>OLHR01000066.1_pt1 | contig 39623 bp, 37 predicted proteins | sample 1609291 | NCBI WGS metagenome assembly OLHR01 (sample SAMN05416707, study PRJEB24817) | seawater metagenome | isolation source: Sea water | place: Canada:Atlantic | collected 2013-07 | reverse complement strand
GGTCGATGCCGAGTACTCTAGCTAAAAAATTTGACTCTACCCTCCCCGCAGCAGCCCCCACGGCTAAAGAACCGGAGAAACCCACTTCCCGGGGCATAGGATCTAGGGCCAATACGGAAGTGCCCACCATAGACGTTATTAAAGCAAACAATATCTTTTTCATCTTTACTCCCTGCACATATTGATTATAGACCGCACGCAGCATCATACCATTAGCCCCGTCTCCATTGGTCAAATTAAGTGAACAGGCTTTCCTGCACGGCGCTGAAACAGGTGACTCCGGCTTTTTGGACTTGCCATTCCCGCTCTGCCGCACCTCTTAGCCTACGTCGAGCTCCTCAACTATCAGGCCATAAGATATGGTTACGCAGAGTTAGTTCGTGGTGGTGGTGTCCTTGCTAAAAAATACGTTGGGTGCCGAGCCGATGCTCACATTGACAGCGATCAAAGCAGCCGGCCGGTTCACGTATCCTCTATCACAACAATAAAAGAACATAGAAAAACCTGCTTTTCACCGCCTGACTGACATCGAACGGCCGTCACAGCATCCAGTTTGCAAAAAACGACAACTGAATCATCTCATTAGTGCTGTACTCGCCGCTCCAGAACTCTGCATCGATTTTGGCCTTACCCAGGTCAGTGTAATTAACATAGCCACCAAGAATTAGCGTATCACTCAGATGATAACGCGCGCCAGCGTTGTAGCGGATCTGCTCGTCAACGGGTAATTCGGGAACTCTGGCGCTCGCATCAACCACGTTAGTATCATAAGCCATGCCAGCAGTGACGTCCCAAGCGTCGTTCAATTGATACTGGAAACCTGCGGCGTAATGGTAGGTGTCCTTCCAGTCGATGGGCAGGGGAGCTCCGCCAGCGCCTTTAATAGAGATAAAGATATTGTCCAGCTCCTCCCAGTTATCCCAGCCAACTGTAAAATCCAAGCCTAGCCGATCATTCACATCATGGTGTAAGGCCACCCGAATATTCTGTGCCATCGTCAGCCCTGTATCGGTATCAAACTCTATGCCGTCACCGACGCTGCCATCAAGTTCGAGTTCGCCGTCAAACTCAATATCAAAACTGCTTTGCCAGCTTATACCTACTCGCGTGCCAGCATTAAACGCATAGGTGGCGCCCACCATACCTCCGAAACCACTATCGTCCCCATCCAGCTTGGCCCTAATATCGCTTTTGCCAGTAAAGGGTGAGGTAGGCAGACTCAGTTTTTGTGTCAACGTGGAATAATAAATTTGTGGCTTGACGCCAACCGATAATCTATCCGTGACCTGATAGGCCAGAGTAACTCCCAGTGCCATGACCAACAGGTTGACCTCGGTGGCCTTATAACGTCCCACCCAGTCATCATCGTAGTCTAAGCCGGCACCGGCTAGCCCCTCAACAGAGATACCGGTGCCCCACTTGTCCCAGCCATTATCGAAAACATAGGCCATGCTAGCGGCAGGCGCAACCAGTCCCGCCTGCCCGCCATCCCCATCCCCAATAAACGGAACGGAATCCTTCACATCGAACTCTATTTTAGGAATAAGAGCGCCCACTGAGCCAAACAATTGGCTGCCTTCAATGCGCGTTGAACTGGCTGGGTTGTGAATAATCGTTGCCGCCTCGTCCGTGCCTGCAGCGGCGCCGGCCGACGCACGGCCCCCGGCGAAGTCACCGTACTCATTCAGCCACAATCCGCCGGCAAGTGCGTGATTAGCGCCCAAAAATACAAGCGTGATAGCGGTTTTTTGTAGCATTTTTTCCATTGCACCTATTCCTTTGAGAATCATTCTCTTCTGCAAAGCAAACCCTTGCGACACAGGACCCGACAGAACGATTGTAACGCGAGGTTATGCGTAGTTAAAGCTGTCCGTGTAAAGCTGGCGGCACGTTTGCAATGGGGTGCTGGATAGGCGCTTGGAGTGTGCACATCCGCTTGTGGGCACTAAAAACCCCGCAGTTGGCGGGATTTTATCATTGCTAATAACTGTCGCAATCCGGCAGATTGCCTACAGGTTGTCGTCGCCATCTAGAAGCTCAAAGTTACCAGGACGCCAGGTCTTGTCAAACCAGGGTTCCAGCGGTCCATAAAGTCGAAAGATCCCCCACCAACCCTTGCCAGGAACTGTTTGCACCCAATTTCCTTCCTTGCCTTTTGGCGCCGTCGGGCCAAAATAAAGGTCGACTGATCCATCGCTAGAGACTTCAAGCTGGTCTCGTTTGTTGTTCTTGCTTGGGAAGGGTTGCTCTGTTTGAAGCTCGCTCCTTGTCTGAGGATCATAAAGCACGACCGACCAAAAATCTTTTGCCGGAACATTGCCTGGAATATTCAAACGATAGGTTTTGCTACCATCCAGATATTCACCCTTTTCATCCGTTGCCGCGACGGCATATTGCGACCCGGCGCCGACCATTTTCAACACCATCGCGGGCGTGTTTAACGTGTAACCATAAAAGAATGCTGTGCGTGCATCGAGGTTACGTCCACCGTCCCCATTGTCAATTAGCCACTGGTAATCTCCGCCTAGAAAAGCAGTAAACCACTGACTGCCTTCATAGTAATAAGCGGATTCATCTCTTGGCCTAAGCAAAAGTGCGCGGGCAGTCGCATTACCTATCGCAACTCCATCGGTCAAAATTTTTGTCATGCGCTCGTCGGGGTCGAAGGCCTGACCCTTCTGGATACCTATACTCGACAACTGACCACGTAGCTCAGGATCCAGAAAGTCGACTGGCTCTCTCTGGATCACATCATTGATTTCCTCAAAGAAACTAAAATCGTTGGAGTGAACGGTATTGAACGGAACCGTTGAGCCACTGATGAACTCCATAGTGGGAGGGTTATCTTTCTGATTGAGCGGGTAAACTTTCAGGCCTTCCTTAACTGATCGGACCGCTGCATCTGTTTTCCCGTCAACCAGAAAACCTCGCAGCACCATTAGGTTGATATTGGAGGGCGACCGAGCCTCAAAGTATCCCTCGGGGACTTCTCCCTCATAGGCCTCCGGCACAATCAAGTACTTGCCTCCCTTCCCGCGGTCCGGTCCCGGCGCACCCATGTCTGTCACAAAGCGAAAGTATGCATCATTCACCGTGCTGGGACCGCTTCCTGCTGGGATTTCCACAACAGTGGGACCATCACGCTCAAGGTCAAACATGACAGCTGAGTAAACGGTGTCGGTGTTGCCCGTGAGAAAAAGTGGATTCGAGTCAAGTAATTGGTCGAACATCATCACCTGATTCGACGCACTAGCGCCGAGGCTCGCGAGCCCTAAGCGCATCCCCTCCATCGAAGCCGCCGGCACCATGTCCAGAAACACCTCTGTGGCTCGTATGGTATCGAGGTTATCGTACACTTTGGTAACGGTTTCGGCATCGGGCATTCCATCAAAGAAGCTGAGTTTGCCGATGGAAGTCTCAACACTATCAGGCGTAAGAATAGATTCGGGTATGAGGTTGTTAAACCCCGGGGTTACATCCTTTGCATAAGCAAGAGTACACCCGATGGAAACCGCTAAAAATGACACCGTTATGTGCTTTATCACTGTGATATCTCCTTTAAAATTTGACTTTTCTACACTCTAAGAGCCTTTCGGAAAAAGTAACGTCAACTGCAGACGCAGGCCCCATCCCTCTGGAGCCGCGTCCGGGGCTTCTGCCCAATAGCGCGCGCCAACCCCAACCTGAAAAATTTGGTCGCCGGCCTTCAACATCTGGGCCACAAACAAGTTGATGGGGACTGACCAGTCGTTGCCTTTCCAGTTATAGGACGACTCCGCATTCAAGCTGATGGTGGTTTTCGTGCTGGTGACATAGGACACAAACGGCTGCACAAACGCAGCACTAATATCCTCACGGCTGCCGTCACCGGCAAAAGAATTGACCTGATTGACGAGCGCACCATAGGTCCAAGGACCTGCCTGCTTTAAGGCAACAGCGGTAGGCCCGGCACCCCACTTTTGGGCGCCCAACACATCATTCGTCGCAGTGTCCAGGTACAAAACTGGGCCTACCCCCCAGATCCAGCCGGATGACGTTGGCGCCTTGGGCGAAAAGAAAATGCTCTGGGTAATATCCCCAAGGCCGGATTTGTTCAATTCCGGCAATTGCATATTTTTTTGGTCTATAATCGGCACAATGGTCCGAGAAATAATATTCCAGTCTTCATTCAGTGAGATGGGAATAACGGGTTGAACATTGATAAGCCACCTCTCGCCTTCTTCATCCGAGCCAAAATTTTCATCATAATTAGCTTGGATCGGCAAGCTGATCAGGCTTGAAATCGGATTAGCGAGTTTCTTGGCCAATTCGGTGGCGTCGTCTGCAGATGCGGAAGAAACCGCGACTAATGTGACTACCATCATGAGCGTAACGGCAAAACTACAAGGCTTCATACTGTCTCCTAAAGTGCTGATAATGCGTTCTTTATCTAAAACCACCAAAGTTTAAGCCACACAATTTTCTACTTCCCGTGAGCGGGCAATACCCTAAAAAAAGAAGGGTTACGCCGTTAGCGCCAACTTTAACATTGTTCCAATGCGTAACTTAACCTATTAGGGGCCACAACGACATTAGGCAAGTGCCTACTTTTAGTCCCCTTAAGGCCTAGCTTAGGATAACCGGTTGACTATGGCTATAACTGGTTTAGTGTCTCGGGTGGGATGGGGAGTATCTCCGCCCCCATGTACGCTAAATTTTTCTCTGTCTGTTTTTACGAGGTGACAGGAATTCAAGCGTTTTGATGTGTCAGGATAAGGCAAAGCGACTCCAAATATGAAAATTGCACTCTCTGTAGTCTTATTCCTTACGCTAACAACTCTGAATGGTCGCAATGCAAGCTCACAGGAAATGCGGCCGTCAATTGATCCGACGCAAAACGCTACCGCAGATCAAAGAATAGACATGAAAACGGTTATCTCGCTATTGCAGCAGCAACAGAAGGAGCTAGCAGAGCAGCGGCAATTACTCGAGAGTCAGTCACGTCAAATCGCAACCTTAAGTGCAGAACTGGATAAACTACGCACGCCTCCTGAGGTCAGCAAGGACAAGGAAATAACGGAGACGCTAGTGTCCGGGTCAAAGGGGTCTACTGGGAATATCGCACTTTCGGAAATGGGGGCAGAGACAACACAAACCACGACAAGAATACAAGAGAATGAAGCTGTCGAGGTGGCGCAGGCTCAATTTGACGACCCAAGCAGAGACTCACTCAGAGATTTTGTCGGGGCTTGGCCGCTGCCAGGCACCAATGCCGCGTTAGCTATTGGGGGTTTCGTCAAAACCGATGCCATTTACAATTTTGATGCTTTGCAAAGTAGGGACCGATTTATCGTTGGCTCGATCCCCGTCGGAATTCAGGCAACGAGTGGGGATGAGGCCCAGAGTAGCATTACAGCGAACCAATCTCGGCTCAATGTCGACCTCAGAGAACCAACCGACTACGGTCTTATGCGCGCGTTTATCGAAGGAGACTTCGCGGGGGACGACGATGCTTTTCGTCTACGGCACGCTTTTGGACAGTGGAGACGCATGCTCGCAGGGAAGACTTGGACGACCTTTATGGACCCCGATGCATCCCCCGAGGAAATTGATTTTGAGGGTTTAAACGGGCGTATAAATGTGCGCCAGAGCCAGGTTCGCTTTATGCCGAGAATTGGTAGTGCGTATGAACTCCAGTTCGCACTGGAAGACCCCAATCCAGAACTTCAGAATGGCTCCGGCATCAGTCAATTTCCCGACATAGTGTTGGCCGCCCGCTTCCAGCCCAGGCAACGACTGCATGTGAAATTCGCAATACTGCTCAGGCAAATTCGCGGGAAAAGCACTGATAGACAGGTCAAAGAAAAATTCGGCGGAGGGGCCTCGTTGAGCGGGCGCTTTATCATTCCCATCTTTGACCCTCGCGACAATCTGCTATTTCAGCTCAGTGCAGGTAACGGTATAGGCCGCTATGTGAACGACCTATCCAGCATCGGCAACTATGACGGCATCTTCGACCCCAGCACTGGCCAGCTAGGGCTTTTTGATATTGCAGCAGGGTACACTTCTCTCCAGCACTGGTGGGGAGTGGGGGAATTACGCTCCAATTTTACATTTGGCATAGTTGAAGTCATAAGCCCTGACTTTCTTGTTGATGACGCCTATAAGAGAACCCTGCGATTTAGCTCGAACCTGATATGGTCACCTATACCGCGCATAGACTTGGGGGCAGAATATTTGTGGGGCAGACGTGAAAATGTTGGGGGTGATAGCGGCGATGCCACCCAACTACAGGTTGCGGTGAAATATCGCTTCTGAGGTCAACGCGGCGACCGAACCATCGTCGACGACTTGATGACGTAACTCGCCTCTAATTTATCCCGTTTCTCGGCAGGTATGTCCCTTGGATTGCTGAAGCGCATTTTCTCGATTATAGGGCCTCACGGAGTGTTTAGAAAAACGGGGTTGCCTTGAGAGATTACTGATCGAAAAACTCAACGATAACTGCGGCCGGAACCACTAAGTGATCACCAAGTGTAACCAAGGCGAATATTATACGTTTGATCCAGATCATCTACACCTTCTACCGCACCAGAGTCGTATTCAAACAACATCTCAGCGGATGCCTCAAGATCCCACATCAGCGGAAAAGACAGTCCAAAAGTCGTGTTAAGAATAACATCGGAGGTATCCTTCAAACTCCAGATGCCCGTCTGGTCGAAATACAGCGCCGACTTGCCGCCCAGATAATTGCTCGCTGCCTTCAGGCTCCAGTTGCTCGCGCCATAATGTTTCTCTTCGGCGGCGATGTACTCCTCGGTCACATAGGAAAACCCAATCTCGCCACTCAGGGAGAAAACGGGTTTGTCATAAAACTGGCTACCAAAATAAGGGCCTAAAAGGTACCGAATCTCGAGGTCCTGAAATTTGTCTTTTTTTGCGTTTACGACAAGGCCCACAAAGTTTGGATCCGCCAGGAAGTAGTCATATTTTCCGATAAGCAGCCAATTGTCAGCACTCTCCACACCGTTGGTCTCGTCTTGCTCCCCAGACCAATTTAAGGTGTACCGATCCCGCTTACTGCGCCACACCGGATCAAGCTTAAAGTTCAGTTCGTCGCTATCGGTGTTTCCACGCTGGAGAGCCCAAGCAAAGCTTATCGATCCGGTCCAGCGGTAACCATTACCAAGCTCCCACGGTTCCGGGTTCACCACTGCCAAATCCTCGATTGGGTAAGTCTGTGCGGCATCGGGCAGTACGAGATTTTCCTGATTAATGATCATAGACGTTGAATTTATAACTGTTTGATCCGCCAAAAGCATCACTGCAGGGTTTCGGTTGTTTACCGACACAATGTGATCCATTGAGAGATTGAGTGTGCCTGCGAAGCTAGTCTTGAAGGTTACCAGCCGATCCCTGACCGAGATCACGGTACCGATCAGTCGCGAGCCATCCTTGAGCACGACCTCGTCATAGAGTGGAGGGCTTGTCTCCGCATGCACGAACACCGGAAACAGCAGGGCCATAGTCCACACTAGGAAACCGTTTTTGAGTGCCTTATGTAACAAAATCATAAGAAATCATCTTCTCTTTTCCGACTTTCGCCCGATAATCTTCGAGCGATAAGGTGTTTATAGTAAATTGAAGAACCTTAAATTTCTAGGCCGCACATCGAAACAGTAGCGTCGGTAGAGCTACTTAGGGTGATTTAGCCCTTTCATAGAGTAGTGACCTAAGATGTCGACAACTGAGAATGATAGCGCGGGACAAGCGTGGGCTGCTAAACTTGTGCTTTATCGCTAAGGAAAAGATCGTGAGCAATTTTGATTATGACCTACTGGTAATCGGCGCGGGTTCCGGTGGTGTGAGAGCTGCACGCATGGCAGCAGGATTTGGGGCGCGGGTAGCCATCGTAGAGGATCGCTATATGGGCGGCACATGCGTCAATGTGGGCTGCGTGCCGAAGAAGCTCTATGTGTATGCCGCTCAGTATGGCAAGGGTTTCGGCGATGCCCAAGGCTTCGGCTGGGACAGCACTCAACCGCGCTTTGACTGGTCTACGCTGCGAGACAACAAAAAAGAGGAAATCTCACGCCTCAATGTAATCTATCGAAACTTACTGAAGGGTGCGAATGCGCAGGTGATCGACGGCCGTGCTGTTATCGTAGGCCCCCATACGGTGTCTGTTGGAGAACAGCGCTACACGGCGGAAAAAATGCTCATCGCGACTGGCGGCTGGCCGCATATTCCGGACTTTCCCGGCAGCGAATACGTCGTCAGCTCAAATGAAATATTTGATCTAGACGTATTCCCACAACACCTCGTAATCGTTGGTGGTGGCTACATTGCGGTGGAGTTTGCGGGTATTTTCAATGGTCTCGGTGCGAAGACAACACAGCTCTATCGAGGTCCTTTGTTTTTACGCGGCTTCGATGCAGATATTCGCGCTCACGCCGCTCAAGAGATTGCCAAAAGCGGCGTAGACTTGCGCTTTGAAGTCAATGTCCAGTCGATCACCTCCGAGGGTACCAGCCTAAGAGTCCGATTAACCGATGACTCCGAACTCGAGGCCGATGCCGTGCTCTATGCCACCGGGCGCAAGGCTAATCTCACAGATCTCGGTCTGGAGAATGTAAATATACGCCTTAGTCAACAAGGTGCCATAGAGATCGACGAAGAGTTTTGCACCAGTGAGCCAAGTATATTTGCCCTCGGAGACGTGACCGGAGGCATCGAACTCACGCCAGTGGCTCTCGCTCAGGGTATGGCGTTCGCACGACGTAATTTCGGTGGCCTGGACCAGCAAGTGGATTATGATTTCATACCGACTGCCGTGTTCTGTCAGCCTACCATCGGCACGGTAGGCTTCACCGAGGAGGAGGCTCGCGCCAGATTTGGGGATATCCGTCTGTTCAAATCCAGCTTTCGCCCCATGAAACACACCCTCAGTGGCAGCGACGAAAAAGCCTTCATGAAAATCATTGTTGATGCCAAGACTGATCGGGTTGTCGGCGTCCATATGATGGGTCCTGATGCGGGAGAAATCCTACAGGGCATCGCTATCGCAATGCGTGCTGGAGCCACCAAAACACTCTTTGACACAACGATTGGCATTCATCCGACCACAGCAGAGGAGCTCGTCACTATGCGCGAGCCTTGGACGGAAAGTTAATCATGGAATTCGATCTGTGGCAGGCAGGTCTTCTCGTTGCGGTGGGAATCGCTGCAGGGTTTCTCAATGTGATGGCGGGCGGAGGCTCGCTCCTCACTGTACCGGTGATGGTTTTCATGGGATTGCCTGGCCCAGTGGCCAACGGTACCAACCGTATCGCTATCCTGGCACAGAATATTACCGCCATCGCGACCTTTGCCCGCCGCGGTTTTGGAGATTTCCGACTCAGCCTGACCCTCGCGGTATGTGCCCTGCCGGGGGCTGTGGCAGGCGCATTACTTGGGGTCCAGCTGCAGGGCGTCTGGTTCAATCGCGCACTCGCACTGATTATGGTGGCCGTTATGCTGGTGATGTACTTCGACAAACGCGCAGCAGAACAGCCTGAAAACCATCAGCCCACGCGCAGGCAACTGCTGCATGGCCACTTACTGATGGTGGGAGTGGGCTTCTGGGGCGGATTTATCCAGCTCGGTGTCGGCTTCCTTATCATGCCTGTTCTGAATCGGGTGATGGGCCTAGATCTGGTGAGAACGAACATGCACAAGGTCTTTATCGTTGCCCTCTACACAATTGTCGCTCTACTGATATTTGCCAGTCAAATTCAGTTAGTGTGGATGATCGGCATCGCGCTTGCAGTTGGAAACTCAATAGGTGGCTATTTAGGCGCCCGTTTCACCATTAGCGGGGGCGAGCGCATGATCCGAAGGGTACTAAACTGTGTGCTTATTGTTTTTATTATTAAGCTACTATTCAACTTCTAGCACGGTGGTATCAGGGCACAGTAACATGCCCAGATTCCTTGAAAGAACACACAACGACAATCGGCTGTATGATTGAAGTCCAATCTCTAACCCGCCTCTACGGCAAAAATGCAGCCGTAGACGACGTTTCCTTCACTATAGGCAACCATGAAATAGTGGGGCTGCTGGGGCATAACGGCGCCGGAAAAACCACCATCATGAAGATGCTGAGTGGCTATCTGGAACCCACCCGCGGCAGTATTATTATTGACGGCATAAGCCTGTCCAATGATGCACGTTCGGCTCAAAAACACCTCGGCTATTTGCCAGAAAATCTACCCATATACCCCGAAATGATGGTCGCTGACTATCTGGACTACGTGGCAACACTCAAGGGTATACCCGCAGTAAAGCGACTGGGAGCTGTGCGAGAGGTCCTGTCTGCCACCGACTTGACGCAGCAAGCGCTCGATCCAATCAGCATCCTGTCTCGAGGTTACAGGCAGCGAGTCGGTGTCGCCCAAGCGATTTTAGGTGAGCCTAATTTATTGATTCTGGATGAGCCAACCAACGGCCTTGATCCCAACCAAACGGAACACATGCGACAACTGATAAAGCGCTTGGCGCGGCGCACCACCATCATTCTCTCCACACACATCATGCAGGAGGTAGATGCTGTGTGTAGCCGGGTACTCATGTTGCGTAATGGACGGTTAGCCCTAGACCAGAATCTCACTGATTTGCACAACAGCAAAACATTACTGTTACGCGCCAGCGCAGGCGCACCTTCCCTGGCGGCCTATTTGGAGCAACTAGCCGACGTTGCATCGCTGCAGAGTTTCGTTGCCGCAGACGGACTTATGCATTTCGATATTCACCTGAACCCAAACGCCAACATCGACACCGCCGCCAATAGTGTGGCTCATTGCGTCATACAAGCTGGGGCCGAACTCTACCAATTACAGGTCTCAGCACACGATCTCGATCAGGTATTTCGTGAGGTGTACGACAATGGCAACTAACTCGGTCGCTCGCCGGGTTGCCCAAAAGGAGATCGGACTCTTCTTCTCATCTCCCGTTGCATGGTTATTCCTAGCGTCCTTTGCCGCCGTCACACTATTTCTTTTTTTCTGGGTAGAGTCCTTCTTTGCCCGCAACATTGCTGATATTCGACCACTGTTCGAGTGGATGCCAATTCTTCTGATTTTTCTTTGCGCCGCTTTGACCATGCGTATGTGGAGCGAAGAGCGACGCAGCGGCACGCTGGAACATGTACTGACGCAGCCGATCAGCCTGTGGCACTTCGTCATTGGGAAATTTCTCGCCTGCTTCACCCTGTTACTGCTGGCATTGATCAGCACGCTACCGCTTCCAATTACCGTTGCCCTGCTTGCCAATCTAGATTGGGGGCCTGTCATTGGTGGTTATATCGCAGCGACTCTATTGGGTGCTACCTATCTCGCGATCGGCCTATTTGTATCAGCGCGCACCAACAACTCTATCGTTAGCATGATCGGCACAGTGGCGCTGTGTGCAATTCTCTATCTGCTTGGCAGCGCTACCCTCACCGGATTTTTTGACGACAGGACAGGTGAAATCCTGCGCCTACTGGGCAGCGGCGCACGCTTTGAAAGCATCACTCGTGGGGTCATCGATGTACGTGATTTGTTTTACTACATCAGCCTAAGCGCAGGCTTTCTGGTGATGAATGTGTATGTGCTGGAAAGCGAGCGTTGGGCGAACAACACCTCCAGCAACCGTCACCGTTACTGGCGCGCGATTACCGCGTTGCTATTGGGTAATTTGGTAGTGGCAAATGTTTGGTTGGGACAGCTGCCAAACCTGCGCATGGACATGACCGAAGGCAGGCTATTTTCAATCTCGCAGTCAACAAATGATTTTCTGGATGAGTTGCAGGAGCCCCTTCTCATTCGTGGCTATTTCAGCAGCAAAACCCATCCATTATTAGCACCGCTGGTGCCGCAGTTACGCGACCTGTTGCAGGAGTATGGACTGGCAGGTCAAGGTAGAGTCCGGGTTGAGTTTATTGATCCAGCCGATTTCCCGGAAATGGAGCAGGAGGCAAATGATCGATACGGTATCTCCGCACGCCCCTTCCAGGTCGGTGACCGACACCAATCTTCTCTAGTCAATGCCTATTTCAACGTGCTGGTGCGCTATGGCAGTGAGCATCAGTCTCTGGGTTTCGCCGACCTGATTGAGGTGCGAACGGCGCCCAATGCCCCGGCGGAAGTCCTGCTGCGAAATCCGGAATACGACATTACACATGCCATCAAGAAAGTACTGTTTGACTATCGCATGGGTGGAAACCTGTTCGACGGCATCGAAAATCCCGTTGAATTTATTGGCTATGTTTCTGCCGACCCATTGTTACCTGAAGCGTTGCGGGCCTACAAGAAAGCCATCATACCTCAGCTGGAACTCGCGGCCCGCAACTCGCAGGGCAAGTTCAGCGTGCGCTTTATCGAACCTGAAGCGCGCAATGCCGCTGTCGCTTCTAGCATTTCTGAAGAGTGGGGTTTCAAGCCCATGGTTACGTCGCCAGGGGATACCGAGCAATTCTTTTTTTATCTGACGCTTGCGGATTCACGTCAAGTGGTCCAGCTACCCACAGAGAACTTCAACCCCACAGCATTTCGATTGCTATTGGATGCCGGTTTGAAGCGCTTTGCCCCTGGCTTTACTAAAATTGTCGCGCTGTCGGTCCCTCACGTTGATCCGCAGATGGCCCAGTTTCAAATGGGCGGACCAACCTTCTCAACCCTAGAGGGAATGATCACCAAGGACTACAGCATCAGGCTAGAAGACCTGTCGGATGGCGGTGTATCACCGGAGGCGGATATTCTGGCGGTAGTTGCACCGCATAAGCTGGACGACCAATCGATCTTTGCTATTGATCAGTTTCTGATGCGGGGGGGGACTGTCATTCTGGTGACCTCACCCTTTACCGCCGAATTCAGCGGCGGCCAACTGCGTCTGCAGGACTGGGACAGTGGCCTACAGCGATGGCTGCAGCACAATGGGATAAACATTCAAAAGACTCTAGTCCTCGATGAACAAAATGCCAGCTTTCATGCCCCCGTTACACGACAGTCCGGCGACCACGAATTTCGTGACATACAAATACTAGACTACCCCTATTTTGTCGACCTGCGAACACCGGGACTAGCAACCAAGCACGCGGTGACCGAGAACTTACCGCAGGTAACGATGGCCTGGGCCTCACCGATTTCCGTGGCGCCCAGCAGTGACAAGCGAACCACCATATTGCTGAGCAGCTCTAACCGATCCTGGCTGAGCAACAGCATGGATATCACGCCCAACGTGGACGCAAACGGCCTCAGAAATCTTTCTCCGCCGTCACCAGACAACAGCGCAGCCGATTCACTACCGGTCACTGTATCGCGGAATCTAGGTGTAGTGGTGGAGGGTCGTTTCGAGTCCTTTTTCGCCGACGGTGATTCCCCTCATCACGTTCCAAAAAGCGCTGGGCATGAGCACCCCCTGCCTGTTGCCAGCGCCCGAGGACTACTCAAGCGGTCTCCAGAATCCGCCCGTATTGTGCTATATGCCTCCAATGACTTTATGGATGATCAAATACTCAACAGTATTGTTGCCGCAAGCGGCACACAATATCTCGGACCACTAGAGTTATTCATGAATACTCTGGACTGGGCACTTCAGGATGAGCAGTTGCTGGAAATTCGTTCCCGGGGACACTTCAACCGCACGCTGCCCCCGATGGAACGCCGCGGCCAGCTCATTATAGAGTATTTCAATTATGGGCTCGCGCTATTGTGGCTGCTGGCTCTCGCACTCATAAGTTGGGTGAAAATTATTTTGCAGCGTCGACATTATGCGCGAGGTCTGTCTCTGTGAAGCGATCAGTGGGCGTATTGCTGTCAGCCCTACTTATCCAGTGCGGCATCACAGCTATCCTGTTCTGGTCTGACCAACGTGCAGTCAATAGACCGACGAACCCGACACTCACCTCCTTCTCAAGCGATGAGATAGATGAGATTCGCATAGGCGACGACTTCGATAATGAGGTTGTCTTGATAAGGTCCTCTGAGCAATGGCTACTGCCCGAGCTGGGAGGCTTGCCGGCTGACGCTGTCAAGGTCCGCTCTTTATTACAACGCATCAGCGCAGAGCAAGAGGCGTGGCCCATCGCGCAGTCGCCAGCTGCGCGCCAGCGCTTTCAGGTTGCAGACTACTATTATCAACGGCGCTTGACGCTACTTTCCGCAGGCCAAGCATTGGACACCCTCTACCTTGGAACATCACCACGCTATCGCAAAGTGCACGCCCGCAATGATCGTCAGGATGCTATTTACAGCATCACGTTAAGCGCCTTTGAAACGCCCGCAACGAGTGGCGCATGGCTAGAACCCAGATTGCTGCAGGTACGCGCTCCCCTGCGTATCGATACAGACTTCTACAACCTGACCTTTGAGAGCGGACGCTGGCTGTCCGGCACCGGACGGGAGCCCAACGAGATGGAGCTGGAGCGGCTTATTAGCGCCCTTAAATCCCTACAGATCGACGGTATAGCAGGCGAGGACCTACAGAATGAGCTGTCAGCGGTAGAAGCAGATCTGGTGATGGCAATACAGAGCCCAACAGGGCACGTAACGCTAGAACTGATCACTGTGGCTAATGAGCACTTTATTTATAGCAGTGAATACCCGCTTTTCTTTACACTAAGCGCATATGACTTCGATAGACTGACAAGAGTAGATCTTCGCCTGATCTCTGGCGAAAAAGGTTAAATATGATACGCGATGGCCAATAGTCGAACCAATCCGCAACGTGCTAATATTTTATTTTTTGTAACCTAAGAGTCGGTTCATGCTGCGATTTGTAATGACCTTTTTACTGATACTGATAGCCCTGTTCACACTCGAAATGCTCAATCCAGTGCAGGAACACGTAATCACTCCGTTCACATCCCTGTTGGCCCATCTCAGCGCTGTACTGATTCTTCCTTTCGATAATTCTGTCATCGCCTATGGCAAAGTCCTCCAATTCAAAGACAGTGGCTTCGCTGTTTCCATCGAAGCCGGTTGCAACGGCGTAGAAGCCACCATTGTATTAATTGCTGCGATATGCGCTTTCCCTGGGAGCTGGCGTGCCCGCCTCATCGCCATTGGCCTGGGGTTTCTCGCCATACAGGTGCTGAATATCGTGCGTATCATCAGCCTGTTTTATCTGGGCAACTGGAATCTAGAATATTTTTCCTGGATACACCTTTATCTGTGGCCGGCCCTGATCATGCTGGACGTTCTGGTGGTCTTTATCTTTTACCTGCGCTACCTGTCGAAACAGACACAGCCTCTGGAGACTGCGGTTGGCTGAACAACATCACATGCGGCAGTTTTTGCTGTTCGTATTCACTCTTCTGATTCCATTTTTTGCGCTCTGGACGATCGCTAGTGCGCCAATAGCACTCCCTGCTATCGGCATTGTCGGCATGCTTCTTACTAACTGGTTTCCCGATGTGGTGAACGCGTTGTATGCCAGCGGCTCGGAGGCCATTTTAATGACAGAATTTGGCGAGAATGCCGGGCAGCTTATTCCGTTAAGTCAGGCCGAATACCGCTTGGGGTTCGAGATAAACACACGAATTCTTTCCTATTCTTTACCCTTTTATACGGCCCTGCATTTCGCCACAGAAAAAAAAACCTATCTGGCTGACTATCTGTGGGGCGCACTAATCCTCTACGTACTGTTTGTATTCGGCCTAGTATGTCTGTGCCTTAAAGAACTCATGATTAACGTCGGCGCGCCCTTTTTCAACCAACCGGAGTCCTTCGTTCCCTACGCGGAGGTGATCGCAATTGCTTACCAGTTCAGTGTACTGATCGTTCCAACACTTGCTCCGGCAGTCCTGTGGATATGGCAAAGCAAAGACTCACAACTACTGCAAGGGGTGTTTGTCAAAACCGTCGATAGTTAACATTTGGGCAGCTTCGAAATTTCACTCTCCGCCTCTACATTACGATTAGTCCTTGAAATCTGGCGCCCTTCCTTCCTTGCGCGCCTTAATCGACTCTTCAAAGTTTTTGGTGGTCATGCGCACAAACAGTTGCGCATGCCCTTCGTGATTCATATGCGAATGCAAGCTGCCCGCATCCATACCAGCCCAAAGCATCTGTTTGCTCAGCTCCACGCCCAGCTGACTAAAACCATTGATGCGCTCCGCAATGGCATAACATTCCTCCAGTAATTGTTCCTGCGAGACAACCTTCGACACCATGCCGATCCGCTGCGCCTCTTCGGCATTCACGTCCCTGCCCGTCAACATAATGTCGAAAGCACGACTGGTGCCTATCGCCCGCGGCAATAAATAGCTCAAACCCAACTCGGCGGACGTCAGTCCATTGTTAATGCCCGCTGGGCGAAAGTACGCACTATCCGCTGCGACACGAATGTCGGTTGCCATGGCTAGGCAGAATCCGCCACCAATGGCTGGGCCGTTAATGGCGCCGATGACAGGCTGGTGCATATTGTGAATTGCCTTGACCACATCATCTAGAATCCGCATGGCCCGCCGCGCGATACCAGGAATAGTCAAACCATCAAAAATCGCTAACCAGCCGGGGTCTTGAAGGTCTGCACCGGCACAGAAACCGGCACCTGCGCCCGTCACGATCACGACCCGAGTATCGTTGTCGAAACTGACCTCTTCTAGTGCTTCCTTAAAAGGCACCATTACATCAAACGCCATGGCATTCATACGTTCAGGTCGATTCAAAGTAATAAGCGTGATGTAGGGGCGCGGTTTTTCCACGAGAACAAATGACATATAGAATCCTTGCGGTAGTTTTTGAGACTCCAGATTACGCGTTCGAGCATGTCTGATCCATGTCGAAATAGGCCAGTCTGAATGCGGTACCTGCACTGTCACACTCACACCGCGAGAAATCGCGCAGGCAGCGCAGCCAAACACCTGTTAGCTCCACCGGCCGGATGCCGAGCTAAATGCTATTAGCGTCAGCCCCTACTGCTAGAGTCTCTGCGTGTATCACGGCGACAGGTTGTGCTTTCATTTAAGCGCTGATTTCATTCTGCAACTTCTGCAAAATACTGGAAAAGTCGCGCTTCCCGTTACCAGCCTGTTGATGCTGGCCATAAAGCGCTGCGGCCAATTGCCCCATGGCATTATCGATGTCACATTGCTGTGCAATTTCCATCGCTAAACCCAGATCCTTGACCATCAAATCAACCATGAACCCTGGTTGGTAACCGTTGCTGGCCGGGGCAGTGTCCATGACGCCAGGATAAGGATTGTAGACTTCCAATGACCAGTTGCGGCCCGAACTGGCCAGCATAATCTCAGACAACACCTTTGGATCGAGGCCATTGCGCGCTCCCATTTCCAGGGCCTCGCAGGTCCCAATCATATGAATAGCCAGGAGCATATTATTGCAGCCTTTGGCAACTTGTCCGGCTCCTGCAGGCCCAGCGTGAAAAATATTTTTACCCAAATCTTTCAGAATCACTCGCGCTTTCTCAAAAGTGTCAGCATCACCACCGCACATGAACGCCAAGGTCCCTGCAGTGGCCGCGGCCACTCCGCCTGAAACCGGCGCGTCCATAAAGCCTATGCCTGATTCGACCGCCGCCTCACCGACCCGCCGCGCGGTCGCAGCGTCAATAGTGCTGCAATCGAGAATCGTGACAGAACCATCCAGTTTCGACAATAAACCGCCGTCTCCGAGATAGAGTTCGGCAACGTGCTTACCCGCTGGCAACATCGACATCACATAGTCCACTCCAGCCACAGCTTCCGCGGCCGAACCGGCGACTGAGGCCCCCTTTTTCCGCAACTGGTCGCAGGCCACCTGAGAAAGGTCGAAGACAACAACCGTATGCCCGGCCTTGACCAAATTGATGGCCATAGGACCGCCCATGTTGCCAAGACCAATAAAGCCTACATCTGCCATTCAGTTATCCCTCTAACAATTACACGTTACAAATCAGCCAAAGGGTTAATATCCCAGGGCGCGTCAAAAAAAGCTGCCAACACGCCTGCCGGCACATCGCGCGAGGATTGATACTGCCATGAAGGACTGCGGTCTTTGTCGATCAACAGCGCGCGAACCCCCTCTGCGAACTCCGGGTGTCGCACAATATTGGTCACCAGCTGTATTTCGGACTGAAAAACTTCTTTCAGTGAGGCATGGCGCAACTCCAGCAACTGCCGAAAAATCCACAGTGCGGCTAGTGGAGATCCGCGAGAAAGACTTTCACTGGCTTTGGACAACCAAGGGTCGCTCGTCTGTAGAGACGCGATATTGTCGATGATCTCGTGGATGTCATCTCCATCACACAACGTATTAATCGCACTCAGGTGAGACTCAACCTGACCGACCGGGCACTGATCAAGACTTTGCTCTGCAAACGAGCGCAGCACATGACGAGCCAGCGCGTGGTTAGTCGGGGGCTCAGCCCCCCAGTCCTGACACAGTAGCTGTTCTAGCACTTCGGGTTTACGCTCGCTGGAAATAAATCGGTCAGCAATGCCTGTATAGATCGCATCTGCAGCATTGATCGATGCACCGGTCAAGGCGAGAAACGTCCCGGAGCTTGCTGGCATGTGATTCAAAAACCAGGTGCCTCCTACATCAGGAAACAGGGCAATCGTGACTTCCGGCATAGCAATGCGCGTTTTTTCTGTCACTACTCGGTGTGAACATCCCGCCATAACACCCAGACCACCACCCATCACAATACCGTGGCCCCAGCAAATGATTGGCTTACGATAAGTATAAAGCGTGTAATTCAAGCGGTATTCGCGCGCGAAAAAATTTTCGGCGTAGTCACAGGGACCGCCGGGCGTGGCTACCGCGGACTGGTGCAGCGCCTGTATATCGCCTCCGGCGCAAAAGGCTTTCTCTCCAGCACCCTCAATAAAAACAGCGGCGATAGCATCATCATGCAGCCAAGCATCCAGCTTTTCTTGCAACAGGTCGACCATTTCCAATGTGAGAGAATTCAGCGTGGCGGCAACATTCAGCGTTACCAGACCCAATTTTCCGGAAGCCGCAGGCAGCTCCTGGAACATGACCGATGGCTCAGACATAAGGGCGTTCCTTAGCAGTTCTTCCAAACGGGCTTGCGCTTTTCCAGAAAGGCATTCACACCTTCGCTCTGGTCCTGTGTAGAAAATAATTCTATAAACATGTCGCGCTCACCCTGCAAGCCAGCAGCGAGCACAGTATTACGACCGCTGTGCACCAAACGCTTGCAAAAGGCGATTGATGTCGGGCTTTGATCGCCAACCTGTTCCGCTAACGCAAGTGCTCTTTCGAGGGCTTCGCCCTTGCCGACCACTTCTTCTACCAGACCAATACGCTCTGCTGTAGAAGCATTGATACGCTCGCCACAGAGAATCATACGCTTTGCCCAACCCTCGCCCACCAACCATGACAGGCGTTGAGTTCCTCCCGCACAGGGCAACAAGCCGACCTTCGCCTCCGGCAACGCCATTTGCGCCTGTTCCTCAGCAATACGAATGTCACAAGCCATCGCAGCTTCCAGGCCCCCACCCATGGCAAACCCATTGATCGCAGCAATGGATACGCCCCGAAAGTCTGCCAGGGCCTCAAACGCTTCTCCGAAAAACTGCGCCATATTGCTGGCAGTTATCGGGTCGCCATCGGCAAACAGCTTAAGGTCTGCTCCGGCGGAAAAGAACTTTTCCCCAGCACCGGTCAATACCAGTGCATACACTTTTTTTTCGTCGTTCAACTTTTCCACTAAACTTTTAAGCGCCGGCAGGCTTTCTGTGTCCCAGGTATTTGCGCCAGGGTTGTCTATCGTAACCAGAGCCGTGTGCCCCCGCAGTTCTACTTTCAATTTCTCTGATGTACTTAAACTCACTTAATAACCTCCAGTGCTCCATCCATTAACAGTCTGCGGGAAACAATCACCCGCATGATTTCATTCGTACCCTCCAGAATCTGATGCACACGAGTATCGCGAACATGGCGCTCCATCGGGTATTCCTTTATATAGCCGTAGCCGCCAAACAATTGTAGGGCATCGTTACAGACATTGAAGCCTACGTCAGTAGCAAAGCGCTTCGCCATCGCACAATAGGTCGAGGCCTGAGAGTCCTTGGTATCCAGTTTATAGGCTGCGAGGCGCACCATCTGTCGCGCGGCCACGAGCTCGGTGAGCATGTCAGCCAATTTAAATTGTGTCGACTGAAAGTCTGCAATCGCGGTATCAAATTGTTTGCGTTCACGAACGTAAGCCGTGGCCTCTTCTAACGCTTGCTGAGCCGTGCCAACACTACAGGTGGCAATATTAATGCGGCCACCATCTAAGCCTTCCATCGCAATCGCAAAGCCCTGACCTTCAGCTCCCAGCCGATTGGCGACAGGCACCCGCACTTGGTCAAAGGTGATCGAACGCGTAGGCTGGGCATTCCAACCCATCTTGTCTTCCTTCTTGCCATAGGAAATGCCGGCAGCATCGGCAGGGATCAGCAGCGCTGAAATGCCCTTTGGGCCACTGTCCCCGGTACGCAACATAACCACAAGAACCTCCGTATCCCCGGCCCCTGAGATAAAAATTTTGGTGCCATTAACGATGTAATCATCGCCCTCTCGCACCGCACGAGTCACCAATGAGGCTGCGTCCGAACCTGCGCCCGGTTCGGTCAGGCAATAAGATGCAAGCTTGGTTCCCATAACCAGGTCCGGACACCAGTGCTCGATCACCCCATCAGTACAGTACTTGCCCACCATACTGGTCGCCATGTTGTGAATAGTGAGAAACGCCGCAGTCGCAGTGCAACCCCTGGCCAGCTCCTCGACAACCATACTGGCATCGAGACGACTCATACCCAGACCACCGGCAGCCTCCGGGGCATACATTCCCATAAACCCCAGCTCTCCTGCCTGGCGCAGTGCGTCTTTAGGGAAAATCGACTGTGCGTCCCAGGCAGCCGCATGGGGTGCCAGTGCGCCCGCTGAAAATGCGCGTGCGCTGGCAACAAATGCGTGTTGGTCTTCTGTCAGGGAAAAATCCATACTTGTCTCCTTGGACCAGCGTTGCCGCTTTAAAATCTTCCCATCACAGAACTAAAAAGCTCGTCATCCGAGGGGATGACCTTGTTGACTGCTAACGGTTTGGAAACCCAGGTCTCATTAATCAGGTCGCGCCAGGTAATATTGTGATTGATGCCATTACCACCCCATGAACCACAACCTAGAGAGAAGGTCTGGCGCATGCCGTTCCAGACGTTACCGCTGTTTGACGCGGCCTGCGGTTGGTTGACCATCACCCGCGATGTGCGGGTGGCCATCGCCAGCTTCATGATATTGTGTTCATTGTAGGAGTAGATACCACAGCTGTGACCCTGACCCTGGTAGGCTTGGATGCTATTGGTTAGCTCGATGGCCTCATCAATATTGGTAACCTTGTAAAGGGCCATGGTGACAGTTAGCTTCTCACCAGAGAATGGGTAGTCCGGGCCAGTGCCGGTTTCCGGTACGATCAGAAACTGCTTGCCTTCAGGCAGGTCGATGCCAGCCTGAGCGGCGATGCTGACAGCATGCTGAGCCACGATGCCAGGATTTAGGTGGCCGTCATGCCACAAAGCGCGCTGCAACTTCTCCTTGTCTTCGCCCTCAATGACATGACCTCCCGCGTGATTGAGCTTCGCTAAAAACTCATCATAGACCGACTCAAACACGAGTACAGCATTATCCGAAGAGCACGACGCTGCAAGATCCAGCGTTTTCGAAATGCGAATTTTGTCCGCAGCTTCATCGAGGTCGGCAGAATCATCGACCGTGATGACGGCGTTACCGACGCCCACACCCAGAGCTGGGGTGCCGGAAGAATACGCTGCACTCACCATTGCCGCACCGCCAGTCGCCAGAATGCGGTCGCACTGCCGCATCAGCTCATTAGTCTTGTCCAGCGAGGGAACATCGATACTCTGCACCAGGTCTGCCGGCCCACCCATAGCCACGATAGCCTCGCGCATATAGTCGCAAATCTTCTTATTCGTCAGCTTAGCGCGGGGATGCGGTGCCACGATGATGGCATTGCGACCCTTGACCGCAGAGATGGCCTTAATAACGGGCGTCGCTTCTGGGTTAGTGGACGGTGACAATGCCCCGATGACGCCTACTGGCTTCGCGATCTTCACAATGTTGCGCTCCGGAATCTCCTCGATCACACCCACAGATTTATCACCGATGATGTCCATCAAGGTGGCGCGGGTTTTGCGATGGATCTTGAGGTACTTACCCTCGTAGTTGCCGAGCTGCGTTTCATCAATCGCCAAACGGGCAATTTCTTCTGAGCGGTCTTCACGGCCAACCGACCAGACCATCGCTGTTATCAGTTCGTTCACCTGCTCCTGGGTATAGTCGGCGATCTGCTCCTGAGCCGCGCGTGCGCGCGCCATCATAACGGCCACCTCCTCTTTGGCTGTTATCAATTCCTCATTGTCTTCCATTGCCCTGAGCTCCGCTGTTAGTTACTGGCGCGGGTGCAGTCGATGGCTGCCCACACATCACCAAGTGGTCAAAATCTGAGCGCTAGGCTACAAATGCCCAAAGCGCGCTCTAAAGAGACTAAAGTGTTCTTATTATTAGCTATATGGCTATTTCTTGGCTAGCGCAGACCGCCGCATAATAAGCACAGGCGGCCAGTATACTCTCAAACTGGGGTGGTAGGCTCCTCCGCGGCCGGCGAACTGGTCAACAGCTTCATCAGCAGTGCTCGCATCCACTGGTGGGGTGCGCTACGGGAAGTGCGTGTGTGGCGCATGAGCGACATCTTGCCTCTGTTGGGGCTGTGCGTGTTATGAATCATGCTCTGCAGCTCTGCTGGCAGCTCTTGACCCAAAATACGCTCATGGTAGAGACCGCTCTCTTGAAAACCCGCATTGGCCACGAGTAACGAGTCCGTGCGGGTGAGTACGCCAACGGCTGAAGAAAACTGTGTCGTTTCCAAAACGATGGTGCGAAGCACGCCATACTCGCCAAGCACATCATCCACCATACTGGAGTTCCCCCGTGCCAGACCAGGAAGATAAAGGCGCAGATGCGGATAAGCGAGAAAATCATGTAAGTCCATTTGCTTATCCTCCAATGGATGGCCAACACGCATGTAACAGCGCGGTGCGATGGCAGCAATGGGCTCTGCATGAATGTCCCGCTCCGTCTCAAGGGAGACGAAAGCGGCAAAGTCTGCCTCGCCCTTTCTCAATAGTTCTTCAAAATTGGGTGGCACCTCTGACATCATAATCTGAACGAGCGGCGCAATGACTGACAGTTCCGCCATCAGACTCGGCAATAGGGACTCGCACAAAATGGGTGGCATCAACAACCTGAACGAGCCCGCATAGGTATCTGGGCTAAAGTCCGCGTCACCTAACACATGTTCTATGTTTTCCAGCAGATCAGGGAGCTCCCGACGCAATTCCTCCGCGCGCGGTGTTGGCACGAGGCCGTGCGCAGTGCGGGTGAACAGCTCGTCTTCAAACGTATCGCGCAATCTCTGTAACGTCCTGCTCATCGCCGGCTGGGACACGGACAAGCGCTCTGCCGCTCGCGTAACATTATGCTCTTCGAGAAGAACCTGTAGTACAACCAATAGATTAAGGTCGGTGCGGATTAACCTGCGAGAAATCATTGCAGCCTCTAGACATAACTTTAAGTTATATCTAAACCTTAACAAACTACTATGAACGAATCACCTGCCAAAATCACAAAGTGTCAGCTCTATGGCCGACACTCATGCGGCCTGCTACCATGGGTAAGCTACTCAACACTCGGCCACGCCGGGGAAACCTTTTTATACCCAACTGCGGCTTCATCTAAAGGAATACCATGCGGATTACTAATATCCTTGCCTACGGAATATTGTCACTCACCGTTCTAGGGTGCAGTGGGGTCGAGATACAACCGGCCGATACTGATCGTTTCATCGCCGGCAATTATCTCTACTACCAATGGCGCACAGATCCCCTACCAAGTGACGTTAGGTCCTCTGACCCAGCGTACGCCATTGATCCAGTGATGCGACGCGACGTTAATGCAGACCTTCAAAGCAAAGGCTATGTACTGAACCCAGAGCGGGCCCAGTTTACTGTGGGCTATATTCTTATGAATGGCATGGTCCAAGGGGCGACCAGCGACTTAGCAAGCAATATTTCACCTTATCCACGCGTCACACCCAACCGCCAGATCGATCAGGCCAGCGTGGACAACGCTATCGCCTTAGGCGGCATAAAAGAAACGAACAATATTATTCTCCAGTTCAACGACAAGACAAGTAATCAAGGCGTCTGGCATGTCACCCTGACCAAGATAATAGAGGACGCCAACAACGTTGACACATCGCGTATCAACGACAACCTTACGCAATACCTGAAGCGCGCCCTGAAATCATTACCGCAGGCATCTTCCCCCTGATTCATCCCACACCGGCAACGGGGTAAACCTTTCGGTTAACACAATGCGACATGGGCGAGCACTCGCTCGTTCACGATGTCCCCCGCGGTCTTAACCCGCACCTCTTCGAGGGACACATTGTCCACTCCCGACACTTCGCGTCCTGAGGGCGTCCAACTGATCACGCGCCTATCAAAACCGGACTCCTTTAAGTGCTGGTGCGGTAACAGCTGGGTGATCACGGCTTTTTAAGCATCTGTGCGTGTATCTCCAAAGCCTATATAACTAGAGTATCGCTGCCGTAAGACCCACTGTTTTTACCAGGCCGAGCTGCCATTCGCGTAACTGTTCGAGTGCGTAGGGATCGCCTTGAGGGAGGTTGCCCCACACCGGTTGCGGCCAGCAGGGGTCTTTTGAGTGTCGCCCAATAATATGCAGGTGCATGGTCGAAACCACGTTGCCCAGTCCGGCAAAGTTCACTTTGTCAAATCCCAGTTGCTGCTTAATGAACCGAGAGACCGCTGCACATTCTGCCAATATGGCCTCACGCTGGTCCTCGGGCAGATCTAGGATGTCATGCATCGATGTCTGTGGAACCAAGATAAACCAGGGAACGGCGGCGTTGCAGTTAAGCAGAACGGCTGATGTGCGAAGCCAACCAAGGTGGTGACAATCTGCCAGCAATTGATTGGGGATATCAGGCTGAGTCATAACGATAGTCTCTTATACTGATGTGTTTATCAGGCTGCCAAATGAGCAATTTTAGCGCTCAGGCAACGCTAGAGTTCATTACAATAACCGCTACTAGATTGTGATACCGCCATCCACAGTAATGCATTCACCGGTGGTATAGCTACTGGCATCAGACACTAGGTAAAGTACCGTGCCAGCCATTTCACTGGGCTCCGCGTGGCGCGCCATGGGAATAGCCTGCACCGCCATTTGATAAATATCCTCATTGCTAAATAACGCGCCTGCAAACTTGGTCTTGGTAAGACCTGGCAACAGCGCATTACAGCGAATACCAAAGGGAGCACACTCTTTGGCAAAGACTTTTGTCATGTTGACTACCGCCGCCTTGGTGATGGAATAGATTCCCTGCATAGGTCCGGGCTGCAGTGCACTGATCGACGCGGTATTAACAATGGCGCCGCCACCGTGCTCCCGCATCAGCTTGCCGGCTTCTATCGACATAAAAAAGTAGCCGCGAATATTCACTTCAACCGTTTTGTTGTAGGCGCCGAGGTCGGTGTCCAGCACGTGTCCGAAATACGGATTGGTGGCGGCATTGTTCACACAGATGTGCAGTTTGCCGTGTGTCTTGCGTATGTGCGCGAAGAGCTCCGCAATCTGATTCATCGTGCCCACATTGCAGGCAAAGGCCTCCGCGCTCCCACCCGCCTTGCAAATCTCGTCAGCCACTGCAGTACAGTCGTCGATCTTGCGACTTGAAACAATCACATGGGCACCCTGCTCAGCCAGCAGCTTAGCGATTTCCTCGCCAATGCCGCGGCTGGCGCCGCTCACTAGGGCAACCTTGCCGGTCAAATCAAAAAGTTGTGTCGCCATGTCATTACTTCCTCTGCCTTTATTGTCAGTCAACCATGAATTTTAGCCTTGCCAACGCTTTACCTGATCAATGTCGAGGTCAAAAAGGTCAAGCGCACGACCGACAGTCTGGGTGACCACCTCATCCAGAGTCTGCGGCCGCGTGTAGAGCGCCGGGACCGGGGGTGCTATGACCGCACCCATCTCCGACAATTGGGTCATGGTGCGCAGATGCCCTGTGTGCAGTGGTGTCTCACGGACCATCAATACAAGCCTACGACGCTCCTTCAATACAACATCCGCAGCACGAGTAAGAAGGCTTGAGGTAACACCGGTAGCGATTTCAGACATAGTGCGCACCGAGCACGGAGCAATCAGCATTCCGGCAGTGGGAAATGACCCACTGGCGATGGATGCACCGATCTGGTTGACAGGGTGCACCTCGCTGGCCAGAGCTTCAAGCTCCGCAAGAGACAGATCCAACTCATAATGCAGGGTGAGTTTTGCAGACTTACTAATCACCAAATGGGTCTGTATCGAACAATCGCGTAACAACTGCAGGGCTCGCAAGCCGTATACAATTCCGGATGCACCGCTGATGCCCACAATAATAGGCTTGGACATGAAGCTACCTCCACTCTCTTGCGTTATGTCGACTCCAGGAGTCTCAGGACAAAAATTTATTTCGCCGGTCGTCGATCACGAGATGGTGTCCGAGAACCACTGTCAGGTTTTTCTTCGCCTTCCAATCGTACTTGCGGACGCGACGCTCGACTTTTGCCACTTGCGGGTTTTCGTTTCCCTGCAGCGCCAGGCGATGATTTTTCAGGCGAGTTGAGTCTAGATATTTGCAACCGCTGACCGCTGATCCACACTGTTTTCAAATGCTTCATGAGTTCTTTTGGCATACCTTCAGGCAGATCTACAGTGCTGTAATCAGCAAAAATTTCGATGCGACCAATATGCTCACTGTCGATCTCCGCCTCGTTGGCAATTGCGCCAACGATATTGCCGGGTTTTACGCCATGCGTATTGCCCACTTCAATACGGAATCGCTCCATGCCACTGTCTAATCTGTCTTTTTCGGCCTGAGTCTTGCGTTCAGGTTTCGCTATCGCCTCTTTCGCCCGCGTGGTGTCAGCGGGCTTTCGGTCATTGTCCTTGCCTTTATCCCGCCTAGACTTGCCACTGGCGCTGCGCCCGGGCTCGCTAGCAGCACTCTTTTTTTCATGCTTCGGCGCTGCTTTGACCTTATCCTGTAATGGCTTTTTGCCCTGCGCCAGCATGCCCAGTGCTGCCGCGATCTCCACCACCGGCACGCCATATTCGTGCTGGTAATCCTGCACGAGTTTCCTGAATATCTCGAGATCTTCTGTATCCAGTGTTTCCGTGATGCGCTGCTTGAACTTTCCTACCCGCTTGTCCGTCACTTCCTCGACTGTCGGGAGTTCCATTTTATCTAAGGTGTTGCCGGTGGCTTTCTCTATTGCACCCAGCAACCGGCGCTCACGACTAGCTGCAAATAAAATAGCATCGCCCTTGCGGCCAGCTCGACCTGTCCGCCCGATACGATGGATATAAGATTCTACATCCGAAGGAATATCGTAATTGATGACGTGACTGATGCGCTGCACATCCAGCCCGCGCGCTGCCACATCAGTAGCGACAACAATATCGAGTTTGCCGTTCTTAAGATTCTCTACGGTCTGCTCACGTTGCTTTTGCGGGATATCCCCATTCAAAGCTGCCACGGAGTAACCACGCGCTGACAGCTTGTCTGCCAGCTCAGCAGTCAGTATTCGGGTGCGCACAAAGATCAGCATCCCGTCAAAATCTTCCACCTCCAGAATGCGGGTCAGCGCATCGAGCTTATGCATGCCCGCCATCATCCAGACCCGCTGGCGAATTAAATTCGTGGTAACGGCCTTGACCTTGATCGCGACTTCTCGCGGATCACGCAGATGACGTTTTGCAATACGACGGATGGCATCAGGCATCGTGGCGGAGAACAGAGCAATCTGCCGCTCCTGCGGCGTCTGCTCTAAGATCCACTGCACATCGTCGATAAAACCCATGCGTAGCATTTCGTCAGCTTCATCGAGCACCAGAGTTTTCAACGCGGACAAGTTTAGCGAGCCACGGCGCATGTGATCCATTACCCGTCCGGGAGTGCCGACAACAACATGCACTCCGCGCTTCAACTGACGCAACTGGCCGGTGTAATCAGAACCGCCATAGATGGGTAGCACGTGGAACCCCGGCATATGCCGTGCATATTTCTGAAACGCTTCGGCGACCTGTATAGCCAACTCTCGAGTTGGCGCCAACACCAATACCTGTGGCAATTTTAACGTGAGGTCCAGCAAAGCAAGAATAGGCAGCGCAAATGCTGCTGTTTTACCGGTCCCCGTCTGGGCCTGGCCCAGCACATCAACACTCTCGAGCATAAGTGGAATGATTCGAGCCTGAATCGGCGACGGTGTTTCGTATCCGACATCAACCAGGGCTTGTTGCAGGGGAGCGGGCAATTCCAGTTCTGAAAAACTGGTTACCGCATCGGAAGAGGACATGATGAGTACCTTGAAGGGGGTAAAAGACCCACTATACAAGCGGCCGCAGAGTATACAGGGAAATGCGGCGGGTGTCGCATTAGCTCCGGGCTAGTCTACGTAGTGCTCCAGGAGGACAAGAGCCCGGCTCTTCAGCCGTAAACGCTTTCCTCGGACAGCAAATACCTAAAAACCTGTCTTATTGCCCTGACTATGCTCCAGCATCGCCTTCATCTTCGTATGTAACAGGTTAACCGCCTTGAGAGGGCGCACCATAACCTTAAACTCGACAATTTTTCCCGCGTCGTCAAAGGTCATGATATCAACCCCGTTAATAACAATGCCATCCAGATCACAGACAAACTCCAGTACCGCATGTTGTGGTGTCACCACTTCTTTTACATAGCGAAAACTGTCATTGAACACGCCGAAAGCGGCGGTTAGATACGCTCGAGTTAGCTCCCGTCCCTTTTGGGGTGTGTGCACAACAGGTGACATAAATACACAATTCTCTGCCAGCACCTCTTCCAGACGATCCATCTCACGACCGCGCGATATCTCATGCCACAACTCTACGGTGTTCATTACATTGACTCCTTGCTAGATCTCCGGCGGCTAAATATCTGTTTCCTGCACAAACTCTCGCTCGATTTGTTGTTGTAGCTCATAACGCGCAACACCCTTACTGCGGCTCGATTCGCGCAGGCGCTGCCTGTATCGACCTGTGCGATAGTACTTGACCAGTTGAGGAAAACGCTCTGGCTCTATCTCGCCGGCAATCAGCTCCTCAATAAACGCAATATCAATACCTACACGGTAGGCAATTCGACTGGGCCTAATCTTGTGCGAGTGAAACTCAGCCACAATATGAAGCTGCTGCTCTCGTGAATGCGTGCACAGCCGAGAATAGCCATAAGGTGGCGACGGAGTGCGGGTATCTTGGTGCGAGGTATCAGTGCTCATCGGCAATTTTTACCATTTCATCACCAGAATGCCAAGCCCGAGCAAGCTTCAGTCCCTGTAAGTGCCAAATAAGTGACTTTTCTGGTTAATTTTCGTACATCAGAGGTCTATACTTGCGCGTAAGTATCGCACCCCCAAGTGCACCGCAATCACATAGCGAGAAACACACCATGAATGCAGAGCAGCAATTACCCACCCTAGGTGACTCTGAACAGAAAATGAATAGCACCCTTCAAATGCAGCGCGATGCCTACCTCAAGGAAGGTATTGTCTCGGCCGAAACACGCATTGACCGGCTGCAGCGCGGCGTCGATGTTTTAATCAAGTACAACGAAAAAATAACAGATGCTCTGAATACCGATTTCACCTGTCGCCCCCGCGAGGTGACCCTACTGACTGACGTCGGGGCAGGGATAGCGCCCATGAAGCACGCCATCAAGCATCTACGCTCTTGGATGAAACCGGAAAAACGTCCCACCATGTTTCCCTTTAACCTGGTCGGCGGCCGCTCTCGCATCGAATACCAGCCCTTGGGCGTAGTCGGCATTATTGCGCCATGGAATTTCCCGGTCAATATGGTGTTCGCGCCTCTTGCCGGCGTCCTTGCGGCAGGTAACCGAGCCATGATCAAGCCATCGGAGTTTACCCCTGCCACTTCCGCACTGATGGCAGAAATGATCGCCGAGGCCTACGACCCCGCGGAGATCGCCATATTCGATGGCGGCCCGGAAGTCGGCCAAGCATTTTCCAACCTGCCTTTTGACCACATGATCTTTACCGGCGCCACTTCGATCGCCCGTCATATCCTTACTGCTGCAGCGCGTAATTTGGTACCCGTGACATTGGAGTTAGGCGGGAAATCGCCTGTGGTGATTTCACGCAGCGCTGATATTGAGAAAAGCCTAGGGCGTATCATGACCGGCAAGACACTCAATGCAGGACAGATTTGCCTCGCGCCAGACTACCTTTTGGTTCCCGAAGAGAAGTTGCATGAGGTTATCGCCGCCGCGCAAAAAGCGGTCGCCCAGATGTATCCCAAAATCCTGGACAACCCGCAATACACCTCTGTTATCAACGAGCGTCATTTTGAGCGTCTCAATGGCTATCTCGCCGAGGCAAGCGAACGTGGCCAAAAAATTATTCCCATCAATCCCGCCAAAGAGGATTTTAGTACCCAGCAGGGCACGCTGAAAATACCACCCACACTGATCCCCGAACCTGCGGATGACCTAAAAATGATGGAGGAGGAATTGTTCGGCCCGCTGCTCCCTATTCGCACCTATAACAATTTCGAAGAAACTATCAGCTACATCAATAGCAAGCCTCGCCCACTCGCTGCGTATTACTTCGGTGATGACAAGCAAGAAGAAACTGCCTTGATCAGTCGTACCACCTCCGGAGGTGTCTGCATCAATGATGTCGTTATGCAGGTCGCACAGGAGGACCTGCCGTTTGGTGGTGTCGGCCCCAGCGGGATGGGGGCCTATCATGGACTCAAAGGCTTCCAGACGTTCAGTCACGCCAAGTCCATCTACCGCCAGGCCAGCATCAATATCGCCAAACTGGGCGGCATGCTCCCACCGTATGGCAAGGCCACGGAAAGTACGATCAAAATGCAGCTAAAAAAATAGCTTTATTTCTTACAGCGTTCAAGCGGACCATGAGAAGGCTAGCCAAAATTCTTTCATGGCTCGCTCGAACGGACTATCCTCAGCCGGATTGCGAATACGTTGCCCAACCATGAACACCAAAACAGGGAGTCATTTTATGCTACGAACTCTTCTTATCGGCAGTATTTTTTTGCTGAGTGCGTGCAGTGTCGAACCCGGCACCGCGAAATGGTGCTCCAGCAAAAAGGAGCAAGCGAAGAGTGAATGGTCGGGGTCAGACGCGGCCACTTATGCCCAAAACTGCTTGTTCGATGGCTCTGCCGTGGGCTCTGAAAATTGGTGCGCGGATTTATCGGCGAAAGCCAAGGGCGAATGGACTGTAGACGAAGTCGAAAATTACGCCAAGAACTGTCTTATGTAGCAGGCTGGATCAGCAGTGTGGGTATCCCAAGGCCATGGCTCTTAAGCGTCGCCACAAGGGTTCCGGGTTTTCTTCCTTCCCGGAGACTTGAGACGGATACGCCACGCGCGCCAAGATCGCGGACGACAGTCGCGAGATTAGCGCATTGATAGGCTAGGCCCCAAAAGGCGCTGTCGCTGGCGCCGCCCTTATCAGATTCGATCACTTCCAGTGTCAGTTTACCTGTGCGGAAAAACAGCATACGACCGCCCCATTCAGGCACCGTTTTATCCAGAGCCAAGCGAACGCCCAGCTCATCCGAAAATAATTTAATGCAGGCCTGGGCATCGGTGGTGCGCAAAACCACATGATCAACCGATAATCCCGCGTATTGTGCCTCGGCACGCAGCTGACGAAAATTGGCCGTTGAATGACCCCCACAAATACGAACATCGAGTTCCATAGCGTTGGGCATCGCTTGGTCTAGGGGGCCGGCCTCGGGCAATCTCAACACCATACCCTGAACACAAGGCTGACCCACAGTGCCTTGCACCATTTCTATCACCGTATTAGGCAAGCCCCACCTGGCTGTCGGTTGTCCTTGTAGTGATTCACCCATGAAAGGTGGTGTCGCAAATAGCTGCTGATACTGCTCGGCTGCCGCACCCAGTTCCGGCACAGCAATGACGATCCTATCAAACGTTACGGCCATTGCCTGTCCTCTGAACACCTTATCTATATGATCTATCATAAAAGATTTTGGCTTAATGTGTTGATCAGAATTACACTTGTGCAGGGGGTTTATTTTCTGGCCGGCAATTGAGCTAGTCCACCAGCGGCCACCCAACTTGCCGCCACCTATTTGAAGCTACGAGGGAAATCTTTAATGTCTAAAATACTAGCAAGACTCATCCTGTCAGGCCTTGTGGCGCTCGGGCTGGCAATCCCTACCTATGCTACGGCGGGTGACACGCTGCAGCGCGTAATCGACTTTAAGGTGCTGAGGGTTGGCATGTCAGGCAATCAGCCGCCCATGACGATGATCAGTCGCGATGCCGGCATGATGGGTTTCGACGTAGATCTTGCCAAGGCTCTAGCGATGGCGATGAAGGTAACGCTAGAAATCGAAGTAATGCCTTTTGGCGAGCTGATGGAGGCACTGGAGAAAGACAAAATTGATATGATACTGTCAAACCTGTCGATAACACCGGAACGCACTGAACAGGTCTCTTTTGTCGGCCCTTACATGATGTCCGGCGTATCTATACTGACCGGGAGCACTGCTCTAGGCAAGGCATCCTCAGTTGAGGAATTCAACCGCAAAGGCCTCAAACTACTCGCTCTGAGCAACTCAACACAGGACTCTTTCGTAAAATCCAATGCACCGGAGGCGACTCTCATCGAAGTGCCGAGCTACGACAAGGGTGTGGCAATGTTGATCGCCGGCCAAGCAGATGCCATGGTCGCAGATATGACACAGTGCGTCTTAGCCACGCTGCGCTATCCCGACGCAGGCCTAACCACCTTGAGCAAGCCATTGACCGTCGAGCCTATTGGTATTGCGGTCAGTAAAGATGACGCGCAGTTTTTCAATCTGGTTGATAACTACCTGCGCGCCTATGAAAAAACGGGCGTGCTGACCCAGCTGCGACAAAAATGGTTTGAAGACAATACCTGGATAGCGTCCCTTCCCTGAGAACATCTTGTTGCCGCGGTTACCAGCAAAGGTGCAGATAATCTATTTCGTCCTTTTTGTTACGCGTAGATATTCTGCACTCGCCGTCGTATTGTAGATCCGCTATGAAGACACCCAGCCCAATTGTTATCGCGCATCGCGGAGCCAGCGGATACCTCCCTGAGCACACACTGGCGGCAAAAGCCATGGCGCATGCTATGGGAGCCGGCTTTATCGAGCAGGATGTGGTGCTAAGCAGGGATGGGACCGCCATCGTGCTGCATGACGTCTACCTCGACAGCACCACGAACGTAGCGCAATGCTTTCCCGGTCGCGCCCGAACCGATGGGCGCTTTTATGCCATCGATTTTGACCTGCAAGAGATCAGGCAGTTGCGGGTACACGAGCGGACCCACCTCGATATCGAGCGCAACGGGCTGGCCGTATTTACCGAACGGTTCCCGGCGCAGCCTGTTTTGTTTCAGGTTCCCACCCTCGCTGAGGAAATTGCTATGATCGCCGGGCTTGACCGCAGCCGCGGGCAAAGCACCGGCCTGTATATCGAACTCAAGTCACCCAACTGGCACCGGCGCGAAGGGCTGGACCTGTCGGCCGCTATCCTTCAAGTACTGGATGAGACGGAGTATTGGAATCGCCCTGAACAGGTTTTTCTACAGTGCTTCGATGACCAAACGCTGCGCCAATTACGCCACGACCTAAAGGCACCCCTGCCGATGATCCAGCTTATTGGCGAGAATAGCTGGGGCGAAGATAGCGAGGTGGACTATGACTACCTCCGGACGCCGAAGGGGCTATCTTACGTGGCCAGTTATGCTCAGGGGATCGGCCCCTTTGTACCCCACATTTACCTCGGTAAAACGGCAACGGGCGACGTCAACCTCAGCGAATTGGTGGAACTGGCGCATGCACGCGGGCTTCTGGTGCACCCCTACACATTACGCCGCGATGAGCTGCCTAAAGGCATTCATAGTTTCACGGAGTTGCTGGATATCCTCATCGACCAAGCAGGTGTCGATGGCCTGTTCACTGATTTCCCCGATATTGTGGTCGATTTTCTGCGGACAGGTAGGATCATTTAATGACTTTTCATGATGTCAGGCGTTATCTCCTCAGCAAACCGGAAGCGCAAGAAGACTTTCCTTTTGGCCTCCCTGTGGCCGTTATGAAAATACAGTCAAAGATGTTTGCCACCCTGGCGGAAAAGGATGGGGTTGTCAGTATGAACCTAAAATGCGACCCGCATGAGGCATTGATCCTGCGTGACATTTTTCCGGCAGTAAAGCCCGGCTACCACATGAACAAACGACACTGGAATACAGTGGTATTCGATAGCAGTATTCCCAGGGGCGAGATTGAACGCATGGTCGATAATTCATACGCCCTTGTGGTACGGGGGCTGCGCAAGGCAGAGCGGTATGCTCTAGAGGTTCGCCATGGCCGGGTTGCGCTCTATGCAAACGCCGAAGCCTAACGATGCGCGCTCAGAAACCGCTGCCAGAATGCGTCAGGTACTAGCGTGCCGACGTCTAACAGGGCATTATCGTGGCTGTCTTTTTACCGCACAATACAGAGCCTGCTTTTCAGCCGCGAGGTATTTGGGTTGAAGCGCCAACAACGGAAACCAACGTGAACCCAAAGGTCATCAGACGAACTAAGATCGTCGCCACCGTCGGACCCGCCAGTGATTCGGACGACACCATCGCCAAGCTCATCAGAGCTGGCGTCAATGTATTTCGCCTCAATTTTAGCCACGGCACCACAGAGCAACATACTCTTGTGGCGAGCCGAATTCGCAAGCAGGCCAGTATCGCCGGCCAATACGTCGGTATCATGGCGGATTTACAGGGTCCAAAAATTCGTATCCGAAGCTTCCGCAACGACTTTATTGAGCTTGCCGCCGGCGACCGCTTTCATCTCGACCTCGACCTGGGTGCCAGTGAGGGCGATATTCGCGGTGTGGGGCTGGAGTATGAGCCGCTGTGTTCCAGTGTCGTGCGGGGCGACATTCTACTGCTGGATGACGGGCGCATCCGCTTGCGAGTAGACAACGTCGAGGCTAGAGCGGTCGAATGTAGTGTTCTTATCGGTGGCAAACTCGGTTCACGCAAGGGAATCAACCGTCTCGGGGGGGGACTGGCAGCGCCAGCCCTGACCGCAAAGGACCTCACAGACATCGACAGCCTGAGCGCAATCAGCCCGGATTTCGTCGCCGTGTCGTTTGTTTCCGCGGCTGAAGACATCTTCCAAACCAGAGAACGATTGCTACAGCATCACCTAAAACCCGCCATCATTGCCAAGATAGAACGCGCAGAGGTGGTTGCCGACGCCGGCCTGCTCAACAGTATCGTGATAGCCTCAGACGGGGTGATGGTGGCCCGCGGAGATCTGGGTGTCGAAGTTGGTGATGCTCAGTTGATCGGCATACAAAAGGAACTCATCTCCCTCGCACGCACCATGGATCGGGTCGTCATCACCGCTACCCAGATGATGGAATCGATGATCAGCAGTTCTATGCCGACACGTGCCGAGGTATTTGACGTTGCCAACGCCGTACTCGACGGCACGGACGCGGTCATGTTATCGGCAGAGACTGCTGTTGGTGATTATCCGGTCGAAGTTGTCGAGGCGATGGCAGATGCTGCGCTGGGTGCCGAGCGTCATCCGGTCGCCAGAAGATCCAAATCTCGCCATGACGCCGAATTTTCCAGTGCTCAGAGCGCCATCGCCCTGTCAGCGATATACGCCGCCAACCGCTACAGTAACGTGCGTGGCATTGCCTGCCTTACCGAATCTGGCGCCACCCCACTGCTCATGTCACGTCTAAGCTCGGGCTTGCCCATTTTCGCGCTCAGTCAACGCAGCGAAACACTGCAGAAGCTCTCTCTGTGTCGCGGTGTCGTGCCGCTGTTTTTCGATGCTGCCGCTTTCGAACAGGATACTGTGGATGGCCGCGCTATTGAGTTTTTACTGGATGGTGGCTATTTGCAAAAAGGCGACTCCATTATCCTCACGAAAGGGGCCGTCATAGGAACCGCGGGTTCCACCAGTATCATGCAGATCCTACCCGTGTATTAAGCCTATGGCATTGACAAACTCCAACGCCAATCGGCTCGTCGCGGATATGGGCGGCACCAACACTCGCCTCGCTCTATTCGACCCATTGGCAAACGAATTACGCGCGCTGAGCCACTATGTCAATCGAGACTACGGCCAACCCGAGGACATTATCGTCGCATGGTTAGACGCCTTGCGTGAGCCGCGGCCAACGGCTTGTTGCTTGGCCGTAGCGGCGCCGCCCTTTGGCGATCGGGTCACCATGCTCAATATGGACTGGTCATTCTCCTGCCGCGAGATGGCCGAGCGCTTTGAGTTCTCCGCGCTGCGCTGTATCAATGATTTTGAAGCTAACGCCCATGCATTACCCCACCTATCTGTCCATGACCTGACGACCCTGCATTGTGGGACACCAGGCGCGGGCGGCAAACTGGCGACGATCGGCCCCGGCACCGGGCTGGGCGGAGCGACACTGACCCTCACCGAGGGAGCCCCCATTGCGGGCGCAAGCGAGCCCGGATACATGGGGTTGGCTGCCGCCACCGACGTCGAACTAGAGCTGTTTCGCTACCTGCTAAGACAGTACGGGGAAATTTACGCTGAGTTGCTCTTATCGGGCCCAGGCCTGCAGCGCCTCTACCAATCACTCGCCGACATTCAAGGCAAGAACCTCCCATTACTGGCCCCTGAAGCGATATCTGCCCGCGCGCTCACCGGACAGTGTGAGTTATGTACACTCACGCTCAACACTTTTTGTGCTCTACTGGGCTCAATAGGCGGTGACTACGTGCTCGCCAACGGTGCCTATGGCGGCCTTTACCTCGCGGGTGGGTTTCTGCCTGATATGATCCCGTTTTTGCAAAACAGCACCTTTGTGCAGCGTTTTCAGAACAAAGGGAAGATGCGTGATCATCTAGCAGATGTGCCGCTTTACTCCATTAGCAGTGCCCTTACGGGACTGCTCGGTGCCGCACACGCACCCTTATAGCCCTTGGTTTAAGGCCACAGTGCGTGGAAATTAGGCCATTACGGGGTGTTATTGGCTGAAAATAGTTGTAAAACGGCTCTGTTAATCGTCGATTATGGTGCTACACTTATTTTTGCTGATCAAATTCAGCGGGGTTTATGCTCACGGTCGAAGTTCCAGCATGGTCATCGGTACGTAAATCATAAATAAAAATAAATGAAAAGGCACCTGGACATGGTGCCGCTCGCTATACAGGTAAATATGATGTCTAAGACAAATGGTACAGTAAAGTGGTTTAACGAAACCAAAGGATTCGGCTTTATCGAGCGTGAAGATGGCCCCGATGTGTTCGTTCATTTCAGCGCTATTCAAGGCGATGGTTTTAAAACCTTGGCCGATGGCCAAAAGGTTGAGTTCGACGTCACAGATGGTCAGAAAGGCCCTCAGGCAGAAAATGTAGTCCCTATCTAAAGCCGAAAGGTTGCGGATAAAAAAAGGGGCCCTAGGGCCCCTTTTTTATTTATCCACGCATTGGCCTCGCCTAAAGCCTAGGGGGTTTTTATCCTTCCTCTGGCACTGCACCTTCTTGCGACTCAGGCTCTTCCTGCATTAGCTCTGCCTGCAGTGCTGCCTCTTCCTCTTGCATCGCTTCATCCTCATCTTGCAGCGATTTTTGCCGCGCCAGTTCAGAGTCCATGTAGCCGATCCACTGATCAGCATAGGCAACTGAGCGCTCATCGCGGCCTGCCGCTATAAACGCTTCGCGCGCCTTTTCATATTGCTCATTGTTGAAATACGCCATGCCCAGCACCAGACGCGCAGTATCTGGCCGCTTCACACCGCCGCGGGACAAACCCTTATTAATAGCCGTTATTGATTGTTTGAATTGATCATTATCCAGATAGACATTGCCGAGGCGGACATAAAGCTCTCCCTTAGACGACCTGGCTGCGGCTTTCTCCATAGCAGGGATGGCCTTGTCGAGTTCTTGCGCTTGACGCCAGGCATTGCCGGTTAGCTCCCAGTTTTTCGATGTGCCTTCGATAGATTCATTTTTAAGCCCCTTGTCCATTACCTTGGCCGCTTTGTAGGGCACATCGGCGTTCAAGTAAAGGTAGGCCATTGTTATCTGTTCATTACCCTTATCCAGCATATTTTGCACATACGCCGTTTCCATCGCGGCCAGCTGCTGAGAATCCTTCTTCTGCTCGCCATACATATGGGAAATCTGAACCCAGTACTCTTTCTTGGGGTAATGCTTGAGTAACTGCTCCAACACAACGACCGTATTATTGGTGTCATTCTTTTCAAAATACAGATAGCGGGCCAAGTTGTACCACTGCTCTCTGGGTATCTTCCCAGCCTCCTCACTCATGCGAATTGCTTTTTGCACATTAACCAGGGACTTGTCATAGTCTTTGACCTGATAGTAGCCCTGAGCCAACAACACATAGGCATTGGCGTTGGGTGTATCGGTCATTTCAAACCATTTAATGAGTGCATTGATGCCTTTTTGCCACTGCTCCTGCACAAAGTACAGCTGGGCAATGGTAAATCGTGTGTTGATTTCCATCGCCAGCGGGATGTCCGGCTGAGCCACCACCTGCTCATAAGATCGCAACGCCCCGGCATAATCTTCCCGGGAATACTGGATAAAGGCGTACAGGTTATAGACGTTCGCCAGCTCATAACTGTTCAACGACTTCTTGCCGTCCGTTGCGATCATCTCATCAAGGATTTGCTTAGCGGTGGCAAGGTCTTTGGCCTCCGCGGCAACTTGCGCCTCAGAAAGCTTCTCATAAACGCTGTTGCGCAGGGCCGGGGTGCGACGTGTCGCCTCCTGCGACTTCTCTTTCTTTTCCGCCGCGAACGCACTGGAAAGCGGCGATAGGCCGACATCAATTTGCAGCTGCGTCACGGCGACTTGAGCGGCAAATAGAGGGACCGCAAAAAGCGCAGCGCGTGTCCAGGTAGTGGCTTTAAACAACGTCATAACGCATTAACCGTTTACTATTCCAACTCATAAGTGAACTTGTTTCGCACGCCTGCCACTTCAATAGGCTCGCCATCGACCACACGAGGCTTATACTTGAACTTCAAAGAGGCCTTAACAGAAGCCTTGTCAAAGACGCCACTGGGCTGACAGTCTACTGCCCGTGGATCGCGAATAGCGCCAGAAGTGGTGACGGTGTACTCAACAATACAATAACCGCTAATACCGCGAGTCTGTGCCCTTCTGGGATAAATAGGCGCCACTTTCACAATAGGCAAATATTCGCCATCACCCTGGGCCATGGTGCCGGTACCGATCGAGATGTTGATATTGGCCCGCGGTGCGACATTCTCGATATCAACGTCCATGTTCACGTCGAGTTGCTCCATCTCCATGTCCGGCGGCGGCTCTTCCGGATCTTCCGCTTTGTCTGGTTTCGGCGTGGAATTCTGCAGCTCAATGTCTGTCTCTTATACACATCTGACGCTGCCGACGAATAGAGAGG
>OLHR01000065.1_pt1 | contig 40057 bp, 38 predicted proteins | sample 1609291 | NCBI WGS metagenome assembly OLHR01 (sample SAMN05416707, study PRJEB24817) | seawater metagenome | isolation source: Sea water | place: Canada:Atlantic | collected 2013-07 | reverse complement strand
CGCCTCTTCCATGCACTTGCCTTGGATTTCAAGCGCATTGATCAACCCCGCGGCGGTTACAATCGCGGTCCCGTGCTGGTCATCATGGAATACTGGGATATTACATCGCTCAATCAGCGCCGATTCAATTTCAAAACACTCTGGGGCCTTGATGTCTTCAAGATTAATGCCACCAAAGGTGCCGGCTATGTTCGACACAGTGGAGATGAACTCTTGCGTATCCTCTGTGTCCACTTCTATGTCTATGGAGTTAATGCCGGCAAAACGCTTAAAAAGAAGTGCCTTACCTTCCATTACAGGTTTACTCGCTAGGCTGCCAAGATTGCCTAACCCTAATACCGCAGTGCCATTACTAATGACTGCCACTAAATTACCCTTGCTCGTGTAGCGGTAGGCAAGATCCGGATCATGGGCAATTTCACGGCAGGGCGCCGCTACGCCAGGGCTGTATGCCAAAGACAAGTCGCGCAGCGTCTCTGCCGGCATAGTCAGTTCAATACTGATTTTTCCGGGCGTAGGCTCAGCGTGGTAAGACAGTGCATCACGTTTCAAGTCTTCGGACATCGGTCTACCTGCGCTCACCAAAACAATTGCGAAAAAAATCAACGTGACTATAGAAAAGGTACATCAGTAACAATGTGACAAATAGCCCCTTGATGTATCGCGAACCCAGCATGCGGCAATAAATACTACTATTACTTAGAAGCTAGGACGCTTTAATCGATGCCACAAAAAGCTTATAACAAATACTTTTCTACCGCTTAGTACCACGACCACCGAAACGCTTGTTAAAACGGTCAACACGACCACCGGTGTCTAAGGTCTTTTGCTTGCCCGTATAAAAGGGGTGACACAAAGAACAGACATCAACATGGAAGTCTTCGCACCGTGTTGAACGTGTCTGTACTGTGGCGCCACAACTGCACGTGGCAGTAATAGCTTCATACTTAGGATGGATATCCGCTTTCATAACATGTAACTCCTAGTAATGAGTGCCGCCACCCAACCACTGTCGGGCACCGCACTTTGATGGGAGAATTGAACCGTCACAGACGTGAGTGACTCAAAAAAGAGGCGGGCATCTTACCAGACGCAGTGTTAGAAGCAATAGCCCGCCCCATTTTGCTACAATGGAGTCTTGGTTTAATTTTTCGAGTCAACAAGAGGCGAAATGTCCGTACTTCGACTGGCCATTCCATCACCCCTGCGCCGCCATTTTGACTATTTGGCGCCTATTGGGGTCAGCAATGCCGAATTGGTTGGCCTGCAACCGGGAATTCGGCTGCGCGTTCCGTTTGGGCGCCGCGAGGTAACCGGCTACTTGCTGGCGGTGGTTGAAGACAGCGATATTCCCTTGAGCTCTCTCAAGCACGCAGTTGAAATTCTCGATGAGGCACCGCTGATCGATCCACAATTGCTGCACTTATGCCGCTGGGCCGCTGACTACTACCACCACCCACACGGCGAGGTGTTCGGCACGCTGTTTCCCAAGCGCCTGAGGGAGGGCAAACCCCAACAACCGCACGGCATACTGGTCTGGCAACTCACCACCCTAGGCAAAGGACTGCCGGAGGCTGCTCTGCCGCGATCGCCGCGTCAGGCACACGCGATCAGTCTGCTCATGCAAAAGCCTGTTATAGAGAACACCGAATTCAGGGATAACAGCATAAGTGCCACTGTTCTGCGCAGCTTACAAGACAAAAAGCTGGTCGAGTCTCACATAGTGAGTGAGCGCTTACAACCTATTAGAGTCAATGAAGGGTTAACCCTCAACTCTGAACAGTACGCAGCCCTGAATGCAGTAACCGGTACAAAGCAAGGATTCAGCTGCCACCTCTTGGAAGGTGTCACCGGCAGCGGCAAAACCGAAATCTACCTGCGATTGATCGAAAACTGCCTGCAACAGGGGCGACAGGCACTCATTCTGGTTCCGGAAATTGGGCTGACACCGCAAACCCTCGCGCGCTTTCAACAGCGCTTTGAGGCCAACATTGCAGTGTTGCACTCTGGGCTGAGCGATGCCAACCGTTACCAGGCATGGGAAGCGGCCCGCACCGGTAATGCACATATCATTGTTGGCACCCGGTCGGCAGTTTTTACGCCACTTGCATCACCGGGGCTGATTATCGTGGACGAGGAACACGATGGCTCTTATAAACAGCAAGACGGATTTCGCTACTCTGCTCGGGATGTCGCAGTAAAACGAGCTCAGATACATTCAATCCCGATTTTGCTGGGTAGCGCGACGCCATCACTGGAGAGCATTCAAAATGTTGTGGCTGGCCGCTATCAGCACCAGCAACTCACACAACGCGTCAGCAGCGGGGGAATGCCGGATATAAAAGTCCAGGATGTGCGCCGACAAGAACTCCACGCTGGGCTGTCCAAAGGACTACTCGAAGCCATACAAGAGAAGCTGCAACTCGGACAGCAAACCCTGTTATTCCTCAACCGCCGCGGTTATGCGCCCACCCTACAATGCCACGATTGTGGCTGGATCGCTGAATGTCGCGCCTGCGACGCTCGACTGACCATTCACCGCCGCCGCGGGCGTCTGCGCTGTCATCACTGCGGCGACTCGAGCATGCTGCCCAGGCAATGCCCACAATGCAACAGCGAGCGATTGATGGCCGCAGGTCTTGGCACAGAGCAAACAGAAGATTTTCTGCGCACGCGCTTCAAACAATGGCCCATCTATCGCGTTGACAGCGACTCCATGCAAAGCAAGGATTCCATGCAGGCCCTGGCAGAAGACATTAATAAAGGGGAGCCCTGCATTTTACTTGGCACACAGATGCTTACCAAAGGTCATCACTTTCCGGGCGTGAGCCTGGTTGCGGTGATTGATGCCGATGCTTTGCTGTTCAGTACCGATTTTCGCGGCGAGGAACGCATGGCGCAACTCCTCACCCAAGTGGCTGGCCGCGCTGGCCGCGCGGATATCCCGGGCAGCGTTCTACTGCAAACGCACTACCCCGACCACCCAGCGCTGCTCGCGATGTTGACCACCAGCTATGCCGAACAGGCCAGGGTACTACTCAAACAGCGACAGGAATCAGGCATGCCCCCCGCAGGGCAACTGGTGGTGTTGCGGACCGATTGCCCAGATGCCGAATACGGCGAGCAGTTCCTCCAAACGCTGCGCGAACGCAGCACGCCTTTCCTCTCCAGTGGCGCCAGGCTAATTGGGCCCCTGCCTTCACCCATGCAGCGCCGCGCTGGCAAATATCGCTGTCAATTGCTGCTTACCGCGCCCACCCGCGGGGCCGCCCAGACTGCAGCCAGTGTGTTAGTCGCGAACGCCGAGGCTTTACCTGCGCGGCACGGATTAAAGTGGTCGATAGATATCGACCCCCAGAACGTTTTCTAAATACGACTTCTCTAGCCATAGCTGTCGCTTATGATGATAATATGTCTGTTGAGCCTGTCTATTGACTCGCGACCGGCAACTTTTGAAGCAAACCAGGTTACCCCCTCACAATGAAGGAAGAACTGACACGGCTGATTCACCAGGCCCTAGACGCACTGGTTGCCCAAGGCCTGTTGCCGGATGATCTCGCTCCTGAGGTACAGATTGACCACACGCGCGATAACAGCCACGGCGATTTGGCAAGCAACATTGCCCTCTCGCTCGCCAAGTCAGCACAGCGCAAACCGCGCGAGCTAGCAACGCTTATCAGCAATGCCCTGCCACCGAACTCGCTGGTGAGTCGCACTGAAATTGCCGGCCCGGGATTTATTAATTTCTTCCTGTCAGATGACAGCAACCAAGCTGTGATTCGTACCATTCTTGAACAGGGGACGTCATTCGGCACCTGCAATGAGGGCGGCGGGCGCAAGGTTCAGGTCGAGTTTGTCTCCGCCAACCCAACCGGACCTCTGCACGTGGGCCATGGCCGGGGCGCCGCCGTAGGAGACAGTATTTGCCGCCTACTGGCAGCGACGGGGTGGGATGTATCCAGCGAATTCTATTACAACGATGCCGGTGTACAAATTCATAATCTGGCCCTCTCCGTGCAGGCACGCTGCAAGGGAGTGGCGCCGGATGATCCTCAATGGCCGCAAGATGGTTACCGCGGTGAGTACATAGCAGAGGTGGCCCAGGCCTTCCTGCTCGGTGCCAGCATTGACGTCCAAGATCACCACGTTATCGGCTCAGCCGACGCCGATAACGTGGATGACATTCAAACGTTTGCCGTCGCTTACCTCAGGCGTGAACAGGATCTGGACCTGAAGGCATTCGCGGTGCATTTTGACGTGTATTTTCTGGAATCCTCGCTTTACGATAGCGGCGCGGTCGAGCGTACAGTGGAACGACTCATCGAAACCGGCCATTGCTATGAGCGCGATGACGCACTATGGCTGCGCTCCACCGACTTCGGCGATGACAAGGATCGCGTTATGCGCAAGCGCGATGGAGGGTATACCTATTTCCTTCCGGATGTGGCCTATCACCTCAACAAGTGGCAGCGCGGCTTTGAGCGCGTCATCAACGAGCAGGGTGCAGACCACCACAGCACGGTGACCCGGGTTCGCGCAGGGCTGCAAGCTCTGGATCAGGGCATCCCACAGGACTGGCCGGATTATGTTCTGCACCAGATGGTCACCGTTATGCGTGAAGGCGAGGAAGTTAAACTGTCCAAGCGCGCAGGCAGCTACGTCACCCTGCGCGACCTTATTGAAGAAGTTGGACGAGATGCAACGCGCTATTTCCTGGTGGCCCGCGCACCTAACTCACAATTGACCTTTGATATCGACCTTGCGCTGTCGCAGAGCAATGACAATCCGGTGTATTACATTCAATACGCCCACGCTCGCACTTGCAGCGTGATGCGCAAGCTCGTCGAACGGGGCTGGGAATGGCAGGTCGAGAAAGCCTTGCAACACTTGGATCAACTTCAGGAGGAGCATGAAAAGAACCTGTTGCGCCGACTCGACCGTTATCCCGAGGTCCTGGCGGCCGCTGCGCTTAATAATGAACCCCACACAGTGGCCACGTACCTGCGCGAATTAGCCGGGGAGTTTCACGCTTGGTATAACGGCTGTAAAATGCTGGTTGAGGATCGCGACCTACGCGATGCACGGGTCGCGCTCAGCCAAGCTACAGGACAGGTTATCGCCAATGGCCTTGGCTTGTTGGGCGTTTCCGCCCCAGAGGCTATGTAAACAATGGGCCAAGATTTTGCTAAACGAAAGCAGGGCAAAAGTACTCGAAAAGCCCCCGCCCGAAAAACTCAGGCGCAACGACGTTCTGGCGAAGGCCAGTCTCGCGGCAAAGGGCTACGGCTTTATGTTGCGGGGGTTTTAACAGGCGTGTTCCTGAGTTTTATTGGCTACCTCGGGACACTGCCCGATCCGGCAGTCTCAGCGACAGAGACCGGAACACCGGAGCAGCCAGAGGTAGTCATTCAAAGGCCGCGCTTCGACTTTTACACCAACCTTACCCAAGAAGGGATTGATGAGGTACAGGAGGTGCAGGACACAGTGGAGCCCGCAGCGGATGTGCGCAAACCCCCTACCGCAACTGAATTGCCCGAGCCCTATCTATTGCAGGCGGGGTCTTTTAGGCAGCATGACGACGCAGAACGGCGCCGAGCTCAATTGCTGCTGCTGGGACTGGAGCCTATCATTGAAGAGATAAGCAACGGCAACGGCATCTGGTTCCGGGTCTACCTCGGGCCCTTTGAATCCCGCGAGCTTATGGTGAGAGCGCGGAGTCTTACCACGAATCAGAATATAGAAACTCTGCTACTGAAGCGCGGTGGCACCTGACGTCACCGGGGCCCTTGAATTTTAGGCAGATCACCCCATATCAGCTCGACGGGGACCACTAATATCCCATGAGTCAGCCCGCAGGAGATAAGACGTGGAACAGTTCCGAGGTACGACCATACTTTCCGTCCGCCGTGGCAACAGCGTGGTGATTGGCGGTGACGGCCAGGTGTCCATGGGCAACACTGTGATGAAAGGCAATGCCCGCAAGGTCCGGCGCCTTTATCAGGATAAGGTGTTAGCTGGATTTGCCGGCGGTACTGCCGACGCTTTCACGCTGTTCGAACTGTTTGAAGCACAACTGGAAAAGCACCAGGGCCATCTAGTGCGCGCCGCCGTTGAATTGGCCAAGGCCTGGCGCACCGAACGCGCCCTAAGACGCCTTGAGGCCTTGTTAGCGGTTGCCGACAAAGATACCTCTCTCATTATCACCGGAAACGGCGATGTGATCGAGCCAGAAGACAATCTGATCGCTATCGGCTCGGGCGGACCCTTCGCGCAGTCTGCGGCGCGCGCCTTGTTAGACAACACTGAGCTGGATGCCCGTACCATTGTTGAAAAGGGCTTGGGCATCGCCGCTGACATCTGCATCTACACCAACCACAACCGAACCATAGAACAACTGGATTTTTAGGCCCTAACATGTCCAATATGACACCTCGCGAAATTGTTCACGAACTCGACAAACACATCGTCGGCCAGGAAGCGGCGAAACGTGCAGTGGCCATCGCTCTGCGTAATCGCTGGCGACGAATGCAGTTGCCCGAAGAACTGCGTACTGAGATCAGCCCCAAAAATATCCTCATGATAGGTCCCACTGGCGTCGGCAAAACAGAAATCGCGCGGCGACTAGCCAAACTGGCCAATGCTCCGTTCGTAAAAGTTGAAGCGACCAAATTTACAGAAGTGGGCTATGTGGGTCGTGACGTTGAATCTATTGTGCGCGATCTGGTGGATGTGGCGATCAAAATGTACCGGGAGCAGGAGATGACACGTGTGCGCTTCCGAGCCGAAGAAGCCGCTGAGGAGCGTATTCTCGACATCCTGTTACCTCCGGCCCGCGATGCCGCTTTCGATTCCTCCTCAAGCACACGGCAGCTGCTGCGCAAGAAGTTGCGTGAAGGAGATCTCGCCGACAAAGAGGTCGAGGTCGAGCTAAGCACCAGTCTCCCCAGTATGGAAATCATGGCCCCGCCGGGCATGGAGGAAATGACCAGCCAACTGCAAAGTATGTTCTCTAATATGTCCCAGCAACAAAGCAAAACACGCAAAATGTCGGTCAAGGCGGCCTTAGAGGCTCTGAGCGACGAAGAAGCGGCGAAACTGGTGAATGAAGATGAGCTCAAGCAAAAGGCTCTGGCAGAAGCTGAACAAAACGGCATCGTCTTTATTGATGAGCTAGATAAAGTGGCCAAGCGCTCCGAAGGCGCTGGGGCCGATGTGTCTCGTGAGGGTGTGCAGCGCGACCTGCTACCCCTGATTGAAGGTTCCACAGTCAGCACCAAGCATGGCATGGTCAAGACCGACCACATCCTGTTTATCGCCTCCGGCGCATTTCACATGGCCAGGCCCTCGGACCTGATACCAGAACTGCAGGGACGCCTGCCCATCCGCGTTGAACTGTCAGCACTCACTCCCGACGACTTCGAGCGCATCCTAACGGAGCCAAACGCCTCACTAACCGAACAGTATCAGGCATTATTGGCAACCGAGAGCTTGGACGTCACGTTCACACAGGACGGCGTGCGTCGCATTGCAGAAACCGCATGGCAGGTCAACGAGAGAACCGAAAATATTGGAGCCAGGCGGCTACACACCGTTATGGAGCGACTATTAGAAGAGACCTCTTTCGGCGCCGCCGATACGGGCTTGCAGGATACATCCCTCAAAGTCGACGCCACTTATGTTGACAAGCAATTACAGGAGCTCAGCAGTGATGATGATTTATCCCGATTTATCCTGTGACTGCACCTGTGTCTGAGCAGCATAAACCCATCGGTGTTCAACTGCACAGCCGCTCCAGGCAGCTGGAGCTGGAATATGCCGGGGGTGAACGTTACTCCCTGAGCTGCGAATTTCTGCGCGTCTACTCTCCATCCGCCGAAGTCCTGGGTCACGGCTCGGGCCAAGAAGTACTACAGACAGGAAAGATCAAGGTCGCTATTACGGCAATAAAGCCGGTTGGGAACTACGCACTGCAGCTAGTATTTGACGACGACCATGACTCTGGCTTGTATTCTTGGCGCTATCTCTATGAGTTGTGTCAGGACCAGGACGCTAAATGGCAAGATTACCTTGCGCGCCTTAAAAAGGCCGGGGCGGGTCGCGACCCAGATGTACAAGTTCTAAATCTGGGCGCCTAGGCATTCCATTCTTTTCGGGGTAAGCCTGTCGAACTGACCAGACGCCCACATCGGGTTATAATACGTCGTAACTCGTAAACCCAAGGCAGAAAGCGCCATGAGCGACAAAGAAACCACACACTTCGGCTACAAGGAAGTCGAGAAGGATGCCAAGGCCGGCATGGTCGCCGATGTATTCCATTCGGTGGCAGCCCGCTATGACCTGATGAACGACCTCATGTCAGGCGGCATACACCGCATTTGGAAGCGCTTTACCATCGAACTGAGCGGAGTGCGCAAGAACAACGCAGTACTGGACATCGCCGGTGGCACCGGTGACCTGGCGGCCCGTTTCGCAGAGCTTGTAGGCCCCGAGGGGCGTGTGGTACTGGCCGACATCAACGACTCCATGTTGCAGGTAGGTCGGGACAAGCTGCTGGACCAGGGCCGCCAGGGCAATATCGAATTCGTGCAGGCCGACGCCCAGTTCCTGCCTTTCCCGGATAACAGCTTCGACTGCGTAACCATCGCCTTCGGCCTGCGCAATGTCACCGATATCAACCTAGCCCTGCGCTCCATGCTGCGTGTTCTCAAGCCCGGGGGCCGTTTGCTGGTGTTGGAGTTTTCCAAACCGCAGAACCCTCTGCTCAGCAAAGCCTACGATACCTATTCTTTTCGCGTGTTGCCGGTGATGGGGCGATTAGTGACCAATGACAGCGAAAGCTACCAGTACCTCGCAGAATCCATCCGCAAACACCCCGACCAAGGTACGCTTAAGAATATGATGGAAGACGCTGGTTTCTGCCAATGTGAATACCACAATATGACCGGCGGTGTAGTAGCGCTGCACCGAGGCATTAAAGCCTAAAATGACAACGACCATAGATCCCACGTTGCACACTGCCGCACTGGCCGCGCTGGAAGCGGGACTCAACCGCACCCTGGACCTGTCTCCACAAAGCAAGTCGGGGTTGGCGCGACTCGAGGACTGTGTGTTCGCACTGCATTGTACCGCTCCAACCCTGGATATTTATCTTCACCCTAGTGCCCAGGGCATTCGTCTGGCCGGCACCCATCACGGCCCGGTCACGACAAGCATAAAGGGTGAAGCCTCCGATTTCACCGAGCTAGCGACCTCTCGCGACCCAACGGCCACGCTGATCAATGGTGGTCTCGCGCTCGAGGGGGACAGCGCCCCGCTCATTGCACTGCAACAGGTTTTGGCAACGTTAGACATGGACTGGGAAGCGCCCCTGGTCGCCACCCTCGGCGACGTCGCCGGACACCAACTTGCGCAGACATTGCGCCATGCTTTTAGTTGGGGCAAGCAAGCTTCCACCGGCCTGACCCGACAGCTGGAAGAATTCGTCCATGAGGAAGCTCGGCTCAGTCCGCCGCGACTCGAGGTGGAAGATTTCTACCGGGACGTGCAGGAGCTAGGTCTGCGCGTAGACCGACTGCAAGCCCGCGCAGAACGGCTGCAACAGCGCTTACAGAAAGCGCGGAGCTGAGCCATGTCCCGCGCCACACGACTGGCTAAAATACTGCGCATCGTCGGCCGCTATCGACTGGATGAGTTTGTCGATGTAGAACAGCTCTCCGCGCTACCGCGCTTCGCTCTGGGTCTGGCGCCGTGGCGGTTGCACCCTGTGCCAAACCTGCCGCGGGGGGTACGCCTGCGCCGCGCCATTGAGGAATTGGGGCCAGTATTTATAAAATTCGGACAGATGCTATCCACCCGACGCGACTTGCTGCCGGAAGATATCGCTGACGAGCTGGCCAAGCTACAGGACAATGTCCCGCCTTTTCCACAGGAACAGTCTGTTGCGATTATTGAAAAGGCACTGGGCAAACCCGTGTCTGAGCTATTTGCCCGTTTCGAAAACACCCCTATGGCCTCTGCATCCGTGGCCCAGGTGCACTGCGCCACGCTGCACAGCGGCGAGCAGGTAGTCGTCAAAGTAGTGCGCCCGGATATCGAGCCGATCATCCGTCAAGACATTGCTCTCCTTTTTACCTTGGCAAAACTGACGGCAAAATATCATCCTGAAGGTCACCGACTGCGTCCGGTGGAAGTTGTGTCAGATTATAAGATGGTCATTCTCGATGAGCTCGATATGGGGCGTGAAGCCGCCAACGCCAGTCAGTTACGCCGCAACTTCGAGAACAACAAGCTGCTCTACGTGCCTGAAATTTACTGGGACTACACCTGCCGCAATGTGCTCACCATGGAGCGTATCTCGGGCATTCCCGTCACCGATCTTGAAACTTTACGCGCCCGAGGTACAGACCTGAAACTACTGGCCGAGCGCGGTGTAGAAATATTTTTTACGCAAGTATTCCGCCACAGTTTCTTTCACGCTGACATGCATCCGGGCAATATCTTTGTGGATGCAACAGACCCGGCAGACCCGACTTACATCGGCGTGGACTGCGCCATCATCGGTAGCCTTTCAGACGCAGACCAGTATTATCTGGGCCGCAATCTGCTCGGAATTTTCCGCCGCGACTACCGTGAAGTCGCGCAGCTGCATGTTGAGTGTGGCTGGGTGCCACCCCAAACCCGCGTGCAGGACTTTGAATCAGCAATGCGCGCCGTGTGTGAACCCATATTTGAAAGGCCTATCAGCCAGATATCTTTTGGCCAGCTGTTGGTTTATCTGTTCCAGACCGCCAGCCGATTTGATATGGAAGTTCAACCCTCGCTGGTGCTGTTGCAAAAAACCCTCCTTAATATCGAGGGTATGGGGCGTCAGCTGTATCCCGACCTCAATCTTTGGGACACAGCACAGCCCTTTCTGGAAGAGTGGGTACAACAGCGTTACTCCCCACAATCTGTCCTAAAACGACTGCAACGCCATGCCCCTTCATGGCTTGAGCAGCTGCCGCAGCTCCCAGAGGCAGTGCTGGACAGCTTGCAACATTCCCGTGGCATTGAGCGACACCCGTCAGAACGGCCACAGATTCTGAACGAAAAAAAGCGGCAAAAAGAGCGGCACTCACGTCGGCGACGCCATCTACTAGCAGGCATTGTCTGTCTCGCCGCCGCTGCAAGCACCTTTCCGAACGCTGGACAATATCTGGCGAATGCGCCCCTGATCAGCTGGCTGCTGGCCGGTTTGGGCATAAGCCTGTTCTGGCCCAGAGGCGACTGAATATATGTGCCTCGCCCTGCCATGTGCCATACTGTGACCTATCGTGGGACAACGTTATGACTGAACCCAGCACGCTAGCAAAAGACATCAAGTGGAATGAGCAGGGACTAATCCCCGCTATTGCACAGGATTGGCAGACCGGCGAAGTCCTGATGCTGGCCTGGATGAGCCGCGATGCCCTGCAACTGACGATCAGCGAAGGCCGCGCCATCTACTGGTCACGTTCACGACAGGCTCTGTGGCGTAAGGGCGAGGAATCTGGGCATGTTCAGCGCCTGAAAGAGCTGCGTATTGACTGTGATGCGGACACCGTTCTAATGAAAGTGGAACAAATCGGAGGCATTGCCTGCCACACTGGCAGGCGCGGTTGTTTTTATCGACAACTGAAGGATGGCGTCTGGCATGTCACCGATGACATCATCAAACAACCCGAAAATATATACGGGGAAAAATCATGAGTGATGTACTGGAACAATTGGCTACGACCCTCGCTACGCGCAGACAGGGCGACCCAGAGCAATCTTATGTTGCAAGCCTGCACCAAAAGGGGCTAAACAAGATTTTAGAAAAAGTGGGCGAAGAGGCCACCGAAGTCATTCTTGCGGCAAAAGACGCCGAGCGCGGAGGTGACCGCAGCGCCGTCATTGGCGAAGTTGCCGATTTGTGGTTTCACACAATGGTGATGCTGTCACATCTTGAACTCGACACCCAAGAGGTCCTGCTGTGCCTTGGCGACCGTTTTGGTGTCTCAGGACTCGACGAGAAGGCAGCGCGAGACACGCGGGGCAACTGATAAGCTGTCAGCAGTGAATACATATTTGTAGAGGAGAATGGGAATGGGTGGAATCAGTATTTGGCAATTGTTAATTATATTGGCGATCGTGATCATGTTGTTTGGCACCAAACGGCTGCGCACACTCGGCAGCGACATGGGCAGCGCGGTAAAAGGCTTTCGCAAAAGTATGTCGGATGACGGCGAAGCCGCCGAACCGAGCGACGGAGCAGAGCCCGATGAAACAGCGGACACTGCGACGAAAGATAAATAGCGCCTGAATGTTCGATATAGGATTTGCCGAGCTCCTCATCATAGGGGTAGTTGCCCTTTTTGTTATCGGGCCCGAACGTCTGCCTGAGGCTATTCGAACCGCAAGCATATGGCTGAATCGAATCAGGCGCGGGTTCAACGAGATCAAACAAGAAGTCCAACAGGAACTGCATAATGACTCCGTCATGCAGGAACTGCGCAAAGCCGGCGAGAGTTTAAAAAAAGACACTGAGTCCATCGGGTCTGACTTGAAGAACGCGGCCCAGTCGCTGACCCCAGCACGGGATAGCCGCGCCATCCCGGGCAAGACAGACCTTGAAGCAGCACAAAAGAAAACCGAATGAGCGATCAGGAATCTACGGACCAACCACTGCCCCTGGTCACACACCTCACGGAACTGCGCGACAAACTGCTGCGCGCCCTGTTAGCCGTGCTGCTAGTGTTTATTTGCCTGTTTCCGTTTGCCAACGATATCTACACATTCGTCTCGGAGCCTTTACGTGCGCTTTTGCCTCCAGGCGCAACGATGATTGCCACCGAGGTCGCCTCACCCTTCTTCACGCCGTTCAAACTTTCCCTGGTAACGGCAGTTTTTCTGGCAATGCCCTACGTGTTGTATCAGGCCTGGAGCTTTATCGCGCCGGGAATGTACAAGCATGAAAAGCGCCTGGCAATTCCACTGCTCGCCTCCAGTGTTCTATTGTTTTATGCAGGATCCGCATTTGCCTACTACGTCGTCTTTCCACTGATATTCTCTTTCTTTACCAGCGTGGCGCCCCAAGACATCACCATCATGACCGATATCAATAGCTACCTTAACTTCGTGCTGAAATTGTTTTTCGCTTTTGGCTTGGCGTTTGAAATTCCAATCGTAGCGATACTGATGATCTGGGCCGGCATCACCACCGCCGAAGCGCTAGCCAAAAAGCGTCCTTATATTATTGTGGGCTGCTTTATTTTTGGCATGCTACTGACCCCGCCCGACATTATTTCCCAGTCACTGCTGGCGATACCCATGTGGCTGCTATTTGAAATTGGTGTTTACATCGGTGGACTGACGCAGGGCCCTAAAAACGCGGGCGGTCCCTAACGTTTGGCCATCAGACCGCCATCTGCAACCAGAGTAATTCCCGTGGTAAAAGCTTCCGAGGCAAGATAAAACACCGGATTGAGAATCTCCTCCGTTTCCGCAATGCGAGGGATCAGAGCAGCTGTCACCATACCTTCGCCGTAATGTGGCAGTGCCGCAATCGCGCCATCGGTCAGATCTGAGTGATAACTTCCCGGAGCCAAGGCGTTGACCCGAATATTCCATGGCGCCCATTCCTGCGCCATCACCTCGGTCAAGGCCTTCAAGGCTGCCTTGGTTGCTGCATAAATACCGGAGTAAGCGGGGGTGCACAAGGCGGCGACTGACAACATATTAATCACACAGCCACCACCGTGCTCGCCCATGCGCGGTGCAAGTCTTGATGCCAGATACCAAGCGCCTTTCAAATTGACATCCACCATCTTATCAAACGCCGTGGTCGTAATCTCCGACAGCGGACCCAACGCAACATTGATACCGGCATTGTTAACGAGCACATCGACACGACCAAAACGCTCGTACGCCGCGGCAATGAGGGCGTCGAGGTCAGCAACCTCACCCATATGGGCGGCATAAGCCATTCCAGTTCCTCCCGCTTCCTCGATAAGCGCGACCACCTCCTGGCAGGCGGCGATCTTGCGACTGGCGACGACAACCTGAGCGCCCTCGCGCGCAAACCCCACAGAGATGGCTCGACCCAAGCCACGACTGCCGCCGGTTACAATGACCACCTTATCCTTGAACTTATCACCCATTGTTGTCATCTCCATCGTAATTTTCTACTTGATACCATTAACACCGCCGAACAATTACACTATCACGAAGCAGCCCGACCACCACGGAACACACTCATGATGTCTTTACTAGTTAAACTTTTTGACCCATGTCGCACGGCCTGCGTGCCCGCGCGTCACCAGCCGTTCCAGACCTCACACGCCTGATGTCTTCTCGCGCCAGAAAGGGCCTGCCTGCCCTGCTACCGGTTTTAGCTCTGCTTTCACAGTATAAACTGCGTCTGGTCGGCGCCAGCATCGCACTGTTGTTTACCGCCGGGGCCACTCTCTCTTTGGGAAGAGGCTTGCAAGTACTGATAGACCAGGGCTTTGGAGGCGAATCTAGTGCCGGCCTGAAAAGTGCCATTCTACTTCTGATTGCCATCGCAGCGGCTATGGCAGTGGGTACGTTTGTCCGGTTTTATCTGGTGTCCTGGCTGGGAGAACGGATCAGCGCTGATATCCGCAAACGTGTTTTCGAAAATATTGTTCGCCTACATCCGGGATTTTTTGAAACCAATCGCAGTGGGGAGATTATGTCGCGACTGACCACCGACACCACCCTGCTACAAACCATCATCGGCTCTTCCTTTAGTATGGCGCTGCGCAGTAGCCTCACCACCAGCGGCGCGCTGGTCCTGATGTTTATCACCAATCTGAAGCTGAGTTTGATCATTGCGGTAGGCGTACCTCTGGTGCTGCTGCCGATACTGGTATTCGGCCGACGGGTGAGGAAGCTGTCTAATCAAAGCCAGGACAGCATTGCAAGCGTGGGCAGCTACGTCGGCGAAGTGATCCAGCATATCCGTGTGGTGCAGAGTTATACGCGCGAACAATTCGAGTCTGAAGCTTTCGATCGCGAAGTAGAGCGCGCCTTTGAAATCGCTCGCCGCCGCATCTGGCAGCGCTCACTGCTCATTTGTGGTGCCATACTGCTGTTGTTCGTCGGCATGTCTGGCATGTTGTGGGAAGGCGGCCAGGATGTCATTAACGGCAGCATGACCGGTGGAGAGCTGGGCGCCTTTGTCTTTTACGCCATTATGGTCGGCAGCGGCGTGGCAACAATTTCTGAAGTCTGGGGTGACCTCCAGCGCGCCGCCGGCGCTTCAGAGCGTCTCGTGGAATTGATTAATACCCATAGCCTGATTGATGATCCCGTTACCCTGTCGTCAACACCCATCAGTGCACAACCCGAATTGCATATGGAGCGCGTCTCTTTTTACTACCCCAGCCGGCCCAAGCAGCCTGCACTAAAAAACTTTACGCTACGCATTGAAGCCGGTAAAAGTCTCGCTCTGGTAGGGCCCTCGGGGGCAGGCAAATCCACGGTGTTCGAATTATTACAGCGCTTTTACGACCCGCAGCAGGGCCAGGTCTTGCTCGATGGACAGGACGTCCGTGCTATGGGCCTCAAAACATTGCGTGAGCATATTGCACTCGTGCCGCAGCAACCGGCACTGTTTACCGGCGACGTGCGCTACAACATTGCGTATGGCAAGCTGGACGCCACCGATAGCGAAGTTGTTGCGGCTGCTCGCGCTGCTCATGCCCACACCTTTATCACGGCACTACCCGATGGCTATGGAAGCCATCTTGGGGAACAAGGCGTCAGACTGTCTGGCGGGCAACGCCAGCGCATCGCGCTGGCCAGGGCGATCCTCAACGACCCGAAAATTCTTTTGCTAGATGAGGCAACCAGCGCGCTGGACACGGAAAGCGAGTACCAGGTGCAACTGGCACTACAGGAATTGATGAAAAATCGCACGACAGTCATTATCGCCCACCGCCTATCTACGATTCTGCACGCGGATAATATCGCTGTGCTGGACGAGGGGCAGCTGATCGCCACGGGCACACATGAGCAGCTGTTAGTGGAATGTGAGCTCTACGCTCGCTTAGCCAGCCTGCAGTTTCGCGAGCCTGATTTCAACGCTGAAAACAGCTCCAATTCATCAAGCGAGTCCTACCTTCAAGCGCATAAATGATGCGATGGCACCAATGCCAAAATTATCAAACCATGCGTCAGCAGGAGTGTATTTCACTCAGTATCGCTGGTCCATAACCGGCAATGAACTCCGGTGGCAGACGCCGGGGACGGCCGCTACTGAGCTCGACACACACGAAACGCATTCTTGCTCGCAGTAGCGTGACCCCATCTGCGACACGAATAACCTGAAAATGGCGTGCCATCTTCAACTTTCGATCCCAGTCTACAATCCACGTCGCAACCATGGCCTCATCACCCTCCTGAGAAGCCCGCAAATAATCAAACTCACTGTGTGCGATGACCATCGCTCGATCAAGTTCACGGTAGCAGTTTAGATCCAGGCCCAGGGCCTCCGAGTGTGTCCACGCTGCTTTCTGACACCAATCGACATACACCAGATTATTCGTGTGATTCAGCCCGTCGATATCTTCGGCCCGCACATGAGTGTGCAAAATGTGAGGGCTGGGATAGTCCCACTCCTGATCCAAGTCAGTCACAAGATCTCCAATGGAGTCAGGTCCTCATCGGCTTCCAGTGGTTTTATCGCGAATTGGGTATACCCATAAAAAATAGCGACGAGCGGGCATAGCAAGTTGAAAAAGGCAAAGGGTGCATAAGTAAACGTAGCCACGCCCAGTGTTGCAGACATATACGCACCACAGGTGTTCCAAGGTATCAGCACTGATGTCAGAGTGCCGGAGTCTTCCAGTGTTCGCGACAGGTTTAATCTGGACAGACCCCGACGCTGATATTCATCCTTATACATGCGCCCTGGAAGGGCAATGGAAATGAACTGATCTGCGGCCAAAACATTCGTTCCAAAGCAGGTCAACGCAGTAACCGCGATCAACGAACCGGTGCTCTTTACACCGCTAAGAGCAAGCTGTAACAGTAAAGTCAAAATTCCCGTGCGCTCCAGCACGCCGCCAAAACCCAGGGCACAGATAATCAACCAAACTGTGTTGAGCATACTGCTCATGCCCCCTTTACTGAGCAAGGTATCAAGTAACACGTTGCCGCTATTGGACGTGTAACCGTCGAACAGGCTTATCCAAACGCCCTTGCACAGCGCAAAAAACCTGCCCACATCACCGGAGCCTCCGGCCAGATTAATCACTGAATCGGGCTGAAAGACGACGGCAAAGACAGCACCCACAAGTGCGCTGACGACGATAGAAGGGTACGCAGGAAACCGTTTGTAGACGAGAACCAGCATCAACAGTAATGGCAACAGCAGGAACACTCCAATATTGAATTCCGTGGCCAGCGCCTTTTGCAATTCATCGATTTCACGAGGCGCAACGGCTTCCGAGTTGCCGATAAAAGCAAACAGCATTAACGCAAGCGCAAAACTGGGCACCGTCGTCCAAAGCATGTGCCGGATATGATCGAACAGGTCCACGCTACTGACTGCAGAGGCCAGATTAGTGGTGTCCGACATGGGGGATAATTTGTCGCCGAAGTAGGCGCCTGAGATAATGGCACCCGCAGTGATGGCCGGTGACAATTGAAAACTGGCCGAGATGCCCATCAACCCGATACCGAGCGTACCGGCCACTGTCCAGGAACTGCCTATGCTAATCGCGACAATGCCGCAAATAGCAGCACTAGCGGCATAAAAAATACTCGGGTTGAGCACCTCCACCCCATAATAGATTATAGCCGGCACCGTACCGCACAATATCCAAGTACCGATCAGCATGCCTACCGACAATAAAATCAAAATCGGGGCCAGGCCCACATTTATTCCATCAACGATGCCGTTTTGCGCTTCTTGCCATGAAACTCCAATATGCCGACCCACCAAAGCCGCGACACAAGCGGCCAATATGAGCGCTATCTGATTGGCACCGTAAGACGAATCGGCCCCAAACAGGTAGACCGAGGTGGCCAGAAGCGCGACCAGAAAAATGATCGGTATCAGGGCCAAAGCGAGTGTCAGCGGCGGGGGATGCTGCGAAGAAGCCGTTGCGATTTTCTATACTCCTTAAATACTTGCTCAAATAAGTAGAACAGCTGTATGCCCAAGCCTGCCAGAATGCCTGAAATCAGGGATCTGGTACACTCGGAACATCGCTGTGCCGCTTGCCACGTCGCCTGATTTAGCGGGCCCAAAGGCCATATAAAGAAACGCTGGCCGCCCTCAACGGCATTGAGATCGCATTTTGCTAGCATATCGTATAGTGGTATGCATTATTCACGCGGAACAAATGCTGTGCTAAAGTCGCGCCTGCTGGAATATCAATGTCGATCATGATCGCATTGAGAATCAGACAGGGTTCTTTGAAGCTGACAGAGAGGCAAAATTACCACTCTTCGCCGGCAGAATACATAAACGAAGGTACGGGGTTACACACCGCATGCGCATCGCCATTCCTAAAGAAACTCACCCGGAAGAGAACCGGATACCCATTACACCCGATAACGCCAAGAAGTTGTGCGCTATGGGGGCCGATCTGGTTGTCGAATCCGGGATGGGCCTCGGGGCCGGTTTTTCTGACTCCGAATACACAGATGCGGGGGCGACTATTTCTCAAGACCGCAATGCGTTGTTCAGCAGCGCAGATCTCCTGCTACGACTGCGCAAACCGCAGCTGGAAGAAATAGCATTAATGAAGCGCGGTGCGATACACATCAGCTATCTGGATCCCTTCAACGAGCATGCGCTGGTGAATGCTTTCAAGGATAGTGGCATTACGGCCATCAGCATGGAGATGATACCGCGCACCACTCGCAGTCAGAAAATGGATGCTCTGAGCTCCCAAGCGAACCTAGCGGGCTATGTCATGGTCATGCAAGCTGCGACCCACCTGCCGCGTATTTTTCCTATGATGATGACTCCAGCAGGCACGTTAAAGCCGGCCAATGTATTTGTTATCGGCGCGGGTGTAGCAGGCCTGCAGGCCATCGCCACCGCGAAACGTCTAGGCGCCAAGGTCACAGCCTTTGATACTCGCCCGGTAGTGGCAGAGCAGGTGCGCTCAGTGGGCGCGAAATTTTTGGAAATCGACCTCGGCGAAACCGGCGAGACTGCCGACGGCTATGCCAAGCAGCTGACGCCAGAACAAATAGACATACAACAGCAGGCGCAAAAAGCAGTAATCGCTAAATCAGACGTAGTGATTACGACTGCGCAGGTCTTTGGGCGCAAGCCTCCGGTACTGGTCACTAAAGACATGATCGAGGGAATGGCACACGGATCGGTGATTGTCGATATGGCGGCTGAAACAGGCGGCAACGTCGAAGGCTCTGTCCCCAATGAGATCGTTCAAATCGCAGGCGTCACCGTGATCGGCAAAGGCAACCTCGCCGGAGAAGTGGCGCGCGATGCCAGCCAGATGTACTCCTCCAATCTGTTCAGCCTTGTGGAAGACAACTGGAACGACGAAGAGAAGAAATTCGTGGTTGATTTCGAGCACGATATTTTGCCCGGTTGCATCATCACCCATGGCGGTGAAGTCACCAACACAACGATCAAGAATATTCTCGAAGGAGGTGCATAACATGATACCTGTTGAAGTTTTCCTCACGTTTATCCTCATGTTGTCCATTTTTCTGGGCTTCGAACTCATCAATAAGGTGCCCGCCACCTTGCACACGCCCTTGATGTCGGGCGCCAACGCAATCTCAGGAGTCACGGTCGTAGGCGCAATAAGCCTGGCCGGCAGCGGCCAGCAGGATCTGGCCAACTGGCTGGGTGCAGCAGCCGTCGCTCTGGCCACTATTAACGTAGTGGGCGGTTACCTAGTCACCGATCGCATGCTCGCCATGTTTAAGAAGAGGGGGAGCTGATCACTATGGATATTCTGACTCAATACGCCTACATCGTGTCCGCGGGACTGTTCATTTACGGCTTGAAGCAACTGAGCTCGCCTGCAACGGCGCGTCGCGGTAACGCTATTTCGTCGCTGGGCATGCTGATTGCCATCGTGGCGACGCTAGTGGGCCAAGATATTGTCGACTTCCAGTGGATTGCCATTGGCATTGTGATCGGCGGCATCATCGGTGGTACGGCTGCGCGAATGGTGCAAATGACTAAGATGCCGGAAATGGTCGCCCTGTTTAACGGGTTTGGCGGCATGGCCAGCTTACTCGTTGGCTGGGCTGCTTTCGCCTTTAGACCAGACGTCGGCACCTTCACACTGGTTACGATTATCCTGTCCATCCTGATTGGTGGCGTGACCTTTACCGGCTCTATGATCGCCTACGGTAAACTCTCAGAAAGAATTAGCAGCGCCGCGCTTATATTCAGCGGCCAGCAGGTGGTGAACAGTCTCATCGTTCTGGGCATCGTGGGTAGTTCGGTGATGTTTTGTCTGGAGCCCAGCGGTGGCGGATGGCTGTTTTGGGTCATCGGTCTGTCGCTGCTATTCGGCGTGATGGTGGTCATTCCCATCGGCGGGGCTGACATGCCGGTGGTGATCTCGCTGCTGAACTCCTACTCAGGCCTAGCCGCCTGCGCCGCGGGTTTCGCAGTGGACAACAACATTTTGATCGTGGCAGGCGCTTTGGTCGGTGCTTCCGGTATCATCTTGACGCAAGTCATGTGCAAAGCCATGAATCGTTCCCTGACCAATGTACTGTTTTCCGGTTTCGGCAGTGGAAAAGTAGAAACCAGTAAAGTGGAAGGCGAAATTAAGCCCATCATTGCTGAAGACGCTTTCTATATTTTGGAAGCCGCCAGCACCGTGGCCATTGTTCCAGGTTACGGTATGGCGGTCGCTCAGGCTCAGCATGTGGTGAAAGAGCTGGCCGAGTTGTTGGAAAAAAATGGTGCTGAAGTTAGCTTCGGTATTCATCCGGTCGCAGGTCGTATGCCCGGGCATATGAACGTGTTGCTGGCAGAGGCCGACGTCCCCTATGACCAGCTGCTGGAAATGGACGAGATTAACCCACGCATGGAAAATGTCGACGTCGCTATCGTCATCGGCGCCAATGACGTGGTGAATCCTGCTGCCCGGGAAAATGAATCGTCTCCCATTTATGGCATGCCAGTGATTAACGTTGACCAGGCACGTACCGTCTTCGTACTGAAACGCTCTATGGCGTCAGGCTTCGCCGGGATCGAAAATCCACTCTTTTACAAAGAGAATACTCGCATGCTGTTTGGCGATGCCAAGGAATCCATTGCCGGATTGGTGAGAGAATTCTCTTAAGCACGTAAGCGCCTTACAAAATGCCGACCATTGCGTCGGCATTTTTTTTGCTATCGAAACATCTGCAGAACTCGACACGGCCTCATGATCGCTCCCAATCAAAAGCCAGCACATCCCTGATGTCAGATGATCCCGTCTTCAACATCAGCAATCGATCAATACCTAAAGCCACGCCACTGCAATCTGGCAGGCCGCTTGCCAATGCGGCTAACAGCTGTTCGTCTAACGCGCGCTCAACTTGATCACGCTGACGGCGCAAAACGTTATCCCGCTCGAAGCGCTGACGCTGCTCTGGAGCATCGGTAAGCTCACAATAACCATTGGCCAGCTCCATACCGTCAACATAGAGCTCAAAGCGCTGTCCGACCCATATATCGTCGGCCTGAACAACACAGGCGAGGGCCGCTTGAGACGCCGGATAATCATACACAAAACATATCCCTTCGCCAGCCAACTGTGGCTCAAGCACATGACTCATCAACAGATCCAGCCATAAGTCTCGATCACCGCTTAGGTTGCCGGGGTCAAGATGGCGGCAAGCGACAGCTTCCAGCTCCGCAATGGTCGCGGTGAAAGGGTCGATCTGGAGACATTGCTGAAACAGCTCACGATAGCTGTACTTCTTTACTGGCCTCGGTCCCAAGCAGTATTGGGCCAGATCCGCCACCTCCGCCATCAGCTGATGGTGATCAAAACCGGGGCGATACCATTCGAGTAAACTGAATTCCGGGTTGTGCCGGGAACCGGCTTCATCACTGCGAAACGCCTTGGAAATCTGAAAGATGGGCTCTGCGAACTCGGCGAGCAGGCGTTTCATCATGTATTCAGGCGATGTTTGCAAAAACCGCGACTGACCCGAGAATTGCGCAGCTTCGACGATCAATGGCTCAATGGAAGGATCTGTTATGCCGTTGCGACACAACAGGGGTGTTTCTACTTCGAGGATCGAGCGCTCAGAAAAAAACTGGCGCAGCCTAGCCAACACCTCTGCCCGCTGACGAATACACTGAATATCCGCTACAGGTCGCCAATTCGCGTCCGGCCAATCTGGCACTACAGTCAGGACTTGCTCGCGCGGCTCTGGTACTCGCCGGTGCGCGTATCGACCCGAATCACTTCTCCCATACTGATGAATAAAGGGACCTTAACCACGGCTCCGGTGCTCAACGTCGCCGGCTTGGTGCCGCCGGTGGCTGTGTCACCCTTGAGGCCAGGATCAGTTTCTGTAATCTCCAACTCCACAAAGTTAGGCGGCGCAACAGATAAAGGCGCACCGTTGTAGAGCGTAATATCACACTTATCCTGCGCCTTTAGCCATAAATGACTATCCGCTACAGCAGCAGCATCGGCCTGATATTGCTCAAAAGTATCGGGTTCCATGAAATACCAGAACTCGCCATCGGTATACAGATACTCCATATCTCGCTCGACAACATCTGCGCCCTCGAGTGACTCTCCGGATTTAAAGGTACGCTCCCACTGCCGCCCGGTCTTTAGGTTGCGCAGTCTTACCCGATTGAAGGCCTGGCCTTTCCCCGGTTTCACGAGCTCATTATCCATAATGCTGCACGGATCACCATCGAGCATGACTTTCAGGCCAGCGCGAAATTCATTCGTAGAAAAGTTTGCCATGACGCTCTCATTTGGTTGCTGCAAAAAGCAGTTTATAATACAGCACGTCGCCCGCCAATGGCAGATCCTCGTACCCGAGTGACGATGGGCCTCCAATGATGCTGATGCAGGGACGCATGGCACCCACTCTGCGCACTTGCCATAGAGTGCCCGCATTCGACAGCATAATAATCAGAAAACGGCACCTTTAAACGCTAGATTTTCCTTTGTTGCTTGTCAGAAATACCCAGTAGATACAAAATAGCATCTAAGCCCAGAGTCGATATCGACTGCTCGGCCGACTTTTGTACCAGAGGTTTTGCGCGGAAAGCGATTCCCAATCCAGCGATACTCAGCATCGGCAAATCGTTAGCGCCATCACCCACAGCAATAACCTGCTGTAAGTCTATGCCTAGATCGTCAGCCAGTTGCCGCAACAGTTGAGCCTTGCGTGCACCATCTACAATTTCACCCTGAATATTGCCCGTAACCACCCCGTGGGCAATGTCGAGTTCATTGGCGTAAACATAATCCATACCCAATCGCGCTTGCAGGTGCTTGGCGAAATAAGTGAAGCCTCCAGAGAGTATGGCCGTCTTGTACCCCAACGTGCGAAGCGTGGAAATCAAATGTTCCGCGCCCTCGGTGATTTTCAATTCGCTCGCCACGCGGTCCAAGGCACTCTCTTCCAGTCCTTCCAGCAGAGCGACACGGGCGCGAAAACTCTCACTGAAGTCGATCTCTCCCCGCATGGCGCGCTCGGTTATCGCGCTGACCTGCTCACCGACTCCCGCCAGTTTGGCCAACTCGTCGATAACCTCTGCTTCGATCAGTGTCGAATCCATATCGAACGCCACGAGCCTCCGGGTGCGGCGGTACATGTTGTCCTGCTGGAATGCCAGATCAACCTCCAGCACGCCCGCGACCTCCAGTAATTCTCTGCGAAAGACGGCAGAATCGCGTATAGAACCGCGAGCTGAAAACTCCACGCAGGCCTTGCTCAGAGCCGGCGGTTCACCGAGCGGTATACGACCTGACAAGCGGTTGATGCTATCTATATTGAGGCCATGTTTGGATATCACCGCGGTCACACGTGCGATTTGGTCCGAGGTGATTTTACGCGCCAAGAGCGTAATGATGTAGCGCGCCAGACCCTGAGCCTCAACCCAGTAGGAATAGCTTTCAGGGGATACCACGCTGGTAACCGCGCGCAAATCTCGCTCCAATGCGAAATTACGCACCGCCTCGACCACCTGTTCGCCAGCGTAGTTCTCTGACAGCTCCACCAACAGGCCCAACGATAAAGTGGCATGTATGACGGACTGGCCAATGTCGAGAATACTCACGGAATGGTCCGCCAGGATTGCCGTCAATCCAGCTGTGAACCCCGGCTGATCTTCGCCGGAGATTGTGATAAGTAGTATATGATTCACTTAACGGGTTCCACAGTTATCTTGGTGCGCCATTCTACCTGTTCGTGACAAGGGCTGAAAACCTCACTTTCAATAGGCTCAAATCCCATATTCAATCTCAAGGGCTCAAAAAAGGATATTTGCCGCCGTGTCTAGTTTATACTCGCTCTGTCGCAATTGGGTAAGTCAGTCATCGCGCGTGAATAATCGCTTTACTAACACTAGCCTCGGCCAACAACTGGCAATTCTCACTGCAGGTTTATGCCTGCTGATGGGTCTTGCCCTTGTCATTTTAGGCGCAATTTCCACTCGCCATATGCAAACGCTATTGCAGGAAGAATACGGCAGCGCTGTAGCCACGCTGGTAGCAACTCGTGTCAGCACCGCTATGGAAAACAGCGACCTACTCAGTGTTTCAGCCTCACTGCAGCGTATTATCGACACGTCTGCAGCGCAGGCGATCCTGATTCAGGATGTAGAAGGTAAGACACTCAGACAAATGGGTGAAACCAATGAGCAAAGCCTCTACCAGTACAGCGCACCCGTGCATATCGAAACCGATATCGCCGGCGAAGTCGTGATTACCATCAACGCAGAAAATGCCCATGCCGCACAGCTGCGCTTTATTTTAAGTATGCTGGGCCTAGCGGTACTGCTCAGTCTGGCGGTTTACGGTGTTAGTCGCCGCTTTGGGCAGCAACTGGGAAACCGTCTGTCCGACCTGGCCCGCAAGATCGCACTCGAGGAGGAGGATGCTAGGGCAGGGCCGACGAATGAGCTACTGCTACTGTCCAAAAAAATTGAGGCCCTGCCAATGGATCTGCTGCGCACCCGCAGCGAACCAAGCCCGCAGGACGAGAACTACCAAACGACTGCAGTGCTGTACCTCCACCTCTCCAGTCTCGAGCACTATGTCGATACGCTCGACGAACTCTCGCTGCAACGCTATACAGACCGCCTGCATCAGGTCGTTTACGCTGCAGCAGGTTTTTATGCGGGTGATTTACAGGTCGCGCGTCAGTTCGGCCTGGCAGTTTACTTCAGCGGGCACAACACTGCGGGTAGCGCAGCATTCCGAGCTGCATCCTGTGCCTGGCTGGTGCAGGCCGCAAGCCTGGCGCTGGAAAAGCAGATGTCGCTGTCCCTTTCCATGTCAATGGCCATTGCACAGAGCGAACTGGGCGTGGGAAATGGCACCGATATCTATCCAGGATTGTACACGCAGCATACGCTCGATGAATTACACACCGTCTGCGCCAGCAGGCCTCCCAACATTCTGCTCTCGCCCACTATCTGTGAAGACACGGATATCTCAGGACGCCTGCAATATAGACCGACCGAAGTGATGGATTACGCTGTCATCGAGGAGTTTGCCGGGCCCTATCAGGATTTACTGGAACGCCAACTGCGCCTGATACTGAAGCGATTAACGGACCCAACGAGGCTCTAGGCTACTCCGGTTCGCTCCCCTTGATCAAGCGCTCAACACTCATACCGTCCACTTTCTGAAAGCCACGCGGTAGCTTGTTTCCACGCCGACCCCGCTCGCCCTGATAGTGCTCGAGATCCTTCATTTTGAAGTTTTGGTGGCGCTTACCGGAATAAATCACAATGGTATCTTGTGCCGTAAATACTTGTATAGCCACTACATATTCCTCGCGAGCTTGCACCCGAGCAGAGGGAATACCTATAATTTTATTGCCTTTTCCCCTGGCCATCTGCGGCAGGTCCGCCAGCGGGAAGATCAGCAAGCGACCCTCGGTAGTGACCGCCGCAACCTGCGACTCCTCTAATGATTGAATCGCCGCGGGGTGCATCACTTGCCCCCCCTTGGGCAAACTGATAACCCCTTTACCTGCCCGGTTTTTTGACTGCAGATCACCTAACTTGGCCACAAAGCCGTATCCGGCATCACTGGACAACAAATAAAGGCTGTCATCCGCACCCATCATCAAGCCACCGAAGCTCGCTCCCGAAGGCGGATTGATACGCCCCGTGACTGGCTCGCCCTGACCCCGCGCCGAAGGTAGGTTATGGGAGGGCACAGTGTAAGCCCGCCCTGTTGAATCCAAGATGACGACAGGCTGATTACTGCGCCCATAGGCGCACATTTGATAACTGTCACCGGACTTGTAACTGAGGCTAGTAGGGTCAATATCGTGCCCCTTTGCCGCCCTGATCCAGCCTTTTTCTGACATCACCACCGTGATCGGATCAGCGGTGACCAGGTCAAGCTCACTAAACGCTTTGGCGTCAATCCTCACTGCCAGTGGCGAACGGCGCTCGTCCCCATATTTTTCTGCCACGGCCAGAAGCTCTTTCTTGATTAGACTCTTGAGCCGAGCTTCACTGCCTAGGACTTTTTGCAGCTGGTCACGCTCCTGCTGCAATTGCTCCTGCTCTGTGCTGATAATCATTTCTTCCAGCTTTGCCAGATTGCGCAGTTTCAGTTCCAGAATAGCCTCAGCCTGAATATCGGTGATCCCGAAACGCTTCATAAGCGCGGCCTTGGGCTTTTCCTCTGTTCGAATGATATGAATCACTTCGTCAATATTAAGGAACGCAACGAGGTAACCGTCCAGGATATGCAATCTCTTCAGTACGCGATCGAGGCGGTATTCCAGCCGGCGCCGAACGGTAGAAGTGCGAAATTTCAGCCACTCCTTGAGAATTCTATCCAGCCCTTTAACCCCTGGGCGACCGTCGATACCGATCATATTGAGATTGACGCGGTAGCTGCGTTCCAAATCCGTACTGGCGTACAAGTGGCTCATAAGAGCCTCAAGGTCGACGCGGTTGGAGCGTGGCACCACAACCAGGCGCGTCGGGTTTTCATGATCTGACTCATCCCTAAGGTCCGCAACCATAGGCAATTTTTTAGTTTGCATCTGCTGCGCAATCTGCTCCAACACCTTCGATCCGGAGACTTGATGGGGCAGGGCGGTGATCACAATATCGCCGCCCTCAGGCTCCCACACCGCACGCATACGCAAACCACCACGCCCCGTTTGGTAAAGCGCGAGAATGTCCTCGCGAGGTGTGATGATTTCCGCATTGGTGGGAAAGTCGGGCGCCTGAATATGCTCACACAGCTGAGCCACCGTGGCTTTGGGTGAGTCCAACAGCAGCACCGTTGCCGCCACTACCTCTCGCAGATTGTGCGGAGGGATATCTGTGGCCATACCTACAGCAATCCCCGTTGTGCCGTTCAAAAGTACATTAGGCACCTGCGCAGGCAGCACCACCGGCTCATCAAGCGTACTGTCAAAGTTGGGTATCCAATCCACTGTGCCCTGACCCAGCTCGCTGAGCAAGACGTCGGCATAGGCGGTGAGACGCGACTCTGTGTAGCGCATGGCGGCAAAAGATTTAGGGTCATCGGGTGAGCCCCAATTGCCCTGTCCATCCACCAGCGGATAGCGGTAACTGAAGTCCTGCGCCATCAGCACCATAGCTTCGTAGGCGGCACTATCCCCATGCGGATGGAACTTACCGATAACATCGCCAACGGTGCGCGCCGACTTTTTGAATTTGGCAGAGGACTTCAGTCCCAGCTCACTCATGGCATAGACAATGCGCCGCTGCACAGGCTTAAGCCCATCGCCCACGTGCGGGAGCGCTCGATCGAGAATGACGTACATGGAATAATCCAAGTAGGCCTTCTCAGCGTAGAGTTTGAGTGACACCTGCTCGGTGCCGTCTTTATCGATTTCCAAAATCTCGGACATTAAACGCTGGCCTGTATAACGACTATCTGAATTCACTTCGAATGAATGATCCCACAACGCTAGCGCCAAGCAAGGCGAAGTTTATGGAAAATCCAACGCTCTGAGTAATGCTCGCGGCGGTCTGTTTGTAAACTGGCCCGTTGCTAATTGCGGCTTAGCTTTCAAAGGCGGATGTAGCAGACGCCCTCAAAACCAGACTCTGTTACGACGGCCGTTGAGGCCTTATAGTAGCAACTAATGCGCTGACGGAGAACGTTGCGTCTAAGTTTTGTTAACATCCCGCTGGGGACGGAACGGCGATACCATGAATCTACAATGGCAAACCCTATCATTTGCCCGGCTGACCCTGGAGAAAATGTACGCTGTGCTGCGCTTACGCCAGCAAGTTTTCGTCGTCGAACAACGATGTGCGTACCTGGATCTCGACAATCTTGATCAGCCCGCGGCACATATGCTCGGCATGCGAGGCACAGAACTACTCGCCTACCAACGGTGCCTCCCGCCCGGGCTGAATTATCCGGAGAGCTCGCTGGGTAGAATCATCGTCTGCCCGACGATGCGCGGCCAACAGCTGGGCCGCGAGCTGGTGCAACGCGGCATTAAACACAACCTGCTGCAATGGCCAAATAATGATATCTGTATAAGCGCACAGGCGCATTTGCAGGGTTTTTATGCTGACTGCGGGTTTATCGCCGAAGGTGACGAATATCTGGAAGACAACATATCGCATCGGAAAATGCGCTATGGCGTCTCACTGGCGGAAAGAGACTAGGCGTTCAGAAGAAATGTCACGGGGCCGTCATTGACCAGACTAACCTGCATATCGGCACCAAACACGCCAGACGCTACCAGCGGATGGTGGCGGCGCAATTGTGCTAGCGTATAGTCATAAAGCTGCTCGGCTTCGCGCGGCGGCATCGCCGACGAAAATCCCGGCCGCAGTCCCTTGCTGGTATCTGCTGACAGAGTGAACTGGGATATCAGTAGCACGCCTCCATGCACATCTGCGACGTTAGCGTTCATGCGGCCTTCGCTATCGGTGAATACCCGATACGCTAGCAGTTTATCCACCATGCGATCTGCGCCAGCCCGGTCATCATCTCGATCCAGACCCAGGAATACCAGCAGGCCGTGCTCGATCTCACCAACAGTCTCTGCGTTCACCGTTACGGTAGCGCGACTAACACGCTGCAACAGAGACTTCATCGTTCAGCTGCTGCCTTAGATACGACCAGCGCGGCGACGCTCATGCTCTAATAGAAGCTTCTTGCGCAAACGAATGCTATTGGGAGTCACCTCCACCAATTCGTCGTCTTCTATAAATTCCAGTGCCTGTTCCAGCGAATGACGCACCGGGGGAGTCAGCGTCAACGCCTCATCGGTTCCTGATGCGCGCACGTTGGTCAGCTGCTTGCCCTTAATAGGATTGACCGTCAGGTCGTTGCCACGATTGTGCAAGCCGATAACCTGCCCCTCGTAAACCTCAACATTGGGCTCAACAAACATGCGGCCCCGCTCCTGCAAATTGAACAAGGAATAGCCCAGCGCCTTGCCTTTGACCATAGACACCAGTACGCCGTTAGCACGGTGAATAATCTCCGTATTTTTGATTGGGCCATAGTGGTCGAAGACATGGGTCAAAATACCGGCGCCGGATGTCAGCGTCAAAAACAGCGAACGAAACCCAATCAACCCGCGGGCAGGAATAATAAACTCCAGTCGAATTCGGCCCTTGCCATCTGGCACCATATTCTCTAATTCGCCGCGTCGCAGGCCCAGCTCTTCCATCACTGCACCCTGATGAGACTCTTCACAGTCGATCACCAGCTGCTCATAAGGCTCCTGCATGACGCCATCCACTTCTTTGCGAATCACCTCTGGCCGAGACACACCCAGCTCAAAACCTTCGCGACGCATGGATTCAATCAACACAGAAAGGTGTAACTCACCACGCCCAGACACTTTGAACTTGTCGGGGGTTTCACCGGGCTCTACCCGCAAAGCGACATTGTGAATCAGTTCCCGTTCGAGTCGCTCCTTGATATTTCGCGTGGTAACATACTTGCCCTCTTTGCCCGCAAAAGGCGAATCGTTAACTTGGAATGTCATGCTCACTGTCGGCTCATCCACTGAAAGCGGTGGAAGCGGTTCCGGTGTCGCGGGGTCACACAAAGTATCGGAGATATTCAATCCCTCGATACCCGTCACACAAACGATGTCGCCCGCCTCTGCGGACTCCACATCCACTCGCTCTAGCCCCAAATAACCCATGACCTGCAGTACGCGCCCCTTGCGCACAGCACCCTCACTGTTGACCACAACAATCTGACAATTAGGTGACAATGTGCCGCGTGTTATCCGACCGACACCAATAACACCGACGTAACTATTGTAATCCAGTGCACTGATCTGCATTTGCAGTGGGCCATCAGAGTTGACCAGTGGCGCAGGCACTTTGTCGATGACCGTTTGGAACAGAGGCTGCATGTCCACACCCATCTCCTCATGGTCCAGGCCCGCTATACCCTGAATAGCGGAGGTGTAGATTATCGGAAAGTCCAGCTGCTCGTCTGTCGCCCCCAGCCTGTCGAACAGATCGAATACCTGGTCAACCACCCAGTCGGGGCGCGCACCAGGGCGATCCACTTTATTGACCACCACAATCGGGTTCAGGCCCTGTTCGAATGCCTTGGACGTCACAAATCGGGTTTGCGGCATCGGGCCATCCACTGCATCAACCAGTAGTAAAACTGAATCGACCATGGACAACACCCGCTCAACCTCGCCACCAAAATCGGCATGGCCGGGGGTATCAACGATATTGATGCGGTAGCCGTCCCATTCGATGGCCGTATTTTTGGCCAGAATGGTAATGCCCCGCTCGCGCTCCTGATCGTTGGAGTCCATCACACGCTCGGCCCCCGCGGAGCGACGATCGAGCGTACCCGATTGCTGCAGCAGACAATCCACAAGGGTGGTTTTGCCATGGTCTACGTGGGCAATAATGGCGATATTGCGAAGTTTCTCGATCAAGGGATTACCTCTGGACGGCGGCGTGGCTTAAAAACGCGCGGAGTATAACCCAAAGCAAAGCAACTGCATGCTAGGACTTGTGTGATTTGTATACTAATGTAGTGCTAGTAGGGTCAACCGCGGGGGGTGGTGTTGCGGCGCTTTTCCAGCGTCACCCTACAATATTGAGTCCTATTGATGCTGCATGCTTGCGTATCAATTTGCACCGCTATAGGCACAACAGGCTCTTTTCATCATCATTTCAGAGAAATACTTGACAACGAATTGTATAGAGGCCATAAACATTCCCTCTGTTCGGGGCTGGTAGTTTACTGGCTTCGCTCCGACCACCTTGTGAAGCGATCACACGTTCGCAGCGGCAGTAATTGCACCAAAATAGAGCGAAAAACGCTTCTTTATAGTGCGTATTGGTTCTTTTCGTGTGGCGGGTGATATAAGTTCTTTATATTTCAGTGTGTTACCTCAAGCACTCTTTATGGCATGGGTCTTGCTTCTGTTAAGACTGCTGGTGCTACCTGTGCAACCGGCTTGTCGGGCGTCAAGAAAAAACGCCATCGGCAAGGCCGAACCAATTACTACCCTATGGAGAAAACAAGATGTCAAAGCAAACCCTGAAACTCATCACAGAAAACGAAGTCCGCTGGGTAGACCTGCGCTTCACTGACACCCACGGCAAGGAGCAGCACGTGACCGTTCCTTCCAAGGAAGTGTCTGAGGACTTCTTCGATGGGGGCAAGATGTTTGATGGCTCGTCTATCGCCGGCTGGAAAGGCATAAACGATTCTGACATGGTGCTAATGCCTGACGACAGCACATCGGTGCTAGACCCCTTCACCGACGATGCCACCGTAATCTTGCGCTGTAACGTCGCTGAGCCTACCACTATGCTGGGCTACGACCGCGACCCACGCTCCGTTGCCAAGCGCGCAGAAGACTACCTGACGTCCACCGGTATCGGCGATACCGCTTTCTTTGGCCCTGAACCAGAGTTCTTCGTTTTCGATGACATCAAGTGGCATGTCGACATGAGCGGCTGCAGTGTCAAAATCCACTCAGAAGAAGCTGCCTGGTGCTCCAACCACAATTTTGAGGAAGGCAATACTGGCCACCGTCCAGGCGTTAAAGGGGGCTATTTCCCTGTGCCACCGGTCGACTCCCTGCACGATATTCGTGGCGCCATGTGTACCGCCATGGAGCAAATGGGGCTGGATATCGAAGTACACCACCACGAAGTGGCTACTGCAGGGCAATGTGAAATCGGTGTGCGGTTCAGCACGCTGGTGAAAAAGGCCGATGAAGTGCAAGTGCTGAAATATTGCGTGCATAATGTGGCTCACGCCTACGGCAAAACAGCCACCTTTATGCCCAAGCCAATTGTCGGTGATAATGGCTCCGGCATGCATGTGCATCAATCCATCGGCAAGGATGGTGAAAACATCTTTGCTGGCGACGGCTATGCTGGCCTGTCAGAGACTGCCTTGTTCTACATTGGAGGTATCATCAAGCATGCGCGCGCACTGAATGCTTTCGCGAACGCGTCTACGAACTCCTACAAACGTCTGGTGCCTGGCTTCGAAGCTCCGGTAATGCTGGCCTACTCGGCCCGCAACCGCTCCGCATCTATCCGCATCCCGTACGAAGCCAATCCCAAGGGCAAGCGCATTGAAATCCGCTTCCCGGATCCAACCGCCAACCCTTATCTGGCATTCGCCGCTATGTTGATGGCTGGCCTGGACGGCATCCAGAATAAGATCCACCCCGGCGACCCCGCCGATAAAGATCTTTACGACCTGCCCGCCGAAGAAGCAAAGGCTATTCCGACTGTCGCCTCCAGCTTTGAAATGGCCTTGGCGGCACTCGATGCTGACCGTGAATTCCTGACCAAAGGTGGTGTGTTTTCCGACGACATGATCGATGCATTCATTGAGCTCAAGGAAGGCGAAATCCAGCGCCTCAACATGACGACTCACCCTATCGAGTTCGAAATGTATTACTCCGTATAACGCCTAACCGGCACACGGAATAGGCCCGCTTCGGCGGGCTTTTTTTTGCCTGTTTATGGCGCCCGAAATCACAATTTATGCCGATAAAACCTCTGCTGGGCTTAAGATTTCTGCTACGGTAAAGACGTTCGGAATCCTGTAAGGCGATATTAATGCCCCAATTTCTCTTTGCCCTCCTGATGCTGATGCCCTTGTGTGGTGTTGCCGACACCATTTACCGCACAACGGACGCGCGCGGGAATACCGCTTTCACAGACACACCGCCGCCCGATAGCAGCCCTTCACAACAAGTCGACATTCCGCATACCAATATCACGCCGGCCCCACAGGCGCTGTTTATCCCTGTACCGGACAATAGCGCCGGAAAAGAGCAGCGGGAGACTCCAGCTTACTCTGTGTCTATCTCAGCGCCGCCTAACGAAACCACCATACCCGCAGGGCCCGGTAACTTCTCCGTCAGCACCATTGTCAGCGCTGAGCTGGGAGTGAGTGAGCGCCTGCAGTTATTCATCAACGGCACGCCCCAGGGTGAGCCGCAGCGCGCGACCACATGGGAGCTCACCAATGTCTTTCCCGGCCAGCAGGATCTTACTGCCGCAGTCATTGACGGCTCCGGGGCGGTATTAGCCATCTCGCCCGCCGTGCGCGTTTTTGTCGTTCGAATTTCTAGCATTAGGAGGAACCGTAACAAGAACAAGAAGTGAAAGTGCTGGACAGCGCCTGCCCATAAGCGCACCATTATAGTGCGTAAAGTGCTCGGCAAGCGTCTCTCGATACCTACCCGAATAATTCTCAAGCGTCCAAATCGCTCACTAACACCACCGATATGAGCGCTTACCTTTATTGCATGCACAATACTTGGATATTTACCTCCTTTTCACCCACTGCTGCGTCATTCTGGCCCAATTTTTGCTAGCACGATAGAGAGAGGGGGAACGCGCAAAGACTCCCGCGTCAACGTTGACCACTTGAACAAACAAGAGCCGACCCAACCGTGAGACAAGGATGAGACAAATTCGGGAACTACTGGACAGTATCAGCACGGGCATCGTAGCGCTGGACGCGAATCTACAGATCGTCGCGCTCAACGCCGCCGGACAGGCCTTGCTGGAAACATCAGAGGCGCGCTGCATTGGGCAACACGCCGGTAGCCTGATATTGCACTCCGCAGACTGGCTGCAGAGGCTGAGGCATGCGCTATCCAATAATACCCCACAGGCCAGCCGCGGTGTTTCTCTGGTATTAGTCTCTGGACAGGAAGTGCGTGTCGATATCATCATCACGCCTATTCTCGATGGTGAAGGCCCATTCAGATTGGTGGTTGAGCTGACGGCCGTTGACCGTTTACTGAAAATCAGTAGGGATGAGAGCGCACAACACGCCCAGGAAACCAGCCGAGCGATCATTCGTGGTCTGGCCCATGAAATCAAAAACCCATTAGGCGGCGTGCGCGGAGCAGCCCAGTTGCTGGCCAAGGAATTACCCAACGCGGCGTTAGCCGAGTACACAGACGTTATTATCCGCGAGGCTGACCGCTTGCGTGATCTCGTCGATCGATTGCTAGGCCCCAACCGACAACTGGATGTTCAGCCACTCAATATCCACGAAATTATGGAACATGTGCGCAACCTGATTACGGCCGAGTCTGGCAATCAGGTCGTCATTACACGCGACTATGACCCTAGCCTGCCCGAGTTTCCCTGCGATAGAGCACAGCTGATTCAAGCGGTGCTCAATATCATGCGCAACGCGCTACAAGCGGCCGCGCCAAACCTCGATCAATGCGAGATTATCCTGCGCAGTCGCTCACAGCGGCAGTTCACTGTGGGCGCAAAACTACATCGGCTGGTTTGCCGTATAGACATCATTGATAACGGCCCGGGAATACCCGCAGATCTAATGCCTGCCGTGTTCGCCCCCATGGTGACTGGCCGCGCCGATGGCACCGGTCTAGGGTTATCCATTGCTCAGTCCATCATTTACCTTCACGGGGGCGCACTTGAATGTGATAGCCGCCCCGGGGAAACCCGATTTACCTTTTACTTACCCATGGATACACGCGATGCCTAAACCCACAGAAGTCTGGATTGCAGACGACGACAGTTCGATCCGCTGGGTGCTGGAGCGCGCCCTCAACAAGGCAGGCATTGCAAACCGGTGCTTCGAGGATGCAGATGCACTGCTGCGGGAAATCGCCTCGGAGCAACCGGATGTGATCATCAGCGACATACGCATGCCCGGAACAGATGGACTTACGCTATTGTCTCTCCTCGGCGAAAGCTACCCCGATCTGCCGGTTATCATTACCACTGCTCACTCAGACCTGGAGAGTGCTGTCGCCTCCTACCAAAAGGGTGCGTTTGAATACCTTCCCAAGCCCTTCGACCTAGACGAGGTGGTTGCGGTCACCGAGCGTGCGCTCGCCCACGCGCGAGAAAAACGCAGCAAGACCGCCGCACCAAAGGAGTTGCCGTTCACTGATATTATCGGTGAAGCACCTGCCATGCAGGAGGTCTTTCGGGCCATTGGGCGATTGGCACACAGCAATATCACCGTGCTAATAAACGGCGAGTCCGGTACGGGTAAGGAGCTGGTAGCCCGCGCATTGCATCGCCACAGCCCTCGCACTAACTCGCCTTTCATTGCTTTGAACATGGCGGCTATTCCCAAAGACCTGATGGAATCGGAGTTATTTGGTCACGAAAAAGGGGCTTTCACCGGCGCAAACGACAAGCGCGAGGGACGTTTTGAGCAGGCCGATGGCGGCACCTTGTTCCTCGATGAGATCGGAGATATGCCTGCCGATACCCAGACCCGACTGTTACGGGTTCTTGCTGACGGAGAATTCTATCGGGTAGGCGGGCGCGTATCGGTTAAGGTCGATGTGCGCATTATTGCCGCGACCCATCAGGATCTGGAACGTCTGGTACAACAAGGGGCTTTCAGAGAGGATCTGTTCCATCGACTGAACGTGATTCGCATCCATATTCCCAAGCTGGCTGAGCGGCGAGAGGACATCCCGCGACTGATGCAATATTTTTTCCAGCAAGCGGCGAAAGAGTTGGGCGGGGAAACAAAGATTCTGCAGCCAGAGGCAGAAGCCTTTTTGTGTGGCCTCAACTGGCCCGGCAACGTGCGACAGCTCGAAAACTGCTGTCGCTGGGTCACCGTAATGGCCTCGGGCCGGGAAGTGCACCTGAGCGATTTGCCGCCAGAACTCGGCACCGGCTCGCCAGAGCCAAAGACCAGCGAACACCCCGATTGGCCCGACTTGCTATTTAACTGGGCCCGCAAGGAGCTGGTACAAGGCAAGCAAAAAATTTTGCAGGACGCAGTACCTGCGTTTGAAAAGGTCATGATACAAGTCGCTCTTGAGCACTCCCATGGACGAAAACGGGACGCTGCAGAATTACTTGGGTGGGGACGTAATACGCTGACACGCAAAATGAAAGAACTGAAACTCTAGACGCTGACACGCACAAGGTCGCCCGCACTATGCTGAAAATCGTTCTGTTTGAGCCGGAGATTCCTCCCAACACAGGCAATATTATTCGACTGTGCGCCAATACAGGCTGCTCGCTCCATCTCATCGAACCACTGGGGTTTGACCTAGACGATAAAAAGTTGCGCCGCGCCGGACTGGACTATCGCGAATTCGCCCCTGTCCAACTCTACCCCAGCATTGAGAGCTTCCGTCAGCAACAAGGCAATCCAAGGATCTTCGCCGCTACCACCAAGGGCAACACAGCCTATCATCAGATACAGTATCAGCCTGGTGACGCCATCTTGTTTGGCCCGGAAACCCGTGGACTGCCGACGAGCATATTGGACAATCTGGGTGCTGAACGGACCATCCGCATTCCGATGAAGGCGGATAGCCGCAGCCTCAATCTCAGCAACGCTGCAGCCCTCGTAATCTACGAAGGCCTGCGGCAGATGGATTTTCCAGGACTCAATTAAGCGAGCGCTTACTCTCGGTGTAGGTCATTAAAGTCAAGAACCGAAGCCGCTTAGTGCGTCGCCTCAACAGCTGCATCGGCCTGTGTTTGCGCCTGCTGGAGAGCCTGCTGGTACAGTGCCTCAAAGCTTACCGGCGCCAGCATCAGTGCAGGGAAACCGCCTTTTACACAAATTGAATCAATCGTCTCTCTCGCATAGGGAAACAACACATTCGGGGCTGCCGTAGCCAACATCCGCCGCAGTTGCTCACCCTCAAACCCCAGGATAGCGAAGATACCGGCCTGCTGTAATTCGATCAAAAAGGCCGTCTCCTCTTCAAGCTTAGCGGTAATAGTAATCGTGAGGACAACCTCAAAGTTGCCCTGGTCATCGATGGCTTCGCCTTTGGTGTTCAGATCAACGCTGATTTTGGGCTGCCACTGCTTTTTGAACAAAAGCGGTGTTGAAGGGGACTCAAAGGACAAATCCTTGATATAGATACGCTGCATCAAAAACTGTTGCTGAGGCGGTTGCTGCTCGCTTGCTACGGGCTCATCGGCCATAAAGTCATACTCCTATGTTTATCAAAAATCAGGGCGCGGCAAGCGCCCGCTCAATCAATCCATCCAAGCGACCCTGCCGCTCCAATAACAGCATTTCGTCACAGCCGCCTATGTGTTCCTCGCCTATCCATATCTGCGGCACAGAGGTAGCACCGCTGCGGCTCATCATTTCTCGACGCAACCCAGGGTCGTTATCTACCGCGATCTCCATGTAAATGGCCCCTTTTTGGTCCAATAAAGCCTTGGCCCGGACACAGTAGGGGCAGAAACGCGTAGTATAAAGAGTGACACTGTGGCTCATATAGACAACTGAATCAGCTGACCGTGGGCAGTTGCAGGTTACCCCACTCCATCATCCCACCGGTCATTTTATAGACTTGTTCATAGTTTTCAGCCTTAAGCTGCTTGCTCGCGCCACCAGACTGTTGGCCCATCTTACAGACCAGCACTATGGGTTTACCCTTTAATTTCTCAAGCTCCCCCATGCGCGCCGGCAGTTTTGTGGCGGGAATATTCATCGCGCCAACGATATGCCCTTTCTTAAATTCGGCAGCATCGCGCAGATCCAAAAACACGCCATCTTCAGCATTCACCATAGTGATCGCCTGCTGCGGCGTCACAGCCGGGCCAGACTTGCGTGACTCATTCATGATCAGCATGATGACGACGACGAGAAGCGCACCCACTAGCATCCATTGCTGTGTCAAAAATTCAAAAAATAGTGCCATAGTTTTGTTAACTAATGCCTGTAGAGAAGGATTAAGACCGTTGTGCCAAAACTGCGCACACTGATGATGCGGTCAAACACATCTGGGTCGATTTAAAGGGCGCCAAGTATACAGGGTCTATTAAGGCGCAACCAGCCCCGAGGACGGAACAGCACTCGCCATCATCAGCCGGCCACAGAGACGATGCGCTCACTTCTCAGAAAGGTTAAAATGAGACCCATTAACACTCTGACCGGTCGAGAATCCACATGCCCGCAAGTCACAAAACACCCACTGTCTTGATTGTTCTGGATGGCTGGGGCTACCGCGAAGAGACACAAGATAATGCCATTGCTAAGGCCTCCACTCCGGTGTGGGATAGACTATGGGCGGATGCTCCACACGCGCTGATCTCTGCCTCCGGCGAAGACGTGGGCCTCCCCAGCGGACAAATGGGCAATTCCGAAGTGGGCCATATGAGTCTGGGATCAGGCCGCGTCATCTATCAGAATATTTCACGCATTGACGAGGCGATAAAAGACGGCAGTTTCAACCACAATACAGCCTTCACCAGCGCTATCGACAAGGCCACCGCTGTTGGCGGAGCGGTGCACCTGTTCGGACTGCTATCCCCAGGCGGCGTCCACAGCCACGAGCAACAGATCTTCGCCGCCATACGCCTGGCTGCCGCGCGCGGGGCTAAACAGGTGTATCTGCACGCCTTCCTTGACGGACGCGATATGCCCCCGCGCAGCGCGGGGCCCTCTCTGGAAAAGGCAGATGCCCTATTCGCAGAGCTCGGCTGCGGCCGCACAGCTACCGTCTGTGGCCGCTATTACGCAATGGACAGGGATAACCGCTGGGATCGCATTGAATCAGCCTATGCCCTCCTCACGGAAGGCACGGCACAATACCGTGCAGACAGCAGCAGCGATGCCCTGGCCGCGGCTTACCAGCGCGGCGAAAGTGATGAATTCGTGCTGCCCACGATTATCTGCAATGAACAGCACAAGACTGCCCTCGTCAGCGACAACGACGCCGTCGTATTTATGAATTTTCGCTCCGATCGCGCAAGGCAGTTAACCCAAGCATTTGTCGATAAAGACTTTGATCGATTCCAGCGCAGCACGGTGCCCGCGCTGGTAGATTTCGTCACGGCGACGGAATATGCCGCGGATATAGATGCCTGCTGTGCTTTCGCGCCGGAAACACTGGATAACGTTCTGGGCGATTATGTGGCTCAACGGCACATGACCCAATTACGCATTGCTGAGACAGAAAAGTACGCTCACGTGACGTTCTTTTTTAGCGGCGGCCGCGAGGAGGCATTTGCGGGCGAGGATCGACAGCTGATCGCCTCACCGGATGTTGCAACCTATGATCTCAAGCCAGAGATGAGCGCGCCCGAGTTGACCGACAAACTGGTGCAGGCAATTACCTCGGGCAAATACGACCTGATCGTTTGTAACTACGCGAACGGCGATATGGTGGGCCATACTGGCGTATTCGATGCTGCGGTCAAAGCCGTGGAGGCTCTGGACGTCTGCCTGGGCAGAGTAGAACACGCGCTGCTTAACGCGGGAGGCCAGGCCCTGGTGACCGCTGACCACGGTAACTGTGAGCAGATGGCCGATCATGCTTCAGGCCAAACGCACACTCAGCACACCACGGAGCTGGTGCCTCTTGTGTATATCCTGTCTCTTATACACATCTCCGAGCCCACGAGACTAGGCATGATCTC
>OLHR01000060.1_pt1 | contig 40860 bp, 39 predicted proteins | sample 1609291 | NCBI WGS metagenome assembly OLHR01 (sample SAMN05416707, study PRJEB24817) | seawater metagenome | isolation source: Sea water | place: Canada:Atlantic | collected 2013-07 | reverse complement strand
TCTCGTGGGCTCGGAGATGTGTATAAGAGACAGCCTAAAAATTGTCAGCCAACGCATGCCAACAGAAGCTGAAATGCATGACCTACAATTTGCTTGGAAGGTCGCAAAATATGTTAAATCAAATGCCATAGTATATTGCAAAGGCGGCATGACGATTGGTGTTGGTGCTGGGCAAATGAGCCGGGTTTACAGCGCTAAAATCGCGGGCATTAAGGCAAGTGATGAAGGCTTAGAAGTTAAAGGTTCGGTCATGGCATCTGATGCTTTCTTTCCTTTCCGCGATGGGATCGATGCCGCTGCAGAAGCTGGCATTAGCGCTATTATTCAGCCGGGTGGCTCAATGCGCGATGATGAAATCATTACTGCAGCCAATGAACATAACATTAGTATGATATTTACTGGAATGCGTCACTTCCGTCATTAATATAATCCATAGCCCCAGCGCATCCTATAGTTCGCACGGGACTGAGTAATGACAAGACAACTAGTCACTTAAGCAACAGGAAATAACATGAATGTATTAATTATTGGTGGTGGTGGCCGTGAACACGCACTGGCATGGCAAGCCTCTAAAAACCGAGGCGTACACAAAATATTTGTAGCGCCGGGTAATGCGGGCACCGCCTTAGAAAACAAAACCGAAAATGTTGCTATCGATGTGATGGACATTGAGGGTTTATTGCACTTTGCCAAGACCAATAATATAGATCTAACCATTGTTGGGCCTGAAGCCCCCCTAGTTGCAGGTGTGGTCGATCTATTTCGCGCTGCAGGCATGGATATCTTTGGCCCAACTCAAGGTGCTGCGCAGCTTGAGGGCTCTAAAGCCTATGCCAAAGACTTCCTCAAACGTCATAACATCCCAACAGCAGCATACGAAACCTTTACAGAGATTGCACCCGCTGTGGCATACATTAAGGCTCAAGGTGCTCCCATTGTTGTTAAAGCTGACGGCTTAGCTGCAGGCAAAGGTGTGATTTTAGCAGACAGTGTAGAACAAGCCTGTACAGCAGTGGAAGACATGCTAGCAGGTAATGCTTTTGGCGAGGCAGGTAACCGTGTTGTTATTGAGGAGTTTTTAATAGGCGAAGAAGCCAGCTTCATTGTTATGGCAGACGGAAAAAATGTGCTGCCACTAGCTTCTAGTCAGGATCACAAGGCACGGGACGAAGGTGACCAAGGCCCTAACACAGGCGGCATGGGGGCCTACTCACCTGCTCCTTTGGTTGATGAAGCAATGCATAAACGCATTATGGATGAAGTCATTATGCCCACTGTTAACGGTATGGCTACTGACGGTTATGTTTACACAGGTTTTCTCTACGCAGGCATCATGGTTGCAGCTGATGGCACACCTAAGGTGTTAGAATTTAACTGCCGTTTTGGTGACCCTGAAACTCAACCTATTATGATGCGACTTAAGAACAGTATCGTAGAGCTTTGTATTGCAGGCACAATGGGGGTTCTAGATCAAACTATAGCCTACTGGGATGACCGCCCAGCCGTTGGTGTAGTTTTAGCTGCGCAAGGGTATCCAGACAATTACCCTAAAGGCGATGTTATTAGCTTACCCGAAGAAGCGGGCAATACCAGTAAGATATTCCATGCGGGGACTGCTCTCAATGAAGACGGAATGGTGATTACTAATGGAGGGCGGGTACTGTGTGCTGTTTCGCTTGGCGATACAGTAGGCCAGGCTCAGCATAACGCCTATGAACTTGCCGACAAAATCAGCTGGGAAGGCAAGTTTTGTCGCCGTGATATCGCTTATAGGGCTATTGCTCGAGAACAACTTCATTAACCTGTTAACACTGGGTCACTACTATGAGTACTATTTTTGATAAAATTATCAGCCGAGAGATTCCAGCTGATATTATTTATGAAGATGAGCAGGTTTTAGCTTTTAAGGACATCGCACCAAAAGCACCTGTGCATTATTTAATCATTCCTAAACAACCCATCGCTACACTTAACGATGCTAACCCAGAGCATCAAGCCCTACTTGGACACATGATGCTTACGGCTGCTAAGTTAGCCAAAGAGGCAGGTGTTGCAGAAGGTGGTTATCGCGTGCAAATGAACTGTAACCCTGACGGTGGTCAAGTGGTGTACCATATTCACCTGCATTTGATGGGTGGCAGGGCGTTTTGTGCTTAACGCAGAGGCATGTTTGCTTACCGGTTAGCTACTGCTAAGCAGCTCTGTTAAAGCCTGCACTAACATTTCACAATCACTTGCGCTGCCTACGCTAATACGCAGGTAGTTAGTGATGCGTGGACTATTAGTAAGATGCCGCACAATAATGCCTTGCTGCCTTAATGCCGCTGCAATAGCTGCTGCTTCCATAGATCGATGGGTCACGAATAAGAAGTTAGCATGGGATTGAGTCATGCTAAAGCCCAATGCCTTTAACTGACCTGCAAGTTGCTCGCGCTGCTCAATATTGGCTTGGCAGGTCTGTTGGAAATAATCTTCATCTTCTATTGCTGCTACAGCACCGGCTTGAGCTTCGCTGCTTAAAGGGTATGAATTAAAGCTATTCTTTACTCTTTCTAGAGCGTCTATTAGGTGACTTTGGCCAAAGGCAAAGCCTACCCTTAAACCGGCTAAAGAACGCGATTTTGATAGTGTTTGAACCACCAACAAGTTATCAAATTGTGGCACCAGTTGTGTAGCTGACTGGCCACCAAAGTCGATATACGCTTCGTCTATCACTACCACCCTATTGGGATTGGCTGTAAGTAATTGACCAATGGCCACTAAGCTAAGTAACTCACCAGTGGGCGCATTTGGGTTGGGAAGGATCACTCCGCCATTAGGCCCCTGATAGTCATTTACGTTAATAGTGAGGTCTTCGGCTAGGGGCACTTCGCGCTTGTCGATGCCATATAACCCACAATACACGGGGTAAAAACTATAACTAATGTCTGGAAACAATAACGGTTCGCTGTGTTGTAATAATGCCTGAAAGGTATGGGCTAAAACCTCATCAGACCCGTTACCTACAAACACTTGGTCCACTGCCAACCCTGCACGCTTGGCCAGACTTTGGCATAATTCAGTGGCGTTGGGGTCTGGGTACAGACGCAATGAGTCGCACAGCTGACCTTGCATTGCTGCAAACACCTTCGAGGAAGGTGGGAATGGGTTTTCATTGGTATTAAGCTTCACTAAGTTACTTAGCTTAGGTTGTTCTCCAGGCACGTAGGGCAGTAGATTATGTACTTTGGGTGACCAAAAGCGATTTGCGTTAATGTTTGTTGAACTCACGTTAGGAACCCAGCTCTATAATTTCATAGTCATGGGTTATTGCAACGCCACCCTTTTCTAGCATGATAGAAGCAGAACAGTACTCTTCAGATGATAACTTAATAGCACGGGCAACATGCTTAGGTTTTAAATTATGGCCAGTCACCACAAAGTGCACATGGATTTTTGTAAAGACCGACGGCACTGCATCAGCGCGTTCTGCACTGAGCTGTGCCACACAATCTGTTACATCTTGACGGGTTTTTTTAAGAATGGTCATCACATCAAACGCTGTGCAACCTCCTAACCCCATCAGCATTAACTCCATCGGTCGAGCGCCTAGGTTTTTACCCCCTGAAGTAGGTGGGCCATCTAAAGTTACTTTATGACCAGAGCCTGATTCGGCATTAAAACTAACACCACCAGCCCAACTAACGTTTGCTTCCATAATGCGCTACTACCTAATGTATGTATTAATCTATAGTTGTTACTGCTGCGGACGCCATACTTGGGTACGACCAAATAAAGAAATACCAATATAGCCGCGCAAATCTAGGGTGCCATCAGCACTGAGCTTAATGGTGCACTTGTAAGCTTTACCATTACTTGGATCATATATGGTGCCACCTTGCCACTTGTGCTTGCCTTTCTTTTCACCAACGTAGCTCATGCCATTAAGCATGACTAACCCAATAATCAGTTGCTCATGTTGCGTGGCATCCGGATTTTTACGATCAGTTTTTACCTGACCATCTAATCCACTCTCATGCCCTACAGGGTAAAGAGGTTCTTTTAAAGACACAAATTTACCAAAATACTCACCGTTCTGTTGATAAATCTCTACCACTGCCTTGTCATCTGGAGTAATCCAGGAGCCAATAATTTGATCACCGTTAGCTAAAGCATAAGTACTACTTAGCACCCACACCAGAGCAACTAGTGTTGTTAGCAGCGCGGCCTTTGCCACACGAAGAACCGGCTTAGTAACGGGAAATGCTGCAGCTTTAACCTCAGACTGAGGTTGAGCTTGGCTTAGGGGCTGTAATGAGTTTTTCATAATTAATGCTCTCTTATATTTATTTTATTAAACATTAATTAACCGAACAATTCGGCTAATTTTGCACCAGGATCACTAGCACGCATAAAGGACTCTCCCACCAAAAACGAATTCACCTTTTGGTTTTTCATCAAAGTTACATCGGCAGGAGTATGGATGCCACTTTCCGTAATCACTATTCGATTTTCTGGCACCATCGAAAATAAGTCAAAGGTTGTCTGCAGAGTCAGTTCAAAGGTATGTAAATTTCGATTATTAATACCCACTAAAGGTGTACTCAAGGTTAGGGCCCGGGCCAACTCTTGCGCGTCATGGGATTCTACCAATACATCCATGCCTAGATGTTCAGCCAACTGAGCCAACTGCTGCATTTGCTGATCTTCCAAACAGGCTACGATGAGTAAAATACAATCTGCACCAATCGCTCTAGATTCGTAAACCTGATAAGGGTCTACAATAAAATCTTTACGAATAACAGGTAGGTTACACGCTGCACGCGCTAGCTGTAAATAGTCTTCGTGGCCCTGAAAGAAGTCAGCGTCTGTTAATACTGATATACATGCAGCCCCACCCGCTTCATAGCTAGCAGCTATGGCTGCCGGGTTAAAGTTTTCACGGATCACACCTTTACTGGGCGAGGCTTTCTTAGCTTCGGCAATCACCGCTGGTAAGCCTTGTGCTAATTTTTTTTGCATAGCTTTAGTAAAACCACGTGGAGCCATTGGACCACTTCGATTGGCTTCAACTTTAAGTTTTAGGTCATCGATGGAGGTGTGTTGCTGGCGCTGAGCGATCTCTTCGAGCTTGCGGGAAACAATGCGTTTAAGTACTGTTGGCGTGTTCATTAAGAATTGAACCCTTGTGTCAATTGAATTAAGTCATCGAGCTTTTGTTGGGCTGCACCGCTGCTAATAGCGGCTCTAGCCTGCTCAATGCCTGCCGCCAAGTCTATCGCTAAGTCTGCACTGTATATGGCTGCTCCGGCATTAAGCAGCAACATGTCTAACGGTGCACCAACTTCGCCAGCAAACGCTTGTTTAATCAGCTTTAGGCTACCTATCGCATCGTCAACCACTAGGGCATCTAGGCTTTTATGGGATAAGTTGTAGTCTGTGGGATCAATAGTGTATTCAGTAATTTCACCGTTGTTGAGTTCCACCACATAGGTAGGAGCGGCAATACTAATTTCATCTAAGCCGTCTTCAGAATGCACCACCATAACGTGTTTGCTACCTAATCGCCTTAACACTTGCGCCATAGGCCGTTGCCATTGACGACTAAACACACCTAAAACCTGATGAGGTGCGCCCGCTGGGTTAGTCAGTGGTCCTAGAATATTAAATAACGTTCGAATAGCCATTTCACGCCGAGGACCAATGGCATGTTTCATAGCGCTATGGTGCGCCGGAGCAAACATAAAGCCCACTCCTAATTGTGCAATACACAGCTCCACCTGAAAAGGTTTAAGCATAATATCGACACCTGCCGCTTCAAGAAGGTCGGAGCTGCCACTCTTTGAGGAAATTGAACGGTTGCCATGTTTGGCTACTTGAGCACCCGCTGCCGATGCTATAAAGGCACAGCCTGTCGACACATTAAATATGCCAGAGCTGTCACCTCCAGTGCCGCAGGTGTCGATGATATGCTCACCTTTTACCTCTACACCAGCGGCTAAAGCACGCATGGCCATAACTGCACCGGTGATTTCGTCTACAGTTTCACCTTTCATGCGCAAACCCACCAAAAACCCACCCACTTGTGCCTGAGTAGCTTCGCCCGTCATAATAAGGTTCATTACGGCCTGCATTTGGGCTTGGCTTAAGTCTTGTCGGTCGGTAACGGCTGCGATCGCCTGCTGCATATTCATGGAGAACCCTTATTCAACTAAGCAAATGGTCAAGATGCACTACTTTAGCAAATAACACTGCCTAAAATCAGGCTTTATAACCATCATTTAGTAAATAACTAGGTGTTTTTTGTGTTACCGATTAACGTTTGAGGAAATTAGCCAAAAGCGCATGGCCTTGATGAGTTAAGACAGATTCTGGATGGAACTGAACACCCTCTACATCAAGGGTTTTATGCCGAATACCCATAATTACCTCTTTGGCACCTGCTGCATTTAAACTCCACGCTGTGGCTTCTAAACATTCAGGTAAAGAATCAGCGTCTACCACTAAAGAGTGGTAACGAGTTACCTCTACAGGCTGGGCTAACCCTGCAAAAACACCCACATTTTCATGGCTCACCATAGAGGTTTTTCCATGCATCACTTTCTCTGCACGAACCACCTTACCACCAAATACTTGACCAATACTTTGGTGGCCTAAACACACACCCAGCACTGGAATTTTTCCAGCAAAGTGGGCTATAGCCGCCATAGAAATGCCAGCTTCGTTGGGTGTGCATGGCCCTGGAGAGACCACTAAATGGCTTGGCGCTAAGTGTTCAATTTCTGTCAAACTAATTTCGTCATTTCTGTAAACCACAACCTCAGCGCCCAGTTCTCGAAAATAGCGCACTAGGTTATAGGTGAATGAATCGTAGTTATCGAGCATTAACAACACAGGAAAGCCCCATTAAGAGATAAGATAACAAACCGCGTAACTGGTTTAACTGGTGAATATTATACTCGCTGAAAGCTAGCAAACCTAACTATGCTTAGCCCTAAGCTAAACGAAACTTTCTTAAGCCTAGCATCATTAACCCAGTGGCTAACACCAGATAAACCGCCATGGTTAAAACGGATTGCTGAAAACTATACCCTAGATCCACCAAGTACCCTAACCATACCGGGCCTAGTGCTGAAGCGAACACCACAAAGGTCCAATATAAGCTCTTAATAGACCCCAAGTAACGTACCCCATAACATTCTGGCCAAAGGGCAGCTTGTGCTGTTTGCGCTAGGCCTGAGCCTATGCCTAGGAACACCATATAAGGCCAAATAACCCAATAACTATCCACTAAATTTATCATTAGTAGCGCAGCAACCAAAGGTAGCAGTGTAAATGGCATGAGTGAAAGCGCACTAAAACGATCAATTAGTTGTCCCGAAATAACAGCCATAACTGTGGCTATGAGTGAATAAAGCAGGTAGTTGCCCGTAATAAAGGTATGAGACCAGCCTTTCTCATCAGCTAGATTAAGGTGATGAAAAAATAGCGCAGTACTCACCAAAGATGTGGCCGATACACCCGGTAGAATTAAGTAGAAGCGATAGTCTTTGAGCACATCTCGGCGCCGCCAAGACTTGGCATTGATAAGGTTCTCAACAGATTGAGTAGCTGACGTTTCTTTAACGACTGAGGTGGCCTTATCCAGTGAGGCTTCTTCTTGCGCCTTGAGCTTTTGCTCATAGTCCTGATGACGTCCATGATGACCTCTCAACAACCACATGCTGGCAGGCAGTATGATAAGCAGCACAACTAGAGCAACACCCATATAGCTCCAGCGCCAGCCTACAGCTGCAATAGCTGTGACTGCAATGATTGGTAATGCGGCTTCACCTGCCGCAAAACCCATCGCTGCCATTGCGGTGGCTTTACCACGCTGTTGTTCAAAATAACGGCCCATAGTGGTATACGCCACATGGCTCATTAAGCCTTGCCCCGATTGACGTAATAAAAATATCCCAACAACAAGCCAAGCAAAGCTGTGTACTTGGGTAATAAACCAACAGGCAAACGCCAAAAACAAAACCACAAAAAACGTATACCGTTGCAATGGCACCTGATCAATCAATTTGCCTGTAACCGGCAATAATAAGGCACTCAACAAAGTACCAGCCATATAGATGCCACCCCATTGAGTGTGGCTCATAGCAAAATCTTGCTGAATAGCATGGCCAAATATGCCAATAAAATAGGTCTGCCCGAAAGAAGAGGCAAAAGCGGTGATTAAACCAAACAATACGAAGCGCATATGGTTTTTCAACAATAATCCGTATGCGCCTAATATCATGCGTTATAACCCCTAATTAGCCAGTTCAAATACTATTATTCCCCTGCCGCGATGAGGCTCGCATTTCCTCCTGCGGCAGTGGTATCAATACACAAATGGCGCTCCATCGTATATCGCTGAGGGTCTGCAGTTTCGCTAATCAGTGGCAGCAGAGGACCCAGCTTATTAGCTAAGGCCAGCCTTAGTTGTTGTTGATAAGGCGCATGACCATTGGCAGCTACCGCATGATAGCCCGACAACTGTGTGATGTCTGTAGCTGAAAGCTGTCCTTTAATCACCACTAAGGGCAGATCACTGTTGGGTAAGTTGAGGTCATTAGCGACTAACACCACACCGTTGCCCTGCGCCAGTGCGGTCTGCGCTTGTAGCAAAGCAGCCTGTCGACCTGGCCCAAGACACAGCACTATGCCACGGGCAACAGTACTGAGCTGATTTAATTCTCCTGTTGGGCCAGGCAACAATATTACATTGCGGCACAAGTCTTGTAAGCGACTCGCTTGGCCACCAAACACATGAGTTAATTGAGACAAACGATCACTGCTATTTTGCCATTGATCAAGTGCTTTGGCAGATAGAGAATCTATGGCGTGCTGAACCTGCCCTAGGCTTACAATACTGCCTGATGGGATGGCTGCCTGCACTAGTTGTGGTTTACGTAAACGTTGCACATACTGAGGGCCACCAGCTTTAGGACCAGTACCTGACAAGCCTTCACCGCCAAATGGCTGGCTACCCACTACGGCACCAATTTGGTTACGGTTTACGTAGGTATTGCCTGCGTGCACACCTTTTACCAACTGTTCTACATGCGCATCTACACGGGTGTGCACACCAAAGGTTAAGCCATACCCTTGCGCATTAATGGTATCTATTAACTTGGCTAAGCCTTTTGCTGCAAAGGTAGCCACATGCAATACGGGGCCAAAAATCTCTTCGCTAAGGTCTTCAATACCATTAAGCTTAATAACTGCAGGGCCTACAAACAAACCTGCTTTTGGTGCGCTAAGCTGCTTAAGTAAGTTGCCTTTGGTGGCATGTTCGGTAATGTGCTTTTCAATTTTAGTTTTGGCAGCTGCATCAATTACCGGGCCTACATCGGTATTTAAATGCCACGGGTTGCCTATGGTAAGTTCATCCATTGCCCCATAAAGCATGTGTAACACTTTGTCGGCAATGTCTTCTTGCACATACAGCATACGCAAAGCGGAACAACGCTGGCCAGCACTTTGGAAAGCCGAGGCCAATACGTCCCGTACTACTTGTTCTGGAAGCGCGGTAGAATCTACGATCATGGCATTAATGCCGCCAGTTTCAGCAATCATCACGGCATCTGCCGCCAAGTGTGTCGCCATCACACGGTTGATGTGTTGCGCCGTGGGAGTGGAGCCCGTAAAGCAAACACCACTCACCCTTGCATCACTGGTAATAGGCGCACCTACCTCCTTAGAACCACCCGGTAAAAACTGCACTGCGGCTGCAGGAATACCCGCTTCGTGCATGAGCTGCACCGCGCGATAAGCCACTAAATTGGTTTGGCTTGCAGGTTTAGCTAGTACGGCGTTACCCGCTGCCAAGGCAGCAAATATTTGGCCACTAAAAATAGCCAAGGGGAAGTTCCACGGCGAAATACAGCTCACTACACCAAGGCCCTGGTTATAAGGCGTCGCTGCCATTTCTTGGGCGTAAAAACGGGCAAAATCTACCGCTTCACGTAGCTCACCTACGGCATCTAGCCAGTTTTTTCCTGCTTCCCTAGTTAAGATCGCAAACAGTTCTGTTGCATTGGCTTCATACAGGTCTGCTACCTTCTCAAAACAGGCCACTCGCTGTGCAATTGGCATGGCCAACCACTGAGCCTGCCCCTGAGGCGCCGATATCATTGCAGCTTCAAGCTGTTCTTTAGAGGTCAAAAACACTTGCCCCACCTGCTCGTCGTCTGTGGCCGGGTTGATCACCCATTCAGGCGCGCCTTCTACACCTGAGCCATTAGCCACAATAGGCATAGCCTGCCAGCGTTCTTGAGCTAAGTGAGCTCGCTCTTCTTGCATACCTTCAACTGTCAGTGCATCAGTAATATCCCAGCCCTTGGCGTTTTTTCTATAGCTGCCACCTTCCTGAGCAAATAAGTCTTTGGGCTGCACTATGGCATGACTACCACAGCTTAAACCCTGATCTAAGCGCTCTAAAACCGCATTTACAGGGTCTTGAGCAATGGTTTCTGGGGCTATTTCTGGGTTTACGAGCTGGTGAACAAAGGAGGAATTAGCGCCGTTTTCTAACAATCGCCTAACCAGGTAGGCCAATAAATCTTGGTGTGCACCTACCGGTGCATAAACCCGACAACGCACACCACCTTGGGCCATTACACTTGCGTGTAAGGACTCGCCCATGCCGTGTAAACGCTGAAATTCGTATGCTTGGCTAGCATCTGCTAACTGTAAAATGGCCGCTACAGAGTGGGCATTATGGGTGGCAAACTGAGCATAAATACGATCATTCATCGTTAGTATTTGTTTTGCACAAGCTAAATAAGACAAATCCGTATTGGCTTTACGGGTAAATACAGGAAACCCTTTTAAACCCATCACCTGCGCGCGTTTTATTTCTGCATCCCAGTATGCGCCCTTAACCAAGCGCACCATGATCTTGCGATCTAAACCTTTGGCTAGCTCATAGAGCCAATCCAACACCCAGGGTGCACGCTTACTAAAGGCCTGCACCACAATGCCAAAGCCGTTCCAGCCGGCTAGCTCTGGCGCTGCTAACACAGCAGCAATCACATCAAGGGAAATATCTAAACGGTCGGCTTCCTCAGCATCTATATTGAAGCCCATATTGGCAACTTTTGCCTGCAACGCTAGTGCCAATACCTTTGGTACTAGCTCTGTTAATACGCGATCACGCTGACCCCATTCATAACGCGGGTGCAGGGCCGATAGCTTTACCGATATACCAGGGTTGTTGCGAATATCATCATCGTTACAATGAGGTGCAAGGTCTGCAATGGCTTTACTGTAAGCATCAAAGTAGCGAGCAGCATCCTCTGCGGTGCGAGCCGCTTCACCCAGCATGTCATAGGAGTGAGTATAGCCTTGAGTGGTCAGTTTTTTGGCGCGGTGCGTTGCTTCTTTCATGGTGCGGCCTAACACAAACTGAGAACCCAATTCTTTCATTGCTTGTGCCACTGCCTTACGGACCAAAGGCTCACCTACACGCTTAACAAGGCTGCGCATGGTAGAGCCTAGCTTGTCTGCATCTACTGGTGCCAACAGTTTACCGGTTACTAACAACGCCCATGTAGAGGAGTTAATGAGGGATGAGTTGGAGTGCCCAAGGTGACTCGACCAATCCCCTGCTTGCACCTTATCTTCAATCAATGCATCTATGGTGGCTTTGTCTGGCACTCGCAGCAGGGCTTCAGCCATACACATCAGTGCCACACCCTCTTTTGTACTTAAGCCATATTCGCCAAGGAACTTTTCCATCATTGTAGGGCTAGAGTGATTACGCACCTGACGCACCAATTCAGCAGCCTGCGCAGACATCGCTTCACGTGTTTCTGCTGCTAAATCTAACCCCGTTAGTAAGGATTCTATACACACCTGTTCATCCGCTAAATAGGCACTACGCATACCTAAACGAATATTTTGAAGCTGCTCTTTATTGGGCAGTGCGGCAGTGTTATTAGCCATGGTTAATCCAAAGAGTGATGTATTTAGCGTGGCATTCTAGGCTCATATTGAAGTATAAATTTACTACATACTCACCATACAGGACAATAAACAACTATATTTATTTATATAAATAGGTAAATAATTTACAATATATATTATCAATAGGTATATTCACTAAATAAAAACCAACCTTTAGCATCACTAGGGTAAAATGGGAAACTCATGAATAAGCTAGATCGCCACGACCTAGCCATCATTGCAGCACTGCAGAAAGATGGCCGTATGACTATTACTGCCCTATCCGAACAGGTAGGGTTATCTAGCACGCCTTGTCAAATTCGCCTCAAACGCCTGCAAAAACAAGGCTTTATAACAGGCTATGTAGCCTTAGTTAACAAAACCAAACTAGGGCTAGATCATGTAGCGTTTGTGCAGGTAACCCTAGCTTCCACTAACAGTAAAGCGTTGGCAGCTTTTAATGCTGCTGTGTGCACCATTGCCGAAATAGAGCAATGCCATATGACCGCCGCTAGCTTTGATTACTTGTTAAAAGTGAGGACTAAAGACATGGCGAGTTATCGCGCCGTGTTGGGAGAAAAAATATCTAGCCTACCCCATGTGGTGCAAACCAGTACCTTCGTAGTGATGGAAAGTGTAAAAGACGTTTAAGGCTTTAGCATGACATCCAACCAAGGCCCGCGCGGGTGCTGGCTTTGGGCCACTACTCACATCCAACATAGCCTTGATATGCAAACGCCTTCAGGGTAATCAATACCGGAGCCTCATCTAGCTCTCCATTATTAGGTTCATGGCACTCCTACAACCTGCACATGAAAGAAGTAAGGCAATAGTTTTTAAACTGTTTTAGAGCGCTGCCCTAATGCTTTTGGCAATAAAAACATCAAATTAGAGGCCTAGCTTATTGGCTTCGGTTGCCACCCAACCTAGGTTGTTCACATACCGCCCTTCGGCGGGTTCAAGGCTCACTCCATGGACCCCCAATTCAGCCATCATATGCACCAAGGGCTTGCCCATTGCTAATGCATAGTCCAACGCCTATTTAAACGATTGCTGAAAATCCTATTGCCGATTAATATCACGTGCCAAACCACGATTACCCACTAGCCAATAATGCGTGCTGGTATTAACAAGCACCTGCAGTACGCCACACTAGTGGATTACACGGGCCGCCCCATCAATATTGACCCCATAAGCAAAGAGGCACTCTAGGCCCACAAATCGGTGATCTGCCGCCGCTTGATGGCGCTGCAAAAATGGTAACTCATTAAATAGCATAGACAGGTTGGCACACAGCTTTGGCACAGGGATAATAGGGCTAACTTCAGTTCACATATCTGGGCAGCTCATCATGAACACAACCCCACCCGTAGGTTTCATTGGTCTTGGTTTAATGGGCCAAGCCATGGCTACACAACTACTTAATGCTGGTTATGACCTGTGTATTCATAGCCGTACAGCCACCAAAGCAGAACCATTAATAGCACTTGGTGCCACCTACGCACACACCCCAGCAGAGTTAGCGAGAAAGGTAAAAAGCGGTATTATTATTGTGTGCGTGACCGATTCTATTTCTCTAGAAGACGTATTGGCAGGTGAACAAGGGCTATTAGAACCTATGGCCACCGGCTGTTTGATCATTGATATGGGCACCAGCCGTTTTGACCTTACCCAAAAGCTAGCTCATAAAACCCAAGCAAAGGGCGCTCATTATATGGACGCTCCAGTATCTGGTGGCCAAATAGGTGCGCAGCAAGGCACCCTATCCATCATGGCTGGAAGACAGTTCAGTCAGCTCCAACGGGCTCAACCTTTATTCGATGTTATGGCAAAAAAAACCACCCATGTGGGAGATGTCGGTTGTGGCCAACTGGCTAAAACAGCCAATCAAATGATTGTAGGTGCAACCCTTAATATCGTTGCAGAGGCGCTTTTCTTAGCACAAAAAAATGGCGCTGATCCAGCTAAGGTCAGAGCTGCCTTAGGGGGTGGCTTTGCTGATAGCAAAATCTTACAAATTCATGGCCAGCGCATGATCGACAAAGACTTTACCCCAGGTGCTCGCGCCGCCACTCAGCTTAAAGACTTACAACAGGCCCAAGACCTAGCGGCACAAAGCCAACTACAATTGCCCCTTAACAACACCAGCCTGAGTCAATGGCAAGCTATGGTGGATGCTGATCTTGGCGGGCTAGACCAAGCTGGCATAATAGCTTGGGTTACACTGAACAATTAGCTTGCTGCTAAGGTCATCATTTATCATCTAGCAAGCCTCAACGCCACACAACATGGTGTACTGGCAAATTAACAAAAGTTTGAATAAGCGTGAGGTGGCATGGCCAATTTTATGGACCCTGCTATTGGCCAAATTAGTTAACGATTGGCTTACCCTTGGTCTGGCTCTAGTGTGTGTTCTAACCATAAATAATACGCAGAATGATCAAGCTCTCCACCCTTATAATCATTAACCAAACTGTGATATGCGGTTTCTACACATTGCGCTAAAAGTAGATTAAGTCGATTTTCTTGGGCTAGGTTTAAGGCATTGTTAATGTCTTTTAATTGCGACCAAGAACGTCCACCTGGTTCAAAATTGCGCGTTACCATACGCTCACCATGCAGATTTAATATTTTACCTGACCGAGGGGAACCCATAGGTGGAGAAATTGATTATCGAAGTCTAATTAGTCAGGTACAGCAATTAGGTGATGATGGCGCTTTTGGTGCTGAATATACGCCCAGAACTAACATAGACGAAGGCCTTTATTGGCTTCAGCAATGGTGCACAAAGGTGTGAGTTTTATAGTGCAAAAAATCAATAGCACCTCAGTGGCTCATGGTAAGATGGTCATCACTAAACGCTGAGCAATACACAGGATATTAATATGAAGGCACATATTGGGCTAATTGGCCTTGCCGTTATGGGTGAAAACTTAGTGTTAAATATGACGAGTAAAGGGTTTACTGTTGCTGTATTTAATCGGACCATGGAAAAAGTAAACCGCTTTATCTCAGGGCGGGGTGCTGATAAAAATATTATTGGCTGCCAGAGCATTGAGAAACTCTGTGACAGTCTAGAACGGCCCCGTAAAATTATGATGTTGATCAAGGCTGGTGAGGCGGTAGACAATGTCATCGAGTCGCTAGTGCCCTTTCTTGATAAAGGCGATATTATTATCGATGGTGGTAACAGCCATTATCCCGATACCATTCGGCGCTGCAGCTATGTTGAAAGTAAGGGCCTTTACTATATTGGTGCGGGTGTATCTGGTGGCGAAGAAGGTGCATTGTTGGGGCCTTCAATTATGCCTGGAGGCTCGATAGCAGCATGGCCTGCTATTAAACCCATTTTCCAAACTATTGCTGCAACCACAGGTAATGGGGAAACCTGCTGTGAATGGGTAGGCGATGATGGCGCGGGGCATTTTGTGAAAATGGTTCACAATGGCATTGAATATGGCGATATGCAGATGATCTGCGAAACCTACCAGATGCTCAGAGATGGGCTTGGACTGTCTAATGAGGCCATGCACGATGTGTTTAAACAGTGGAATAACGGGGTTCTTGACTCCTACTTAATTGAAATTACTGCAGATATTTTAGGCTACAAAACCAGTCATGGTGAGGCTGTCATCGATCACATTCTTGACGCTGCTGGACAAAAGGGAACGGGGAAGTGGACTGCGGTCACTGCGCTAGATTTTGGTCAACCTGTGACCCTCATTGGCGAAGCGGTCTTTGCCCGTTGCTTATCGGCATTAAAAGACGAACGAGTAGAAGCTGCCAAACAACTCAGTGGGCCATCGATGGTTTTTGAGGGTGACGCAACGGCATTTATTGAAGATTTACAGCAGGCACTGTATGCCTCAAAAATTGTCTCCTATGCTCAAGGTTACCAGCTATTGCGAATGTCAGCCCTTGAACATGGATGGCATCTAAATTATGGCCAGATCGCTCAAATGTGGCGTGGTGGCTGTATCATTCGATCAGTCTTTCTTGATGATATTAAGGTAGCCTTTGATCATAATCCCGAACTGGTTAACCTAATGCTCGATGGCTTCTTCAAGGAGGCCATCGAGACAGCACAGGCGGCTTGGCGGCGGGTAATTATGCAATCGGTTAAGCTCGGCATTCCCATGCCCGCCATGGCTTCGGCGCTGGCCTATTACGATGGTTACCGCACAGCGCGCTTGCCTGCCAACTTACTGCAGGCCCAGCGTGATTATTTTGGTGCGCACACCTATGAGAGAATTGATCAAGCAAGGGGGGAGTTCTTCCATACCAACTGGACCGGACGAGGCGGCACCACATCAGCATCGACCTATCTTGTTTAATTAGGTTAAGTCTTTTGCGTCATAGGACTGAAATAATAGGTCAGCTTTAAACCCACAATTGAGCTGGCCTTGAATGACTAATCACCGAGTAGAAAATTCTTCATGAGTTCTTTACCGCCTTCTGTAGCAAAAGATTCTGGGTGAAATTGAATGCCTTGAATCGGAAACAGTTTATGCTTTACACCCATAATTTCATAACTTTCTGAACCAAACTCACCCACAACTGCGGTGACTTGCAGGCAGTCTGGTATAGATTCAGCTTGGGCCATTAATGAGTGGTAACGCATGACTTCTAGTTGGTCTGGAATGTCTTCAAAAATACCATTGCCATCGTGGCTGATGGGGCTAATTTTACCGTGCATTGGCAAATGTGCCTTCACCACTTTGCCACCAAAACAATGCACAATGCCTTGCATACCCAGACACACACCAAGCAGTGGGATTTTCGGTCCTAATTCTGTAATCACGTTTGCACACACACCAAAGTAGCGCTCATCTGCTGGAGACCCTGGGCCTGGTGAAATAATAATTCTATCCGTATGAGCAGCCTCAATATCAGCTACCGTAACTTGGTCGTTGCGGGCAACAATAACTTCAAAGTCACTTATCTCACCATTTAACTTGGCGCTTGAAAGTACTTCACCGATATATTGGTAAAGGTTGTAGGTGAAGGAATCGTAGTTATCGACCAAATAAACGGTGAACTTCCCTTTTATTTTTGTTTGGCTCATACCTTAATCTCCATAAACTGCTCTAACACTTTAAGTGTACCGGCAAACTTACGCTGTATTTCCTGGTATTCATCCTCTGGATTTGAATCAAAGACATTACCACCACAGGTTTGCACATACGCTTTTGAGCCATTAGCAAATACCGTGCGAATAGGGATAGCAAAGGTACAATCTCCGTTAAAACCAAAGTGGCCTACTGCGCCACCATAAGGACCGCGGCCATCTAATTCTAAGTCGTCAATAATTTTCATAGCTTCAATTTTAGGAGCGCCCGTTAGGGTGCCTGCTGGAAAATTACTAGCTAACGCCGAGAACATGTCTTCATTTTCTGCCATGATGCCTACAATTTCACTGGAGATATGCTGCACGTGGCTAAACCGTTTAATATCCATCAAACTACGTACCTTAACCGTACCAAAACGGGCCACTCGGCCAATATCATTTCGGTGAAGGTCAACAATCATATTGTGCTCGGCAATTTCTTTGGGATCGTTCAATAAAGCCCGCGCCAAAGCAGTGTCTTCTTCTGGGGTAGCACCACGTTTGGTAGTGCCTGCTAGCGGGTAAGTCTCCATCTCACCCTGGCGCAGGCGAAACAGTAGCTCCGGGCTTGCACCAATGACCTTTTGCTCAGCAAATTTAATGTAATACATTTGTGGGGAAGGGTTAATTACACGTAACTGTTGGTATAAATTAATACTTTCACCCTGCATGTCAAAGCGGTACTTAAAGCCTACTTCGCACTGGAATATCTTACCCTCTACTATGTCTGCTTTTACCTTTTTAACAGCGGTGGCATGCTGTTCGCGGGTCATGTCCTCACCCTGAGGCACTATCTTTAGGCCACCAATAATGGGGGTTGGATCACCAATAAGCGCTTCAATTAAAGCGATCCGATTGTCTTCATAGTGGAAGTATATTAATTCTCCTGTCATCTTGTCGTAAATTAGGCCATCTTTGTATAAACCAAATTTAAACGCATCAAACGAGTCACTAGTGGTGAGGCTTAAACTTGGTTCAAAGTAATTCATGGCATCGTAGCCAATATAGCCTGTTAAACCACCAGCATAGCGGCGGCTAATAATGTTTTGCGGCACAATATCACGCAAAAGGTAATACGGGTTGTCACTGGCATAAGACTGAACATTGCCTTCACGATCCCTAATATTAAGCTGTTTGCCATTGGCCCAAAATATCTGCTCTGGGTCAAAACCAATAAGCGAATAGCGCGAGATATCGCTATCTTCTCCCAAAGATTCGAGCATATAACAGGTATCAAAGCGCTGCTCTATTTTTTTAAACAACTCAAAAAAGTCACAGCTTGATGTTACGGTTGCATAGCTTGGCTTGCGTGCCATTTTTATTTTATTTGGACGTGTCAATTTTATAACTTCCAGCTTGAAGGGCTCTAGAACCTCGGGTAACAGTGGCTATACCCACTCCGAGTTTTTGCGCTACTTGGCGTTGCGATACACCTTGAGATAGCAGTTCGAAAATTTGTAATCGATTAATCAGTTCTTGTTGCTCATATGGCGTCAATAACCCCTCAAGTGCCGCTGACATTTGTTCTGCGGTTGTCTGAGTCAGTAGATAATCAACGACAGTGGTAATGGGTTTTTGAGTAGAAGTAGTGATGGTGTTAGGCAGCCAAAAATGCATCAATGTACTAGTACACTATCACAGAGATAAAGGGTTGCCAAGGTGTATTTGAACGCCCTGTTAATTTACAGGTGGTCGACAACCCAATCTGGCTGACACTCTGCTACATCACGGCCATGGTTATAGCCTCCTCTCACACCTAAACACGGCATACCACAAGCCTTCGCTGCATTTATGTCATTGCTGGAGTCACCCACCATTAAGCACTCCTCAAGGCTAAGGCCCATTTGTTGGGCCGCTTTTAACAATGGCATGGGGTGGGGCTTTTTTTCAGTGAAACGATCACCCGAATACACTAAATCAAAATAATGCAATATGCCAAATTGAGACAACAAAGGCTCAGTAAAACGGCTGGGCTTATTAGTAATCACACCTTGCATCACTTGGTGTTGATGCAGCTCACTCAATAAAGCTTCAACGCCACTATAAAGCCTGCTCTGACGACTAGCTAAGTGCTGATAGGCATCCATAAATAATGCGAGTGCGCGGTCGAACCTAGGGTCTACCGCAACTGGTTGGAATTGGTTGGCCAGAACCCTTTGAACTAATACCGCAGCACCATTACCGATCCACTGCTCAACTTGAGCTAAGCTAGGCGGAGTAATTTTAAGTGAATTAGCCATAGATAAGCTTGCCGAGTAGAGGTCTGGCAGGCTATCTAACAGCGTACCATCCAAATCAAACAATACTAATTTTGGCTCAAAACCAAGCGTATTAAACAATGAAATCATTAGATTTAATCAGCTAGCAGCCAGCTCTTTGCGCATTAGATCAATGGTCGCCTGATAATTATCGGTATTAAAAATAGCCGAGCCTGCTACGAAGGTATCTGCACCAGCACGGGCAATCTCGCCAATGTTCGCCACGCCGACACCACCGTCTACTTCAAGGCGAATATCTAATCCAGAGGTATCGATACGCTGACGGACCAAGCGTAACTTATCCAGTGTAGAGGGAATGAATTTTTGCCCACCAAAACCAGGGTTTACTGACATTAACAAAATCATATCTAGCCGATCCATCACATGATCTAAGTAATGTAATGGAGTTGCAGGGTTAAACACTAAACCGGCCTTAGCACCCCCGTCTTTAATAATCTGTAAGGACCGGTCTATATGATCACTAGCTTCTGGGTGAAAGGTAATATAGCTAGCTCCGGCTGCTAAAAACTCTTCAATCATATGATCTACCGGCTGCACCATTAGATGCACATCAATTGGCGCCGTAATGCCATGATTACGCAATGCTTTGCACACCATAGGCCCAATAGTGAGGTTAGGCACATAGTGGTTGTCCATTACATCAAAGTGCACAATATCAGCACCTGCTGCCAACACAGTGTCAACCTCTTCGCCCAGACGAGCAAAATCTGCAGCTAAAATAGAGGGTGCTATTTTAAAATCAACCATGGGGTCATATTCCAGTATATAAGATCAAAATAATTACTTACGAGACTTCTTTATTGCGTCGTAAGCAGCTTGAATTTCTTGGGTTTTTTGTTTCGCTATAAGCATCATTTCATCAGGCAAACCACGGGCAACTAGTTTGTCTGGATGATGCTGACTCATGAGCTTTCGATAGGCCATTTTAAGGCTTTTGGCATCACAATCTGGCTTTACACCAAGCACACCATAGGCTTGAGTGAGACCGGCATTGCCAGACCCTTCAAACTGACCTTGCCCACCCCCTTGATGGAATGACTGTTCAGCCTTCATGCGCTGAGCAACAGCTTCAAACTCTTGTTGAGTCACACCTAAAAGCTGGCACACTTCCCCAAGAATACGACCTTCTGCGGCACTAAAATCGCCATCAACTAGGGCTGTTTGTAGCTGAATTTCAATAAACATCTGTTTAACCGAGGCATTGTTCACCAAGGCTCGTCGCAACGGTTCCAGCACTTGACCAAGGTCAAAAGCATCTTCTTTACCCTGACTAAAGCACTCTATGGCACGCTTGCGCAAAACGTCTGACAGCTGCATTCGGGTCATTACAGCTTCTGCATACTGAATCTCTAAAGCCGTGACTTGCCCATCTGCTTTGGCAATTTTGCCCATGACACAAAAAGTGGCGTCAAAAAAAGCGGTCTGAGCTTTAGCTTGAGTCCAGTTTTCCGCCCCAGCAACACTACGAATTAATTTATCCAAGTAATAGCCAATGGCAGCGCCAAACAGCATCCCGGAAGGCCCGCCTGTTAGGCCTATTAGAGCACCCAGTACTAATCCTGTTCTATGGCGTGCCATATTTGCGCCAAAGCTGTAAGTATTCACATATTCACCTGTGGTTAAAAACTTGCCCCTATAATAAATCGCCAAGGCCTTAAGCGCTACATTGAGCCACTATAAATTAACTAAATCGATACTTTTAGTCTATTCCAGCCCATTAGAAGCACCTATCTTTGAATATTTGGTTTAAACTTAGGCTTTATCTATATAGACGCACCAAATTTTTGGTTCACAAACACTGGGTTTCTTTTGCCAATGTATATACCAGCACAAAGTCTTCGCCTGATGTTCGTCTACCTAGTGACTTGCGGCCTCAGTCAGCTTGCAACTGCAGGCCACGAACCAATTAGCCTTGACTGGCAACCAAAGAGCGCCGCCCCTGCAAACTTTTGCTCTGGATACTATCTGCCCTATCAGGCACCTTCTTTGGAACAATCTTTGGCCCCTGGCGAACAGCCCCTATACAGCAACTCTGATTCTAGTGAATACCAACAAGGCATTACTCACCTGAAAGGCAATGTAGAACTGCGTCAGGGAAAACAGACGGTCACCGGTGACGCCGCCTGGTTTAATAGTAATAATAGTTCTGTTGATATTATTGGGCATGTGAAGTTTCGCCGCCCAAACATGATTGTTCAAAGCAGCGATGCCAGTTTTAACATGGCCAATTCGGAAGCTCAGCTTAACCAAGCGCAACTTGCCCTGCCTAGCAGTGATCTCAGAGCTACGGCTCAGTCTATTGACTACCACAGTGATGATACCGTCACCATGAATACGGGCAGTTTTACGTTTTGTCCCCCAAACGATAACGCATGGGCAATACACAGCAACAAGATAGATCTAGACCCAAACTTGGGCTTTGGTGAGGCTCAAAATGCCATCCTAAAAATTGGTACTGTACCAGTGTTTTACTTACCATGGATGAGCTTCCCCATAGATGATCAGCGCCGATCTGGATTTTTGTTTCCTACTTTAGTGAGTTCATCACGGATGGGGCTAGATATAACAACGCCCTATTATTTTAACTTAGCACCCAACTATGATGCATTGGTTACGCCTCGGTTCACTGAACTCCACGGAACCAGCATAGACGCAAAGCTTAGGCAACTAGGCAAAGACAGTACGCAGGACTTGTATGTTAACTGGGCTATTGAAGACCCAGACACAAACAAAAATAGATGGTTAACGGAATATAACCTTAACGCCAAAATTAATGCTAGTTTTTCTACCTCAATTCATATTAAGCGGGTAAGTGACGGGGAAATTTTTAACGATTATGGTTTAAGCCAAACCACCGCAGAGCGAAGTTCCATTAATAGTGATGCTAAGATTGACTACCAAGGCACAACACCTGTGTTAGCCAAGGCCAGCTTAGCCATTGTTACTCATCAGAATCTCACTGCTGGCATACCAGCCTACGACCAACTGCCCCACGCAACCATCACTGGTGGTGTGTTGATGAACCAGCAAGAACAACCCTTTAGGGCTAACTACAGTGTCGATTTAAGCCGTTTTACAAGAGACAGTTCTGGCTTAACTGGCCGCAACAAAATTACGGGTACCCGCACACACCTGCTTCCCAATTTAACGACGTCTTGGGTGAATGACTACAGCTTTATCAAACCCAAAATTAGCCTACCTATTACTAATTACCAACTTAAAGACACCCCATCAGCAATTACCGCAAGCAATACTCGGGTTATTCCTCAGTTAGAAATCGACAGTGGCTTGTTATTTGAACGATCCCTTTCAGACGGCTATATGCAAACGCTTGAACCCAGGTTTTATTACGCCTACAGCCCCTATCAACAGCAAGATGACCTGGCTATTTTTGATACCAGTGCTAGCAGCAAACCTTTGTATCAGCCCAACCGATTTAGTGGCTATGATCGAATCGGTGACACTAATCGCGTCACTCTTGGGCTAGATAGCCAATTTTTAAGTGCCAAAGGCTGGCAAAAAGCCAAGCTATCCATGACCCAAATCCACTATTTTAGTGACCGTAAAGTACAGTTAAGCAGCACTAGCACCCCAGACACTGAAACTTTTTCACCAATTTATGGTCACATGAACTACCAATTTACACCCCAATGGAGTTCTAGTTTAAATATAGACTGGAGCCCCAAATCTGGTAATGTTGAAGCCACCAGCGCAACCATGAAATACCAGATAAACAATAACAAAATTATTGACCTGAAATACACCGAAACCTTGGACAACACTCAACAAGGTGAAGTGGCTTTAATTTGGCCTTTAGCACCTCAGTGGACCTTAATAGCTAAGCGCAAAGAAGATATACGCAACCAACAACTACAAGATGAAATATTGGGTGTGGAGTATAGCAACTGCTGCTGGAAAGGCCGTTTTGTTAACCGCTATTGGTTAGTAGACCAAGCCAAAGGCATTGAACACGGCATATTTTTTGAGCTCTCTCTCAAGGGCTTAGGCCAAAGCGATAAACAATTGACCAGCGGCAACAAAGTGCGCATGGCAGATTTTATGAAAGGAATTACGGGCTACAATGAATACACTCAGTAAATGGGGCGTGACCCTGGGTTTAGCCTTGGGCTTGGCATCGTCTTCCTGCGTTTTCGCAGCAAAACAGCTGGACAGTATTGCGGCTATTGTTAATGATGACATCGTATTGCAAAGCGATTTAACTAGCCGGGTTGTGCTGGTGCAACAACAGCTTTCCAAAAGCAATACTAAAGCACCAGAACTAGTGGCTCTAACGCGCCAGGTATTAGACCAGCTCATTATTGAGAACCTGCAGTTGCAGTTAGCCACGAAAGAGGGCGTATATATAGCCGACCCAAGCTTAGATTTAGCCATAGGACGTATTGCTAAGAGCAATAAGCTATCTCTGACTGAACTTGAACAGGCCATAGCCAATACTGGCGACACCATGGTTCAATTTAGGGCTAGAATTCGTCAGGAATTGATCATTAATGAAATCCAAACCACCTCTGTTAACCGACGCATTCGCGTTAGTGAGCACGAAATAGATAAGTATTTGGCCTCAAATCAAGGCCAGCAGCTTGCCGATACTGAATATGAAATTGGCCACATTTTGATTAGTTTAAGTGAACAACCCAATGCTCAAGAACTTGAATTAGCAAAACAGAAGCTAAAGGCGCTCAATATCGCTTTAGACCAAGGTGCAGCGTTTAGCAGCGCCGCTGCAACCTATTCTGATGCACTCAATGCACTTAAAGGAGGTAACTTAGGTTGGCGCAAAGGCAGCCAGCTTCCTGAGCTATTTGCTAAACCCATTAAGGCTATGAAGGTTGGCGAAGTCAGTGTACCTATTCGTAATAGTAGTGGTTTTCACGTCATTACCTTAATTAACAAGCGCGGTGTGAGCATTCAAACAGCAGCTCAAACTAAAGCCAACCACCTATTGATTTTGCCTAATGAAATTCGTTCGCCCAGCGAAGCAAAAGCACTCATTAATGAACTGCATCAACGCTTGATTGATGGTGGTGATTTTTATGATCTTGCCCGTACCTTTAGTGACGACGATAACTCAGCACCCAGTGGAGGCGATTTGGGCTGGCTAAATGCAAACCAACTACCGGCTATATTACAAACACCATTGGACTTGCTTGCGATAGAACAACTGAGCGAGCCCATACAAAGCAAAAATGGCTGGCACTTGCTACAAGTAGTAGAGCGGCGAACCCAAGACGTTGGCCAAGCAAACTTACGATTTAAAGCTAAGCAAGCCATTAACCAAAGCAAATTTCCTAATGAGCTAGAGAACTGGCTACGTGAAATTCGCAATCAAGCCTACATAGAGATTCGCTAATTATGCGAAGATTACTTGTTACTGCCGGAGAACCCGCAGGTATTGGCCCTGACCTCTGCTTAACCCTAGCAGGGCAGCCCAGTGCAGCGCTGCAAGATGCTGAAATTGTGATTGTGGCCGATATGGGACTATTGCAAGACCGCGCTGCACAGCTAGGTATGGCGATCGACTTTTGCCATGTCAGCCTAGAACAAATAATGACAACTACAGCACCTAATCAGCTTAAGGTATTGCACGTCCCATTGAAAGTTGAAAGCCGCTCTGGGCATCTAGATTCTGACAATAGCCCTTATGTGTTAACGACTCTAAATATAGCATGTGATGCATGTGTTGAAGGCCAAGCTCACGCCATGATTACCGCGCCAGTGCATAAAGGCATAATTAATGATGCAGGTACTGCGTTTAGCGGCCACACGGAATATTTGCAAGCCCGCTGCGGGGTAGATAAGGTCGTAATGATGCTGGCTTGTGACGCCATGCGTGTCACTCTAGCCACTACCCACTTACCCTTAAAAGACGTTTCTGAAGCCATTACCCCAGAGCTGTTAAGCCAAATACTACACATTATTAACGCTGAATTAACCAGCAAGTTTGGTATTAAACAACCCTGTATTTATGTGTGTGGCCTCAACCCTCACGCAGGAGAAGATGGCCACTTAGGTCGAGAAGAGTTAGACGTTATTATTCCTACCCTCGAAAAGTTGCGTAGCAAGGGGTTAAATATTATTGGTCCTTTACCCGCCGACACTTTATTTAACCCTAAAAACTTAGCGGACGCAGACGTTATCCTGGCTATGTATCATGATCAGGGGCTGCCCGTGCTAAAATATGCAGGCTTTGGCGACGCCGTAAACATTACCTTAGGGTTACCTATTATTCGCACTTCGGTAGACCATGGTACCGCTTTAGATTTAGCTGGCACAGGCCAAGCCAAAAGCAGTAGCCTGTTAAAAGCTACCGAAAGCGCATTGCAGCTTTGCCTTCACCCTTAAGTCGCACACCAGAGATCTTTATGGCTAGTCAGACCCCCAGAAAACACCAAGCGCGTAAGCGATTTGGTCAAAACTTTTTACATGATCAAGGTATTATTCGCCATATTGTGGCCTGTATTAGGCCAAAACCAGAACAAAAAATTGTTGAAATTGGCCCAGGACTTGGCGCCATAACAGAACACCTACTTGCGTCTGCTGGCCACCTAGATGTAGTGGAACTAGACCGAGACTTGCTGCCCCACCTGCGCATTTCATTTGCCAGTTATGGTGACAATTTACGTATCCATGAAGCTGATGCACTAAAGTTTGATTTCTCTAGCCTCAGCGCAGACCAACAGCTTCTGCGCATCGTAGGCAACTTGCCATACAATATCTCCACCCCATTAATCTTTCACTTGCTCAGTTATACTGACCTTGTTTGCGATATGCACTTTATGCTACAAAAAGAAGTGGTATTGCGTTTGGCTGCAGAAGCAGGTTCTAATAACTATGGCCGCCTAAGTATTATGGCACAATACTTTTGCCGCGTAGATAATTTGTTTGAGGTGCCTCCAGAGGCATTTGACCCTAGGCCCAAAGTAGACTCTGCCATTGTGCGTATGGCGCCTTATACAAAGCTACCTCATACAGCACAAGATTTTAAACACTTTGAACAGCTGGTAAAAAGTGGTTTTGCTCAGCGCCGTAAAACCTTACGTAATAACCTTAAAGGCATCGCTGACGATGAACAGTTGCAAAGCTTGGGCATTGACCCTAGCATTCGTCCCGAGCGTCTAACTGTAGGCGAATTTGTCGCCCTTAGTAACTTATTGACCCAAACTCCAAGCTAGAGCTATAACATGAGCAACTTAAGCAATAATTACGACCTTAATGTAGGCGTGAAAACAGAGTTTCTTGCAGAGCAATCGGACCCTAGCCGCAATCGGTACGTGTTTGCCTACAAGATCACTATTACCAACAGTGGCATTCAAAGTGCCCAGCTTATGAGCCGGAAATGGATCATTACGGATGGAGACGGTAAAATTCAAGAAGTGTCCGGCGAAGGCATTGTCGGTCAACAACCGATCATTGAGCCTGGCCAGCAGCATCAATACACCAGCGGTACTGTGTTAGAAACAAAAGTGGGCAGTATGAGTGGTTTTTACAGCATGGTAGCAGCAGACGGCCACGAATTTTCTGCCCCTATACCGCCTTTTACTTTGTCTTACCCCAACGCCCTGCACTAGCGTTTATAGCTATGGCCAGTTATGCAGTAGGTGATATTCAAGGGTGCTTAACACCCCTCAAGGCTTTACTCGATAAAGTGGGCTTTACGGACGCAGACACCCTATGGGTTGCAGGTGATCTCGTTAACCGAGGGCCTGAGTCATTAGAGACTTTGCGTTTTATTAGATCTTTAGGTAACCGCAGCAAGGTAGTGCTAGGCAACCACGATCTTCACCTACTGGCACTTCATGCTAAGGGTGCTCAATTAAAACCCGACGACACCCTCCAGCCTATATTTGTAGCCCATGACCGTGATGACTTATTAAGCTGGCTACAACAACAACCGCTGCTGCATTATGACCCCCAATTTGATACCGTAATGACACATGCAGGTATTCCACCCTGTTGGAACTTAAAGCAAGCACAGAAACATGCGCAAGAATTGCAGGAACTACTGCGCAGTGATAATGCGGCAACATTTTTTGCTGGTATGTATGGCAACCAGCCCAACCTTTGGAGTGATCAGCTTAAAGGTATGGATCGCTGGCGTTGCATTACCAACCATTTCACTCGCATGCGCTTTATTACCCCTGAGGGGAGGCTAAATTTAACCCACAACGCTAAAGTGGACCTCAATAGTAGTGAAGATGCGCCATTGAGGCCCTGGTTCAACTTACCCAGTGCCGTAACATCGCGGCAAGTATTTGGCCACTGGGCAGTATTAGAGGGTGAAACTGGAAAAGACCATGTGATTAATCTAGACATGGGCTGTGTTTGGGGTGGCCGGCTTAAACTAATGCGCCTAGAGGATGGTGAAAGCTTTAGCGTAGCTTGTGGCAAAGCATAGTGGGATTGGCACCATCTTCAATTATTAGATATAACTAATATATAATTGCACAAACCACTGACAAGCACTAAACTGCTGCTTTCTCATATAGGAATCGAATATGTCTGAAGTTACCTCCATTGCCCCAGCTGATGTTATGGACAAAGTTAGTCAGGGTGCCTACCTAGTCGACATTCGCGATGTTAATAGCTACCAAAATAGTCACATCAAAAATAGCGAACGTATTGATAACGAAAGCCTACCAACTTTTTTACGCGAAGCAGACATGGACAAACCTATCATTGTTTGTTGTTATCATGGGATTAGCTCTATACAAGCCGCAGGCTTTTTAGCTCAGCAAGGGTTTGACGAAGTGTACAGCCTAACAGGTGGATTCGCGGCTTATTCTCTGCAACATCCAGAGCACTGTAGCTCATTATGAGGCCACGTGGCTATGCCCAATAGTAAAACCTATTTAGTAGGCGGTGCCGTCCGTGATCACTTACTTGGCCTCGCTGTGCATGAGCGAGACTATGTAGTGGTCGGTAGTACACCACAAGCTCTAGTGGCGCTTGGCTATACCCAAGTAGGTAAAGACTTTCCAGTATTCTTGCACCCAAAAAGCAAACAAGAATACGCGCTAGCGCGCACCGAACGCAAAGCTGGACAAGGGCATAAAGGCTTTCAAGTTCATGCGACGATAGATGTGACCCTAGAAGACGATTTACTGCGCCGCGACCTTACTATTAACGCCATAGCTCAAGCGCCAGACGGACAACTCATTGACCCCTATGGAGGCCAAAGAGACCTACAAGCAAAACAACTGCGCCATGTGTCGCAGGCATTTAGTGAAGACCCTTTGCGGGTATTACGGACTGCTAGATTTGCAGCCCACCTTTACCATTTAGGTTTTAGCATTGCCCCAGAGACCAAAAACTTGTTACTCGCTATCACTCAATCTGGCGAGCTAGGCACCCTTGCTAAAGAGCGTATTTGGCAAGAAACACACAAAGCACTCGCCAGCCAGAGCCCATGGGTATATTTTGAAGTATTGGAGGTGTGTGGTGCATTGCAACAGTTAATGCCTTCTTTAGCAGAATTACTCAATCGCAGACCCCATGCACTAAACACCCTCAAGCTGTTAAGCGAATCCAGCACCACCACCGAAGTACGCCTAACCGGTTTACTATATCAGCTCAACAAACCTCAAATAGAAGACCTCGCAGCACAAATAAAAATGCCCAATGTGCACAAAGCCTTATCCCTGTCCACCAGTAACCACCAGCGCCAATTACGTGCTTATACCGAGTTAGATGCAGCTCAAAAACACCTGATGCTCAGTAATCTTGGCCTAATCCGTAGTACCGATTCATTGGATGATTTGCTTAATGTATGCCAGGCCGTGAGCCTAAGCCAAGAACCTCTTTTTGGTTGGCAATCGCCAAAGCAACACATAGTGGATGACTTAGAAAACATACACAGCGTAAACCCTGTCAAACTAATGGCTCAAGGTTTTACTGGCAAAGGCCTTGGGGAAGAGCTTAAAAAGGCCCAGATCGAGTCTATCAGAAGTGATGCTGGGTAGGTCGCACGGCGTGGTCAAAACTGCAAGAGTCGTTGAGCTCCCTAATGGTCTTGGCCTGTGTTGGGTGCATTAGGTTAGGCACCAGATCTGCTAACGGCTGCAATACATAGGCGCAGGTTAAAATATCTGGCCGGGGCACTTTAGCCTGTTCATCCACCCAATCACCAAACAACAATAAATCCATGTCTAGGCCATGACTGGTAGGCTTATGACGTGAATCTGCAGACCTTTGACGCCCATATTTAGTTTCAGTAGTACGGATCCAGGCCATCAGTTGTGGGTGACTCATTGGGCATTCAAAACCCACCACCATATTGAGAAAATCTGGCCCATCTATACCCACTGCTGGGGCCAGGTAGACAGGTGAAGCCTCTACACGGCCAAAGGCTGTCCTTAGCTCAAAAATGCCAGCTTCAAGGCTCGTTTGGGGCTCGATATTAGCCCCTAAACCTAAGTAAACATAGGTCATTATGCTGGCTTTTGGCCACGTTTAATCATTACACCGACATCGCGCGCATTGGCAATAGCATCAGGTTTTCCTAGTTTAATACTCACAAACGGCACTGGGAATTCCGTTAAAATTAATGCTGCAATTTCTTCAGCCATGGTTTCTACAAGCAAAAACTCGCTTTGCTCTACGAACTCTGTGAGCCTGTCTGATACATCTTTGTAGCTCACAGTGCGGTCTATGTCTTCAGTGGCTGCAGAAGGACTAATGTCCACTGCCATTTCTACATCTAACACCACCTTTTGGCGGATTTTTCGTTCCCAGTCAAAAATACCAATAACGGTGTCTACAGCTAAGCCATGTACATATACTGTGTCCATTGTGACCTCTTTTTATGTGGGTATTAATAACGTTATTATTGAGCAACCACCGATAACTCATTTAACGGCCAGCGGGGTTTTACTTTAAGTGTTAGGTCGTCACACTGGCCCGCTGCCAAACGTTGAGCTCCAGCATAAGCAATCATTGCACCATTATCAGTGCAGTACTCTGGCCTTGGGTAATAGACCTTAGCGCGCAATTTAGCGGTCTCTGCTGCTAGTTTTTCACGTAAGCTCAAGTTAGCACTAACGCCGCCAGCCATAACTAACGTAGAAAGCTTAGTTTGCTGCAGAGCCCGGCGACACTTAATGGCTAATGTATCCACAACAGCCTGCTGAAAAGCCACAGCAATATCAGCTTTGTCTTGCTCATCTAAACACTCTTGCTGTTTCTTAATGTCTTGAATAGCATAGAGTACAGCAGTTTTTAAGCCGCTAAAACTCATGTCTAAGCCAGGCCTATCTACCATCGGGCGAGGGAACTTAAACCGCGTCGCATCTCCTTGCAAGGCAAGGTTAGCAACCAAGGGGCCACCTGGATAATCTAAGTCCATCATTTTAGCCACCTTGTCGAAGGCTTCGCCAGCAGCATCATCTAAGGACTCACCGAGTAATTCGTATTCACCTAAAGATCGTACGTGCACCAATTGAGTGTGGCCACCAGACACCAATAATGCCACAAACGGTGGCTTAGGCGCATTTTCTTCTAACATCGGTGCTAAAAGATGGCCTTCCATGTGATGCACCCCAATAGTAGGAAGATCCCACGCCATGCCTAAAGCACGTCCTGTGGCAGCACCCACCATTAACGCACCAATTAGGCCAGGGCCTGCAGTATAGGCCACGCCATCAACATCACCGTAAGCCAAGCCTGCCTTATTAAACACCTCACGCATTAATGGTACTAGTTTGCGAATATGGTCACGAGAAGCTAACTCTGGCACTACGCCACCGTATTCCGCATGCACAGCTACTTGGCTGTAAAGTGCTTCAGACACTATGCCCTTTTCGGTATCGTAGATGGCGACCCCTGTTTCGTCACACGATGTTTCTATGCCTAGTACGCGCATGAATATGCCAACTTTCTCAAATATTTAGTTAAGTAGGGCCAGAATTTTACCTTTCATCAAGCCTAATGACCACCTGTACCGGAGCGTTTTCCACCATCTTTGAAAAACACGTCTAACTTGATGAAAAATTGGCTTTACACTGGCCAACACATAAGAGTAAAATATGCGGCCTTAATCAATTAGGAATACCTCCTTAGGTAGGCTTTTAAGATCTTAAGGAAGTGAATACAAAAACATTCGGATGGCTGCCTAATGCAGCCCCCCACAATTAGGTAAAGATATGCCAGCTGTAAAACTGAAAGACAACGAACCATTTGATATTGCTCTACGCCGCTTCAAACGCGCTTGTGAAAAAGCAGGTACTTTAGCAGACGTTCGCAAGCGCGAATTCTACGAAAAGCCAACCAGCGTTCGTAAGCGTCAAGCTGCTGCTGCTGTTAAGCGTCATGCTAAGAAGCTAGTACGCGAAAATCGTCGTCACGTTCGTTTGTACTAGGCTTTACACCTGATATAGAACCCTGCACGACCTGCTTTACAGCCTGATACCCAAGGGCTACTGAGCAAAGCCATACATAGGGGCGGTTTTTCAGTTACCCGCCCCTTTGTCGTTTCTGACGTTTACGCATTGAGTGTACGCCTAGTTACGCTATAATTACTGAAACCAACTCAGCGAGAATTCACCATGTCCGATTTAAAGCTTCAACTTAAAGATGCTCAAAAACAAGCCATGCGTGACAAAAACAAACCTCGCTTAACCTGCATCCGCACCATGATGTCCGAATTCAAACGCATCGAAGTTGACGAGCGCATTGAGTTAGACCAAGCCCGTGGCTTGGCCGTACTTGATAAAATGCTCAAGCAACGTCGCGATTCTATCAGCCAATATGAAGCCGCTAACCGCCAAGACTTAGCCGACATTGAACACTCAGAAATCAGTGTGATTCAGGAATTTTTACCCACGCCCCTTACCGATGACGAAGTGAGCCAGCTCATTACCCAAGCCATCGTTGATTCTGGCGCCAGCAGCATGCAAGACATGGGCAAAGTGATGGGTATTTTAAAACCGCAGTTGCAAGGACGAGCAGATATTGGCAAAGTAAGTGGCCAAATTAAAGCGCAACTCGCTTAAGCTTTTATTAAAAGGCAAACCACTTGGCGTCACGCATACCGCAAGCATTCATTGATGAACTTCTCGACCGTACCGACATTGTCGACTTAGTCGACGGTCACGTAAAGCTGAAAAAAACAGGCCGCAACTATTCAGCCTGCTGCCCTTTCCACAAAGAAAAAACCCCTTCCTTTAGTGTCGCTCCTGATAAGCAGTTTTATTATTGCTTTGGCTGCGGCGCCGGCGGCAACGCTATTGGCTTTATGATGCAATTGGCAAACATGAATTTCCCAGAAGCGGTGGAAGAACTGGCTGGTAAAGCCGGCCTCACTGTGCCTAAAGATGACAGCATTACTAGCAAAGCGGCCTCAGCAGCCAGCCAAGCTAAAACTCAAGCTCGCAACCAAGCTTACGCATTACTCAACAGCGCCAGTCAGTATTACCAGAGCCAATTACGCCGTCATCCAGATCGGCAAAAAGCGGTCACTTACCTTAAAGGACGAGGCCTAAACGGCCAAATAGCCCAGCGCTTTGGTGTTGGCTATGCCCCCGCTGGTTGGCAAAATCTAATGCAAGAACTGGCTCCAAAAAAAGAGCAAGAACAAGCACTTATTGACGCTGGCATGGCGGTAGAGAAAGAAGAAAACAAACGCCGCTACGACCGTTTCAGGGATCGGATTATGTTCCCGATTAAAGACTACAAAGGCCGCATTATTGCGTTTGGTGGCCGTGTGTTAGGCGATGATAAACCCAAATACCTAAACTCCCCAGAAACGGTGGTTTTTCACAAACAAAAAGAGCTCTATGGACTTTATGAAGCCCGCCAACATGAACGTAACCTGAAACGCATTATGGTGGTTGAGGGGTACATGGATGTGGTGGCGCTAGCACAGCACGACATTAACTATGCTGTCGCCACCCTTGGCACCAGCACCAGCAGTTTTCATTTAGAACGTATTTTTAAATTGGTTAGCGAAGTGGTGTTTTGTTTTGATGGTGACGCTGCAGGACTCAAAGCAGCAGATCGCGCAATGCACACCTGCCTGCCTTTTATGGCAGATGGCCGTCAGGCACGCTTTTTATTATTGCCCGATGGTGAAGACCCTGATTCTTTAGTGCGTCAAGAAGGTAAAGATCAGCTTACAGCTCGCATCGTCGACGCTACACCACTGAGCGATTTTTTGTTTCAACGTTTGAGCCAAGACCTAGATCCACATAATTTAGAACACAGAGCAAAACTTGCCACCGACGCTAGCCCGTTAATCGCCACCATCCCCAAAGGCATTATGCACAGCATGATGGAGGCTCGATTAAGTAAGATTACGGGGCTAGACAAAGACACCTTAGCAGAGTTAAGTGCGCTTAAAACGCCCATTATGACTGAAGAGAGCAACATACAAGACTCTGCCAACACCCAGCAAAAAAACTCAGCAACTGCCTTAGATGCGCCAACAATAAGGTCCCGTAATAGCAATGCCAATGATAAAGGTCATCATAAAGGTGATAGCAGAGAATATCCTGACTACCCCATAGCTGGTGCACAGCCAGATCACTTACAAGACGCCCAGCACTGGAATCAAGAATATCATGAGCAGCATCAGGCCACATCCACTGACGAACCGCTGACTGCGTTAAAACCATATTTTAGTGCCACCTTACCTAAGGTACAAAATCCCGCTCACGCCGCCTTGCGGATAATATTACGGCATCCAGAAACGGCAGAACATGTACCACAAATTCCCAGTCATTTAAGTGCATTAAAGATGCAAGACGCAGGCGTACTTATTCAGTTGCTTAACACCGTGCAGGATATGTTCCAAACCTTAAAGCGCTGGCCAAACCCTGCTGAATTGCATATTGAGTGCGCCACATGGGATGCTTGGCCAATGCTGCGGCAGCTAGCGGCTATGGAATCGCTCCTACCCCAAGGTAACTACCCACAACAGCTAGAAGAAGCCATTAGTCGACTCTTGGGACACCATTTTGAAGAACGTCTAAACCAACTATTGCACTTGGCATCACAGCCTAATGCTGACGCCAGCATCAAAAAACAGCTAAAAGAGCTACTCAGAGAAAAAGAAGAGTTGCAAAAGCGGCTAAAAAGTAGACAATAGCTTTACTGCGGATCTTTTACTGGTCCGAGGCTATCGGGCGGCATGCTAGGCATCGCAAAAACAGACCCAATTTAGCCCTAGCCGCGTGCAGGCCTCAAAAAGCACAAAACATCAGCTAATCTCGTAGGATTTGTGGCGGAATTTTGGTTTTTCCACTATAATCGAGAGCTGACTTTTTCATATATCCGCTCACTAAATATAGGGTTGCCATGGCCGCCAATGAACAGCAACAATCACGCCTAAAAGAACTGATCACCAAAGGGCGTGAGCAGGGCTTTTTAACTTACGCAGAAGTTAACGACCACCTGCCTCAAAATATCGCAGATCCAGATCAAGTCGAAGATATCATCGGTATGATTAACGACATGGGCATTACTGTATCTGAGCAAGCGCCAGATGCTGAAACACTGCTCATGACCGACGGTGACTCTACCGATGAAGCCGCCGCTGAAGAAGCTGCTGCAGCGTTGGCAGCAGTGGAAAACGAGGCTGGCCGCACGACTGACCCTGTGCGTATGTATATGCGCGAAATGGGTACCGTAGAATTACTCACCCGTGAGGGTGAGATCGTCATTGCTAAACGCATTGAAGAAGGCCTGCGGGATGTAATGGCAGCTTTAGCGTATTATCCTGACAGTGTCATTACCATTATCGATGTGTATAAACGCATCTTTACTGAAGAAGGCCGCTTAAGTGATCTTTTTAGTGGTTATATTGATCCAGATGGTGAACCTAACCCATCGCCAATCAACCCAACGACAGTTGTCAAAAGTGATGATGATGACGAAGAAGAAACAGATAATGGTCCAGATCCCATTGAAACGGCTGAACGCTTTGCCGAACTAGAGGAACATCTGGTCGTGGCTCTGCTGGCAGTTGAAAAACATGGCCGCGAAAGCAAGCAAGCTAAGGAAGCCTATGCTCACCTTGGCTTTTTGTTCTCACCACTAAAATTAGTGCCTAAGCATTTTGAATCTGTAGCGAAATACCCCCGTGGCGCACTCGCTCGCATTCGTGCCCAAGAAAAGATTATTACCATCATCTGTAATCGCAAAGCAAAAATGCCGCGTGATGTTTTCCTTGCCGAGTTTCCAGGTAACGAAACCAATATTGAGTGGGCTGATGAGTTGATTGCCAGTGGTGCCTCTTATGCGCCTGCTATCCGCCGAAATGCGGTCGATCTGCGCCGTGCGCAACGAAAACTTTCTATGGTGGTTGAAGAGGCTGGGCTTAGCCTGGCCGAAATCAAAGACATCAACCGTCGCATGACCATGGGTGAAGTTAGAGCCCGACGTGCTAAAAAAGAAATGGTGGAAGCCAACCTACGTTTGGTGATCTCTATTGCTAAAAAATACACCAACCGTGGCCTGCAGTTCTTGGATCTAATCCAAGAAGGTAACATAGGCCTAATGAAGGCCGTCGATAAGTTCGAATATCGTCGTGGTTATAAGTTTTCTACTTACGCTACCTGGTGGATCCGTCAGGCCATCACCCGCTCGATTGCTGACCAAGCGCGCACCATCCGTATTCCTGTGCACATGATAGAAACGATTAACAAGCTTAATCGTATCTCTCGCCAAATGCTTCAGGAAATGGGTCGCGAGCCTACGCCAGAAGAGCTAGGTGAACGCATGGAAATGCCCGAAGATAAGATTCGTAAAGTACTTAAAATTGCGAAAGAGCCTATCTCAATGGAAACGCCCATTGGCGATGATGAAGACTCCAGCTTGGGTGACTTTATCGAAGACAGTTCGATGGATTCTCCCATCGACTCCGCCACTGGAGAAGGCCTGCGTGAAGCGACGCGGGACGTATTAGCTGGCCTAACAGCCCGTGAGTCTAAGGTACTGCGTATGCGTTTTGGTATCGAGATGAATACTGACCATACCTTAGAAGAAGTGGGAAAACAGTTTGATGTGACACGTGAACGTATCCGCCAAATTGAAGCCAAAGCACTGCGTAAATTGCGCCACCCAATGCGCTCTGACCACTTGCGTAGTTTTATCGAAGACTAAGTATTACCTTGATAGTCTGCCATTCCTACCAGACCCCAATGGTCTGTTAGGTGGCAGTCTTCATTGCCCTCCTAACACTGACATCTAACAGCCTCAACTAATAAATTTATAAGTCTGTATTGTTGCGGATAAGTTCGCTATATTGCTGTACGTTCAATCGTTGGCTGTGTGCTTATGTTCAGCAACCTATTTAAATCAAGCAATGCCATAGGCATCATGTCTGCCATTGGCGCCAGCGTATGTTTCTCCACGACCGACGTAACCATTAAGTTTCTAAGCGACGCCTATGCACTTCACCAAATTATACTGCTGCGCTCATTGGTTGGTATCGCCCTCATTTTCACGTTGCTACTGGCAAGCTCTGGCGGCCTAAAAAGTTTAAAAACTAAGCGTCTAGCCCGACATATAGTTCGGGGCAGCTGTGTGGTAATGGCCAACATGTTGTTTTTTCTAGGTTTGGTGGCTATGCCACTCGCTGATGCCGTGGCATTGTTCTTTATCAGTCCCAGTGTCATCACCCTATTCTCGATCATCTTTCTCAAAGAACATGTTGGTCTGCACCGCTGGCTCGCCATCGGCTTAGGTTTCTTGGGTGTCTTGATTATGGTGCAGCCAGGCAGCAGCCAATTTATGTTTGCGTCTTTACTGCCTATTGGTGCAGCATTTTGTTATGCCAGCTTGCATACACTGACTCGCACCATGCGTGATACCGAGTCAGCTGCGACTATGACGTTTTATATTCAAATCACCTTTGTCGTTGTTAGTACTGCCATGTGGATGGCCGTGGGAGATGGCAGTTTTAACGATGCCAGCAGTCCGTCTCTAAACTTTCTGTTACGGCCATGGGGGCCTTGGCAGTATGATGATACCAAGCTGTTTATTTTATTGGGTGCAGGAAGCGCCTTAGGGGGTTATCTTATTAGCCAAGCATACCGCCATGCTGAGTCTGCTCTGGCGGCTCCATTTGAATACGTTTCCCTACCGTTGGCAATGGTATTTGGGGTTTTTATATTTGACGAATGGCCTAGCCACTTGACTCTCATTGGCAGCAGTTTAATCTTAACTTCAGGCCTTTACACCTTATATAGAGAGACGCTGCACCTACGCAAGCCACAAATGGCGAGGGCCCATCCACGCTAGCCCATACCCTTAGATTGTCCAGGCTAGTGACCCAACCTAAAGCCTGAGTTTAAGACTTGAACTTGTTACGTGAGTTAGCCCACGGGTCAGGGGTAGTGCCACTGGTTTTAACTTCAGCAGAAGAAGTTGACTTTGCTTGGGGCTCCCAAGGTGACTTACCCCCTTGTTTAGACCAAGGTTTGTCTTGAGTCTTGGGTTTAGTTTTACTAGGTTGCCGATCTTTAGGGCTGTCGCGCCCCGCTAATTTATCATACTCGTTAGCCCTACTTTCACGCTGTTGTTGCAGCACTCCCGCATCTTCTAAGCTCAACTCACAAGGTGTACCTGGACTCTGGTCTTCAGGAATGATTCGGTCCCGCGGTGGTAACTCGAATTGATCACTTGATACTTTTGGCAAATTTTTAAACTTGTACAAATAAAAAGCTTCAACTTTTTCACGCGCCCATTGTGTTTTCTTCAAGAATTTAACGCTAGAATCGACACTTGGGTTGGTTTTAAAACTATGAATATACAAATAAGCATGCAAAATCTCAAAACCATAGTGGTCCACAATTTCTGTGAGCATGGTTTTTAAGTTCAAGCCATGCAGGGGATTATTTTGGTAATTAACTTCTTTGGACATGCCTAATTGCACCTAATATAATTCAACCTTTAAATTATACCTTATTGCAGACACTGATGGACAAATCCCTATGGTGTCGGTCATCTAACACTTAGCTTGAACCTGAATACCTAATACCTAACACCTTAGCCTTAAAAATTGGAGCACCTTTAATGGGCAAAGTACTTAGCCAACATCAAATTGAAAGCTACCATAAAAAAGGTTTCATCTCTCCAATCGACGTCATGTCTGAGGATGAAGCCAATGCCTATGCAGAAAAATTAAAAGCTGCAGAAGCAAAATACCCCAAGGATTTAACAGGTGTTAACCGCAATAACGGCCATTTGTGTTTTAAGTTTCTAGATGATCTGGCATACCATCCAAAGGTTCTTGATGCCGTAGAAGACCTTTTGGGTTCCAGCTTTTCTTTGTGGGGAAGTGTTTTATTTATCAAAGAGCCCAACTCCAGCCATTTTGTAAGTTGGCACCAAGACGCGACCTACATGGGCATCACGCCCCATAATTTTGTCACCCCTTGGATTGCACTCACTCACAGCACTCGCTATACAGGTTGCATGAGTATGATTCCAGGCAGCCACCACAAAGATATCCAACCCCACCAAGACACTTATGCTGCAGACAATATATTAACCCGTGGCCAAGAAGTCACTAACGTGGATGCCAATTTAGCAGTAGACTTGATTCTCAAACCAGGCCAAATGTCCTTGCACCACGCCATGATCATTCATGGGTCACAACCTAACCAAAGCCAAGACCAGCGACGCATAGGCTTTGCTTTGCAGTCTTTCATGCCCGCAGGCGCAAAACAAACCATTGGACACAATAACTGGTCACCTGTGCGCGGTCATTGCACCCAAGAAGGCCATCACTATTTACCTCGCCCACAGCAAGATATGGCTGCCAGCAGTGTCCAGGTGCGGGACCAGTCCAACCAAAACTTTTCGGACATCCTTTACCATGGGGCGAAAATAAAAAGAGACTATTAAATCAGTGATTTAGGCCGACTGAATCTTGATCTCAACCACCAGCACGGGTATCATGCGTGCTCCCATACGGGCCTGTGGCGCAGCGGTTAGCGCAGAGGACTCATAATCCTTTGGTCGTCAGTTCAAATCTGACCAGGCCCACCATATGCGAAGGGTTAGTAGGTTTGCGCCTACTAACCCTTTTTTATGGGGCTACCCTAGTACTGCTTCTATTATTTTTCACTAAAATATCGATTCTTCATATTATGGATGTGCTAGGATGCCATATTAAATAATTAGCACGATGTTGAGAAAATCAGCAATGAAGAACAAAGTATCGTTAAGCCGGCGCCAATTGTTAATACTTGCATCAGGTTATCTAGTTGCTGCTCCTTTGGCTGCCTTAGCAGAGGGCATTTACCCTGATATACATGTGGTTAAAAACCCACAGTGTGGTTGCTGCAATGCATGGATCGAAATTTTAAAAGACAAAGGCTTCAATGTTACTACTGAAGATCGCTCTGGCAGCTTTTTAACTGAGTTTAAGATTCAGAGTGGCGTCCCCAACGATATGATGTCCTGTCATACCGCTAAAATTGATGGGTACTTCATCGAAGGACACGTTGACGCCAGCGACATTAAACGCCTCATAACAGACCGCCCTGATGCTTTAGGTTTAGCCGTGCCAGCAATGCCTTACGGCTCTCCCGGGATGGGACCTGAAGAAGAGCGTGAAGCATACGATGTTTATATAATCAGCGCTGATGGCACAGCAGCAGTATTTCAACATTACCCTGAAGCAGGCATGTCTGTTTAAGAGTGCCCTACTTAACGTCTAATTTCTTATTTCCTAAACTATCTACTGGGGGTACCCCCCAATTTGTGTGGACCAGAAATCTGGGGAACGTACCTATAACCAGCGTGAGTAAACACTCCCAGATCATTACTTAAAACCCCCATGAGTTCACTACCTCCAGCTTGAGTATGAATTTCAAGGACCTCTTTGAGAATAGCGACGCCACCGGCACTGTTAAGGCGATTAATACCTACACACATAAGAAACCAAATCATCACTTTGTCGGCCTTAGTGAGGGCTAATGTCAACAAACAAAAACCTGCCTCAAGCGATCCAGAATCTTGATAACATCTGGGCGCGTGACCCTAGGAATCTTTCTTAATTTATGAGCTTATGATTCTGATTTAAAAGCCTCATAAAATGCTACAGCGTGTCATCTCATTCATTTAGTCTAAATGGTTCACTTATGGGCGCAATTGTTACCCAGCGACGATTTCAGAATCGTCGAGGTCCTAGATTGGAGGAAGTACCTCAACTCGATGTTCGAGTATTAAAACGTATCGAATTATTTGATCTAAGTGTTTCAAGCGGTTCATTTTAGTGGACAAGTTTATCGCTCTCAGAATACGCTCTAGAGCACACATATAAAGACTCAACGTGGTTATTTCCTATGCTGTAAAGATGAACCGGGGAAGACCCCCCTTTCCTGCCTCAGGAAAACTACTTAGGGCACACATGAACTTATTAAAGATTTCCAAGAAGTGTCTATGAATTAATTTTTTTGATATCCGTTTTATCAGGCCGCAGTCAACCCTGACACTGCTGCAATTAAATTTTCTTCTGTCATTTCTTTACCCGTATACTCTCCAACCAGCCGCCCT
>OLHR01000053.1_pt1 | contig 43815 bp, 42 predicted proteins | sample 1609291 | NCBI WGS metagenome assembly OLHR01 (sample SAMN05416707, study PRJEB24817) | seawater metagenome | isolation source: Sea water | place: Canada:Atlantic | collected 2013-07 | reverse complement strand
TCGTTATACCGTCCACTACCGAGCCGATTACCGACTGGTGTCAACGGAACGACGATCTGGGCATCGACAAAATTATGGCTAACCTGGAGCCTAATCAGTACAAGTCTGAAACCAACACTCTAGCACTGACAGTGGACTGGGAAATCAGTGACGTATTGAACTTTAAGAGCATCAGCGCCGCACGCAGTGCCGAGGGTGGCGAGGTCAATGAGCTTGATGCCATCGGTATCGCCCTGTTAGGGCGCACCAATTTTGCGGGTAATGGCGCGGAACAGCGCAACACTGATTCCTACAGTCAGGAATTTCAGTTATTGGGCAGCGCCTTTGACGATAAACTCGATTATGTGGTCGGCGCGTTTGGTTTTACCGAGAAGACAGACAAAGGCGCGGCCACCTCGCCTTCCCTGTTCTTTGGCGCATTAAGCATTCCCAATCTGGCTTTTTATCAGAGTAATCTGACCAAACTAGAGGCAGAAAACAGCTCGGCCTCAATCTTTGGCCAAGCCGATTGGCATTTTGATGAATACTGGACTGTGACCCTGGGCGCACGTTATACCTGGGAAGAGCGCGAGTTAACACGCACATTCCGTGTGCCGGATATCAGTGATCTGGCAACCACCGGTGATGCATCGGTGTCTCCAATATCCGACTCTTTTATTGACTTTCCCAGTGGTCCAGAGACGTTCAATCCAAACCACGGTTACGTCGTGGCCGTTCTTCCAGACGGCTCACTAGACCCTAACGCCGACCAGACGCGAAAAATTGACGAGTCTAAAATCACGCCAATGATGAGTATTCAGCGCACGTTTGACGGCGTCGGCTTCATGGATTTCGGCAATGCCTACCTGACCATTGCCAACGGCTTTCTGTCCGGCGGCATTACCGATACCGTCGATACAGTCACCGGCCTAACTGGAGACTACGACCCGGAAGAAGTTTGGAACTACGAGATCGGCTTTAAAATGGACGCTTGGGAACGTAAATTGCGTCTCAATACCGCTATATTTTATACCGACTATACAGATCGTCAGTTAACTACCATCCGCATCAGTCCCGAAGGCCGTATTGCTGGCGCACTCATTAATGCCAAGTCGTCTTATATCTCCGGCATTGAAATGGAGGCTGTCATACTGCCCACCGACAACCTTCAACTGACGGCGAATGTCACGTTCAACCACGGCGAAATCGAAGAGTATGATGATTTCCGTATCGAGAGCATACCGGCATCAGGTATAAAGCCAGGCTGCACTGCTATCGACACGGGAGCAGGCGAGGTTGCCAACTGTCCGATCGATCGCTCCGATGAAGACCTACCGCGTCTTCCCGACAGCATCTTCTACCTAGCGGCGCAATATACCTTTGAGACAAGCTATGGCTCAGTGGTTCCAATGATCTCTTGGTCCTACCGCACCAATCTGCAGAATTGCTTTGACGCGTCCAGTTGTCTCTCTGGTGTCTACAAAGTGGACCAGGAAGATCTCTCCGCGCGCCTGACCTGGAACTCACCGGACATGAACTGGCGAGTAACCGGCTTCGGCAATAACCTTACAGATGACAGATATGTGCAGGGTGGCACACCCCTGGTGGACGTCACTTCGACCGCAGGCACGACGTACAACCTGCCGCGCACTTACGGCATAGAAGCGGCCTATAACTGGTAGGTCTGCAAAGAAAACAAAGCCCGGAATGATCTGATCATTCCGGGCTTTTTTATGAGGCTCTCTTCAGGAATAACGGCACTGGCAGTACTTTTCAAAAAAGAAAGACCCGCGATCTACGTCATCGACAAACCTGCAGTACAGGTAACGCCCGTGCCGCCTAAGCCGCAGTAGCCATTAACATTCTTGGCCAGATACTGCTGATGGTAGTCTTCCGCGTAATAAAATTCTCGGATCGACTCGATCTCGGTGGTGATAGCCCCGTACCCCGCCGCCTCCAACGCCTGCTGAAAGGATGCTTGGGACGCAACAGCCAACGCCTTCTGGGCGTCATCGGAAGGATAAATACCTGAGCGATACTGAGTGCCCATGTCGTTACCCTGGCGCATGCCCTGAGTAGGATTGTGCCCTTCCCAGAATGCCTTGAGCAATTGTTCTATGCTCACTTGCGCGGGATCAAAAACCACCAGTACGACTTCATTATGCCCGGTGCGTCCGCTGCAGACCTCCTGATACGTGGGATTGGGTGTTGAGCCTGCGGCGTAGCCAACAGCCGTAGAAAACACCCCCTCCAACTGCCAGAATATGCGCTCCACACCCCAGAAACAGCCCATGCCAAACACGATCTGTTGCAAATGGGCGGGAAAGGGGCCACGCAGCGGATGACCGTTAACATGGTGAGCTAAAGGGACGGGCATTTCTTCGGCCCGACCGGGTAGTGCTGTTTCCGGCGTTGGCATGCGGTGCTTCCTGCGAATATTGAAAAGTTTCATGGTCTCCAAGTATAGCGACAAATAAGGTAAAGTAGGCCACTTTCCGCTTAAAAGAACCCATCGTCATGCCTATTACTCGCAGAAATATGCTGGGGTTACTGTCCAGCAGCACCTTTTTTTTAACGCTTGCCCCGGGTGCGGTGATATCAGCAGAACTACCGCCAGATGCACCTACATTGAAGTTCCCACAGGGCGTTGCCTCGGGCGACCCTCAGCCTGACGGGATTATGCTGTGGACCCGTGCCGTTCCCGCAACAGACACCAGCACCCCAGTACACTTGTTGCTGCAAGTCAGTTCCAACCGCGAATTTTCTACGCTTCTTCTGCAAGAAAACATACAGACCGACGCAGAGAGCGATTACACCGTGCGCACTTATATTGACGGACTAGCGCCAGACACGCAGTACTACTACCGTTTCCTAGGCGCCAATAAATCCGTATCGCGCACTGGACGCACTCGCACTGCACCTGCGCCAGGGCAACCCCGCAAGGTCAATCTGGCTTTCGTTAGCTGCCAAAGCTTTGAGCAGGGCTACTACGGCAGCTGGGCGCGCATGCTGGAAGACGATCGTGCCGCTGACACGGCAGACCAAATTCAGTTTGTCCTGCACCTTGGCGACTTCATATACGAGCGCTGCTGGAACCAACACGTGGATGGCACTGCACAATCTCGGACCGTACCGCCATTTCCAGACGGGGTGACCACACAAGAGAATCGTTATGCTGTCTCGCTTGCTGACTATCGGCACCTCTACAAGACCTATTTGAGTGATCCTCATTTACAGGCAGCGCGCGCAAATTGGCCATTTATCTGTATCTGGGACGATCATGAATTTGCCAACGATAACTTCCAGAGTTTCTCAACGTACGATGGCGTGCAGATCCTTCAAGCGCAGCGCAAACTGTATTCCAATCAAGCCTGGTTCGAATTCATCCCTGCAGTATTGGACGAACTTGAGGCGCAACCTGCCCATGATTTTAAACCGCAAAAATTAGGTGACGACGACACCACGCAAAATCAGACAGCCCTGAACAGTCTGCGTATCTACCGCAAATTAAGCTGGGGCAAATACGTGGACATGGTGCTTACCGACGGCCGCAGCTATCGCAGTCCGCCCTGTGTTACGGCAGGCTTTTCAGTATCCCTAGGCCTACCGCTCGATCCGGTCGAATTGGTGGCTATCACCGATGCCGGCAGTGCCTATAACGAAGGGAATCCACCCGCGACGCTACCCTATGGCGACGGCAGCGTGGCCAATCCTGCGCAACATCGTGCCCCGGGCAGCATGCTGGGGCTTGAACAACGAGCGTGGTTACTGGAGACGATAAAAGCGTCTCCCGCTCCTTGGAAGCTTTGGGCCAACGCCATGCCCCTGCTACCTATGCGGCTGGACATGTCTACCCTCCCCTTTGCCGGTTATCACGATAGCGTTTTCAACGTTGACGGCTGGGCGGGTTATCCCTATGAAGTGAGCGTCTTGATGCGTTATCTGGGGGATGAAAATATTACTGGGCTAGTGTCGCTATCGGGTGACCATCACATGCAAGGTGCAGGCACCATCTGCAGCTCAACCACCGCCGCAGATGCACCACCGGTAGCCGTCGATTTCAATGTTGCCGGCATCAGTTCTACACCCCTTTTTCAGGATCTGATGGCGGTGGCAAAAGCCGATCACTCCAACTTTGCATCGTTGGTCTACCGCGAAACAGACGACGGGATAGAGCCGGTATGGAACGTCTCCATGTTATCCGGCGTGCTTGCCGCCTTTACGTATGCCAAAACCGGTTTCAATACACTGACCGACTGGCTGGGCCCCAATAACGCCAATCCCGGCCTGCAATATGTAGATACAACGGCCAATGGCTATGGCCTAGCAAGCTTCGACGCCGACGAGATGCAGGTACAGTTGATCACCATGGAGGATTGCCAAGTGCCCTTTATCGACCCTCCAGGTATCAGGCATATCGCCAAATTCCACCTGCCACATTGGAGCGCCGGAGAACCGCCAGTGTTGGACGGACCCGACTTTGAAAGAGCAGCCCCCTTTCCTTTTAAGGCCCCCACAGTGTAAACTGCAATATTGCAAGCTGAAATCGCAACTGTGATTTCACGCGATTGTCATACTCATACCATACGATTACCCTTAGCTTTACAACACTTCGGGGGTGTCCCGGGCATTTTAAGCATGGTACGACGAACAGAACGGTAAGTCACAATGAACACACATAAAATTAATGCACATCAGCTATCCAGCCGCAAACTCTGGCAGCTGGCAGAAACATCGTCCACCGATGGACTCAGCGGTGATGAGCTATCTGAGGTTATCGCTGAACTGGCCAAGCGCTGTCACGATTTGGATAAATTGGAACAGATAGGCAAACTAGATACCAGTTCCAAAGACTGAAGTCCTGTGGTTAGTACTGCACTATGACCAAACCACCCGCTCGCCGGTCCTCTTCGCAAGAAATCGCACAGTTTCTGCAAGAAAGCCGAACCATCACCCAGTTCGTCGATAAGCAACCCCGCTTGCTCTTTGCCGTTGACGCCACCGCCAGCCGTCAGCCCACCTGGAATCGCGCTCGCCAATTGCAGCAGGAAATGTTCCACGTCAGTGGCAAGGTCACAACACTGGCCGTACAGCTCTGCTATTTTCGAGGCTTCGGTGAGTTCCGCGCCAGTCGCTGGCTAACAGACAGTGCCGAACTCGCAAGGTTAATGGGGCTGGTTCAGTGTGAGGGCGGTCGCACTCAGATCGCAAGGCTGCTGAAACACGCCCAGAGCGAGCACCGTAACACGCCCATGCGTGCCTTGGTGTTTATCGGTGATGCGATGGAGGAAAACCCCGATAATCTCTGTGACCTCGCGGGGCAATGCGGCCTCTTGAAGCTTCCGCTGTTCCTTTTTCAAGAAGGCAGCGATCGCCAGGTAGAGCAAACCCTTCGCACTATGGCTAAACTCAGCGGCGGCGCCTACGCCCGTTTCGACAGCAGCAGCGCCGATTTATTGGCAGGCTTACTGGGTGCCGTGGCTAGCTTTGCCACCGGCGGACGAACTGCACTGCAAGCACACGGCGGTGACAGTGCTAAGCTGCTGCTCAAACAATTGCTTGATGGTGGCGACTAATACGGTGACACTAGCCCTGCGTCGGCATCCTCCAGCCGCTTGGCTGCTGCATGAGGCAACAAAGTCTGGGCCCTAACGACATCTGCGAACACACAAGCCCGCCTAGTGCGGTTTAGAAATATCGTAAGCCGTATCTTCATCGCTAAGCCCGTTAGGATCAGGATGAAATATTCAATCCTAGGCTTATTGCTGTCTGCAATTTTTATGGCGTATATAAGTCAGACAATGTCGTTAAGTCTGCTCTCTATAGGGCTTGGAACAGGGTCCATCGTCTTTTTTGGCGGATTTATTTTCCCTGTTTTTGTTCGCTATAAGCTGGCGCGCTATCGCAACATGGCCTCAACGTCTAACGCACTTTTGTTCTCTCGTATTTGGGTGGCGTGCAGTGCAAGCACGATTACAGCACACTCGGTCACCATCGTTCGATTCATGTAGCGCATTGGGATACCGGAAGAACATTTCCCGCCATAGCCCTTTTATCCATCCTATACTTCGTGAGTAACGATATGACGCTAGCCGTGATTCAAGGTGCTGTTGCTTATGTGTTCCAGTGCTTCGTCAGTGCGCCGCCTAACTGCTCAATCATAAAGTCCCTAAAAACCCTGATTCGCTCCCGGTTGCGCAAATCCGGGTGGCTGAGCAGCCAGACCCCCTGGTCAAATTGATACAGCGCCGGTGATACCGCCTGCAACTGGTGTGTTTTCGGGAATCGCAACGGGGATAACAAACTGACACCCATACCCGCATTGACCGCCTCAAACAGTTCATTGTAACTGTCGGTTCGCAACACGATTCGCGCGTTGGGTATGTTCCGTTTCAGTGCAGGTTCCATATTCAGCAAACTATCGTCATCGTGCCAAACCAGCCAATCATATTCATCTAGGCTCCGCGTTCCCGCCCGTTCAAGATAGGCACGATTGCCGAATATATTAATGGGGAGTTGACCAAGCTTGCGGGCGACCAACGCTTCCGGTGGATTATTGGTCAGACGAATGGCAACATCGGCCTCCATTCGAGCTATTTCGCTACGCTCACCGCCTGCGCTCAGCACCAAATTGATGTCCGGATACCGATGGTGGAAGGCAACCAGCAATGGGGCCAGATTCAATAGACCGCTGCTGGGCTTGCTGATTTTCAGGGTGCCACGCAGTTCGGCCTCACTACCGCTGAAGACACCCTGGATCTGATTTATCTCGCGTTCTAGCTGAGCAGCGTGCTCTTTTAGGGCAAGCCCATCGTCAGTTAACCGATAACCGTTATTGAGACGATCAAACAAGCGGACGTTGAGTTGCTGCTCGAGCTTTTCCAGGCGCCGGGCAACCGTTGAATGATTGACGCCCAGCTGCTTGGCCGCGCCACTCAAGGAGCCGGTGCGCGCTACTGCCAGAAAGTACTCTAAATGACCCCAATCCATTTATGCATATTCGCACAATGGTTATGCAATTGTCGATAATTTACGCATAACAAAACAGGGACTAGACTGCTACACGGTTCATGAATGAACCCACTCCCTTCTAACTTAAACAGGGCTGCAACATGAAAGCGACATTAGTCAAAATTGTAGGCGGCATGGTCCTCGGACTCGCTCTATTGGTCCTGGCGCTGCCAACGATCTTACACAAGGCGGGTTTACACCCTGAATATGACGGCGAAGCAGTGCAACTACCCGCAGGTAAACGAGCGTTGATTATTGCGACCAACCAGGCCGTTTTGTCTGCCCCCGGTGAGACCACTGGCGATGCCACCGGCGTGATGGCGTCAGAGATGACCCACCCTTACTATCGATTCCTCGATGCGGGCATGCAGGTTGATCTGGCCAGCGTCAAAGGTGGAAAAATCCCCGTCGATCCCCAGACCTTGAACCGCATATTAAAAACCCCGGAAGACGACCGCTTCCTGGCCGACCCGGCATTTCTGGCCAAGGTCGAAAATTCAATGCGCATTGATGACGTTGATTTTACCCAGTACGACATCATCTTTATGTCCGGAGGTTGGGGAGCGGCCTACGATTTGGGCTATTCACCAGTATTGGCCGAGAAGGTCAGTGAAGCATACTACGCCAGCAACGAACCGGTTATTGGTGGCGTTTGCCATGGCGTATTGGGCCTCATTAATGCAAAAGACCGTGACGGTAAGCCGTTGATCGCCGGTCGGCGTATGACCGGCGTAACAGACAAACAGATTAAGGAACTGGGCATAGAAATTACTCCCCAGCACCCCGAGACAGAACTGCGCAAAGCCGGTGTTGTTTTCGAAAGCAACACCAGGTTCATAGACTTCCTTGCCACCCTCGTTGTGGTCGACGATGAAGAGCGTTTTGTTACCGGCCAGAATCAGAATTCCGGTCGAGAAACAGCGCACAAGATGCTGGTATTAATTGCAGAAAAATCCTAGTCATACGCCGACTCACTGGAGATACATGCAATGATTGAACTCTACACAGCCCCTACACCCAACGGCCATAAAGCGTCCTGTACGCTAGAGGCACTGGAACTCGAGTACAACACCCACACAGTCAATATCGGCGAAGGCGATCAGCATAAGCCTGAATTTCGGGCAATCAATCCCAATGGCCGTATCCCCGCGATTATTGACCGCGACCTTGATGACCTGGCTATCTTCGAATCGGGCGCGATCATGATTCACCTGGCAGAAAAAACCGGTCGTTTGCTACCCACGGATGCCAAAGGCCGCGCCCGGGTTATCCAATGGCTGATGTTCCAGATGGGCGGCGTTGGCCCAATGATGGGCCAGGCCAATGTGTTTTATCGTTATTTCCCGGAAAAGATTCAACCTGCGATTGACCGCTACCAAAACGAGTGCCGCCGCTTGTTTGAGGTGCTCGACACACGCCTGGGTGAAAGTGAATGGCTGACGGACGACTACTCCATTGCCGATATCGCCAACTGGTGTTGGGCTCGCACCCACAAGTGGTCGGGCGTATCCATTGACGGACTCGACAACCTGCAGCGCTGGTTAGCTGTCATGTATGAACAACCGGGCATGAAAGCGGGTATCGATATACCGTTCAGTCTGGGTAATCTTCTGGAGGACGAAGAGGAGCAGGAAAAGTTTAAAGCCAAAGCACGGCAAACGTTACAGAAGTAACCTGCGGTCGGTGCATCCAGCACCTTTTGTCTGCGCGATATAGTGGCAATTACTGCGAGTTAAACTTCTCAGATGCGAGAGCTGTAAGCGTTTTGTAAAAGACAGAAAAACGGACTTGGAACATGTTCAGACATCTCAGCATTAAAGCTATTGTGATTCCATTCATCGTAATTGTCTTATCAATGGTGATTTATTCATTATGGAATCCCTTGGATAATTCCAACACTATTGGGGAGTTTTATAACAGTCATCCCGACGCTGGGCCCGATGCAGAATTATGGGGTCGTGGAGGATCGTATTTCCGTTGGCAATCAAGCCTGCCCGAAAACAGTCAGTTGCCCGAGCTAAATATTTTTTACCGCACTTTCGGCAATAGTGATAACCCCGCCATCGTGATGATTCATGGCTGGCCAACAAGTAGTTATGATTTTAAGGAGCTTATTAGCGAGCTAGAAAAAGAATACTTTATCGCGGTTATCGATACGCCGGGGTATGGTTTTTCTGACAAACCCAAGGGAGACTACCGCTACTCCATTCCCGATGATGCTCAGCTTGTCGATTACTTCATTCGAGAGGTTTTGGGCCTCAGCAGATTTACCCTGTTAACCCATGACAAAGGCGATAGTGTCGGATTTGCGTTTCTTAACCTCTATCAACAGACAGGCTCATCCCCTTATCAGATAGATCACCATGTCATTCTCAACGGTGGCATATATCTTCCTTTGGCAGCGTTATCCGCTGCCCAGAAATATTTGACGCTACCAGGTTTTGGTGACTTTGTGACTCGCTTTATTTTAACCCCTGATAGATTCACAACGGAATTGGCCAAGGTATATTCGCCTACGTTAACCCAGGAAGAGCAGCTAAACATGTCGTCTACCTTTAGGTACCAGGGTGGCACTACGGTGTTTCCGAAAACTCTCAGGTACCTTCAGGATCGGCGCAAGCTTGAAAAAACGTGGTTGCAGACGCTGAGTCGAAGTGAGATACCCGCCACTCTAATTTGGGGTGAGCGAGACCCGATTGCGAAAACAGAGATTGCCGATTTTGTCTGGGAGAACTATTTACAAAACAGAGACGCTGCTGCTTCCTATTGGCGCCTGCCTTGCGCCTCGCATTATCCCCAGAATGATCAACCGAAAATTATTGCTCAGTTAGTGCGACAGTCGTTGTCTGCTGAAAGCACTACACTTACTGGAGTGCAAAACTCAAAATGCGCTCCCGTTCTGGTAGAGGAGATGTAACCTAACGAAGAAAGGCAACCGAGCCTGTACTATAAACGCTAACTGACGCTGTAAACGTGTTGAATAATAGCCCACATCCTATTTCTGAATGGCGTGTGCGTCTATCGCGCCGACCGACTACCTCGGTTTAAGCGCGTCAGAGCGCCGGACAAAAACGCGCTTGAGCACCTGTTTCAGCAGCTTGGAAACGACTAAAAATAATCGGCAAGTGGTCCAATGCAAGCGCGATTTCAGCACACTTGGCGGCCATCAGCCTGTTCAATTTATGCAAAGCATCGGGATACTGGAAGAACCTTTCCCTCCATAGCCCTTTCATCCGGCCTATACGTTGTCGACGACAAAGTCTCTTGGATCAGGATTCGCCAGCTGCTTGCCCTGATATGCTAGGTCAGTTCTGCGAAACACATCTACATGCGCGCAGCAGTGTATCCCTGGGAAGTTTACTGAGTTGGCGATCGGGAACAGGGCACTATGCACCTTTGGCTTACTCTACACGATTATAGGCTAGCACTGGGGAAGCAGATAAGCAGGCAGGACGGCTAACCTATTATTTTCAAGTCGTCGCAATGCAATGACGCAAGACGCTAGGCCACATTGTAAAGCGGCATCGCATCGGGCGTTGCACGGTCAACCACTAAACCGCGTTCAGAAGGCCAAAAAACACCCTCGAGCGAAGCTAGGCCGAGCTGTCTTGCATTTATTGCCAACTGCTTCGCCATCTCCTCACCGTAATTGTTTACCGAAAATACTTTCTTGATGCTTTCGCCGTGAGCATTGGGCCAGCTTGCCTCCCAGTACCAGTTTTCTTTAATACTACCGTCACGCCTTTCGTAACGCTTGGCATAGGTGCAAACTCCACTAGTACCTGATGTGTTATTGGAGCGCTTAATGCAGCAAAACTCCGAGCGTGTTATGGGAGGGTTCTGGCAGACAAATTCGTCGCGGTAACGTCTGGCCTCGTGCAAAGCTCGCAGCTGGCCGCCATATTTTCGGTCCGGAAAATTCTTCACATGTCCCTTGCCATGTCGACGCAAACTGACCCGCCATGCATGAGTGCGATATACCTCATCATCAACACGCGATATGCCGTAGTTGTCGTCCTTTCCCTCACCTCTAAGTTGCATGCATCCTCCTCAACTTGCTTAGACCATGAGGGACCGGCGCGAACTGGAAACCCCACCCATGTCATAGAATTAGCAAGTTCCATGCCAAGTCATGGAATGCTGCTATGGCAGGCAGCACCATGATTACGCGCAGGCATTTCTGCCCTGTGAACGCCATCTCGGTGCAGGGATGCACCAAAACAAGCACTGCGTATTATTTTGCTAGTGCCAATGAACGGGATTCACGTTCTAGACTACCGTGACGCCAGAGACGTCTCCCTTCAGATTGGCGTGGGGTTTGGCAAGCAGACTCATCGCAGTCGTGGATGACTAAGTTGGCGTCACCCGCGTGCAGAGCATGGACAGTGCGGGCCAGTCGAGCGCTAAACAGCGATCCTCAGTCAATTCACGTCGGCCCCATCAGTTACGACATTATCGCGCCACTCAACAGTATCTGCGTTCGACTGGAGGCCAATGAGCAACGACCGATCGCCTTTGATATCGTATTTCACTCTCTGGAAAACAGTGAAGGTGCTAGTGATCGCTGCTAGGTATGACGCCAAATTTTCTCATAGCGGTATCGGAACCCTTTTATGCAAAGCATCGGGATACTGGAAGACCATTTCCCTCCATAGCCCTTTTATTTCCCCTATACTTGGCGCATAGACCGTTCTGACCCTCAGCTCTATAGTATTATCGGGAATCCCTCACGTTTACTGCACAGATCAGTCTTAGAGGGGCTTACAGAGCGCCCTAGAGCGTGTATTCTAGGGCTCCAAATGAATGCTGGATTGCCCCGGGACGGGATTCATCAAAAGAGATTCAACGTGTACCCAAACTGTCACCAAATTACTGAAAACTTTATATAAATCAACAGATACTTAATGTTGATCCAACAGTTGAAGTCCTGAGAGAAAATGTGCCCCGACTAATATTGCTGCTAGCAATTATTGCCGTTGTCTACATCCTTCTGCGTCGAGCGCAAGCCATGCCTCCGCACAAGCGCCGTGCTGAATACATCAAGCTGGGGCTGGGAATCGCCCTAGTGACAACACTATTCCTCGCGGCAACCGGCCGCATGAACTGGATCGGCGCCGCGTTCGCCGGCCTACTGGTCGTCGCGCGCCAAGGATTACCGATACTTTCACGTCTGTTTCCAATGCTCGCGCATCTGCGTAATAAGAGCGCTCCTGCAGCCGGCCAAAACTCGACCGTAGAGACCGCCCTATTGCGTATGAATATGGATCACGATAGCGGCGCATTGCAGGGCGAAATTCTCCAAGGCAGCTTTAAAGGTTGGCACCTGACAAACATGGATCGGCAACAGCTTGAGCAATTTTTCGCCTACTGTGGCAGCGAGGACGCAGACTCACTCCAATTGCTGGACAGCTATTTACAACAGCATTTCCCGGGCGAAAATTTTTCTGCAGGACAACAACAGTCGGCCCCGGGAAGTAGCAACGCCATGGGGCGCAGCGAAGCACTGGCCATGCTGGGTCTGAAAGATGATGCGACCAAGGAAGATATTATCACTGCACACCGTAAACTCATCCAAAAACTGCATCCTGACCGTGGTGGCAATGACTATCTAGCAGCACAAATCAACCAGGCCAAAGACCTGCTTCTTGGATGACGCCAACACTAGCAACATTCCTTTCAAATGCTTACACTGGCGCGCGGATTTTTTGAGGACAGACCACTGCCATGACTGACATATTTGTTGTTCGGAATCAACTCGGGCACTACTGGGGGAAATCCAAAGCGTGGGTGGACGGATCAGTTCCTCGCTCGGTAATGCGCACCCAGCATGAAGACGATGCCATTAATACGCTGTTTGAGCTCAGCTCCAAGGATGTTGAGTTGCGCGGTGAAGTCATTGCGTCAGTGCTAACCGAACGCGGTGACCCCGTCATTGAGCCTAGCCAGATACCACTGCTAGAGGAACCAGAATTAGAAGAAGAGCAGGTCAAGCCAGAGTATATGGACGAACTCCAGACTTCAGTAACTCCTTAAAAGGTCACAACCTTACCCTTTTCGACTAACGATAATACCTCGCTCAGGCACAATGTCTTTGAAGTCGCAGTGGCTTAGATTAAATCCGTAACAGAGGAATGCATGGCTGACGATATACGGAGGGCATCACTGGCGTGTGCAGGCGCTCACGCGACACTTTTAATCATACCGTCCCGTTAAGTGGCTAGCATCCAATGATAGACTGTTTTGCCAAATCGTCGAGTAATTCACTGCCAAACCCCAGCACCGCTTCGGTTGGCATACCCAGCTCACCCGCCAATTGAGATAAAATCTCGCGCCCCGTAGCGTTGACATTGTCTCGCAACAGCTCCAATAATCTCGCTGTGGATGAGTTTAGTTCCATGAAGCGCACCGCGTCCTCAGTGAAGGGAATAGGCAGCAAGTCATAAAGATGCCCATCGGCTGCACAATAACTCAAGTGCTCGCTGTAAAAAGGGGCCTTTATTGTGGTGATCAATTGCCGAACTGACCTCACTAACTCGGTATCGATAGGGTCAGGACCACCAATATCCAGTGACAATCCATGTAAGGCGATAGTGTATCGCTCGGCAATGTTCCGAAACTGCTTACCCAAGCGGCCACCCACTCCAATCCAGTTCTCCGGCGCCACTTCTAAAAAATCAACCACTTCCTCGTCTGCTGCTAATAGCGGGCTCAATAGAGCCCGCCTTAACCCGAGACCGGCTCCCGCCAGCCCTCGGTCGGACTCAGGCATGACTCCTCGCCTGCACCACACTTACCTTCGCCACACTTGCCTTCAGCTTTTTTCTCATCGCCATCAGCGCCTTCAGCTTTGTTTTCACCGCAAGAGCCTCCAGCGTCTTTGCCATAGCTAGCCAGGTCGTAGCCGCCACTTAATTGCTGTGCCGAAAAAGGGTTAGCAGCCAGCATGCGTTGCAGCGGGGTCACCTGACTATCGCGTTGTAACGCGAACCGATACACACGATTTTGCGAATCGATTCATCATACAAATTTGACTGGCTCAACTATCCTCTTGAGCTATTGTTTCAAATATGCTAAAAATGCGCGCATGCGAATGTCTCTCAACCTTTTTGGTCGCAACCTGCGCCTCGCCTTATTGCTGTTGCTATTAGCTTCGCAGGGCATTGCTAATGCACACGAGCAAAGCGCTGGGCACTCGCTCGACTCGCACCTATGCTCAGTCTGTCTAATCGGGCACAGCTTAGGTGCTGCTGTCAGCGCGAATTCTGATTTACCGCAGTTGTCCGCTGCCTGTGCCGTCGGCCTGACCCAGCCAGTAGTCGCTGTACTCATTTCCCACCGCAATAAATACCTCGCCCGGGCCCCGCCTGCTTCTCTCTGAAACACCGTAAAACCCAACTGATCCAACCTTAGGTTTTGGTACCGCTTTAAGCGGTGCTTGGTTAATATGAGAGAATGAAACTATGTCGATTTCAATACGATGCAGCGTCGCACTGACGCTGTTTGGGTATCTGATGCCCACACAAAGTCTGGCTCAACAACCCGCACTCAATGAGGCCGTAGCGCCGCATAAACATGAAATGCTGGAAGAGGTTCTTGTTACCGCCAACCCGTTAGGACGCGATTCCAATGATCTCTCCCAATCTGCCACCGTGCTCGAAGGGCAAGCACTGAGTCGGCAACTGGCAAGTTCACTGGGAGAAACGCTGGCACGTATGCCCGGCTTGTCCAACGCGAGTTTTGGAGAAAATGTCGGCCGACCAGTGATTCGTGGATTACAAGGCGCACGCGTAGGTGTCCTTAACAACAGCCTGGCTGTCAGTGATGCCTCTTCCGTAAGCCAGGACCACGCGGTATCCGTTGAGCCTTTCCTGACAGATCAGATCGAAGTCCTGCGCGGGCCTGCAACATTATTATTCGGGTCAGGTGCTATCGGTGGGGTCGTTAATATGGTCACGCCGTCGATTCCTCAGGCCATTCCTGAGGAGGGTTATAGTGGACGCGCCACCGTCCAAGGTAACACGGCCGCCGACGAAGAATTTGCCGCGGGACGCCTAGACTTGGGTCAAGGCGCCTTTGCGCTTCATCTGGATGGGTTCCACCGCCGTACCAACGATTATGACATTCCCGGACGAGCAGCACTTTACCCAGAGGATGAGGATGAGCATGAGGAAGAAGGCCACGACGAGGGCGAGCATGAAGGGGAGGAAGAGCATAGCGATGAATCCAGTAATGATGGCACGCTGGCAAATAGCTTCCTGAAGAACCGAGGTGGCACCATTGGTGTGAGTTGGATTGGCGAACAGTGGCGCTTCGGTGTTGCCTACAACGAATATAAGGCCGATTATGGCATTCCAGGTGGTGGCCATGAACACGGGGGGCATGAAGAAGAGCACGATGAAGATGAACATGGTGACGAAGAACATGGCGACGAAGAACATAGCGACGAAGAACATAGTGACGAAGAACATAGTGACGAAGAACATAGTGAAGAGGAAGAAGGCCCCGTTACTATCCGGCTTCGCACTGAGCGCACCGAAGCCGAAGTGGCGGGTAGCAATCCCTTGCCTGGCTTCGAGCAGTTCAAGGTGCGGTTCGTCGACACCAGCTACAAGCACACCGAGTTCGAAGGAGATGAGATTGGTACCGTATTTGAGAGCGACAGTACCAATACACGTGTTGAACTGAAGCACAATTCATGGGGTGCCTGGCAGGGTGTCTTTGGATTTCAGTACACCGACCTCGATTTTTCTGCTGTCGGTGCCGAGGCATTTATACCGAACACTAACACCAAGACCACGGCTGCTTTCTGGATTGAACGTGGCGATTTCGACGCCTGGCAGATTGATCTGGGCTTGCGTTATGAGGATGTCAAAATCAAGGTGCCCAACACACTCGTTTTAGAAGAAGGCCCGACAGGTCCTTCCTCTGACTCCGACTTCCAGCCCTTTAGCGCTTCCGCTGGAACCATTTGGACTATTAGCGACGCTGTCGGTCTTACCGGCTCGGTATCCTACGCCGAGCGGGCGCCGGGTGTGGAAGAGCTCTATGCCAATGGCCCGCATATTGCTACGCAGGTGTTCGAGGTGGGCGATGTTTCGCTAAGCAAGGAGTCTACTGTGCACGTCGAGGGTGGCGCACGATTGGATCTAGGCCGCTTCTCCGGAAGCGCAACGGTCTACATGGACCAATTCAGTGACTATATTTATCAATCCGACTCCGGGCTTGAAGAAGAAGGCCTCCCCGTATTGGTCTGGTCTCAACAAAATGCAGACTTTGTCGGCGCTGAAGTCGAGCTACGCTACGACTTCGAAGAAAGTAAATTCGGACACTGGCAAGTGTTCAGCTTTGCTGACGTTGTGGACGGCGAACTGTCCGACAACACCGATGTGCCACTGATGCCACCAAAACGCGTCGCACTGGGGCTGGACTGGGATAAGGGGAACTGGACAGCTAATGTACTGTGGATTCACGCCTACGATCAAAACAATGTCGCCGAGCTGGAAACTGACACGCCGGGATATGACCTGCTGAACGCAGAGCTGGCACTGAACGGTTCAGGTCAGGATCAGTTCGAATGGCAGATCTACCTCAAGGGCCAAAACTTGCTCGATGAAAGTATCCGCAACAGCACGTCCTACCTCAAGGACCAGGCGCCACAAATAGGCCTGAACATCATATTCGGTGTGCGCGTTTTCTTCTAACCATCTACTACAGGGCGCCAGACGATTTTTTTACCCGGTAACGATGAACAGTAACGGCAATAGAGTGCTACGATGAAACTGTTCATTACCCTCAGGATAAAAAATGCAATCTGGCGCCTACATTTCTCTCGCGATTTACTTTATCGCCATGTTTTCTATCGGCATTTACGCTTACTCTGCAACAAAAGGAGACGTGACTGGCTTCATGCTCGGTGGGCGTAATTTAAACCCAGCGGTGACCGCATTATCAGCGGGAGCGTCAGACATGAGCGGCTGGATGTTACTCGGTTTACCCGGAGCAATGTATATTTCAGGGCTCAGTAGTGCATGGATAGCATTGGGGCTGACGCTCGGCGCCTACCTGAACTATTTACTGGTTGCGCCAAGGCTGCGGGTGTTTACCGAGCTACTGGACGATGCTGTTACGATTCCAGAATACTTTGAGCGCCGATTTGATGACAGGGGTCATCTGATTAGAATATTAAGCTCTGTCGTTATCATTATTTTCTTCGCCATTTATACGACCTCGGGCGTTGTTGCTGGCGGAAAATTATTCGAGTCATCATTCGGCTTAAACTACGAACTAGGCCTTTTCATCACGGCTGGTGTCGTCGTAGCCTATTCTACATTTGGCGGCTTCCTCGCGGTCAGTACGACTGATTTTGTACAAGGCTGCATCATGTTTTTGGCCTTGATTTTGGTTCCCATTGTCACCCTCAATCAGATAGGCAGTGTAGCGCAGACACAGCACTACCTAATGGAACTAAGCCCTGCGATGCTGACTCTCGGCGGAGGCTCTCTATTGGGAATACTTTCTGCCGCTAGCTGGGGCTTGGGGTACTTTGGACAGCCACACATTATTGTTCGTTTTATGGCAATAAGGTCCGTTCGAGAGATAAAAGTGGCCCGTCGCATTGGTATGAGCTGGATGATCATTTCTTTGACGGGAGCGATCGCCGTTGGGCTGGTCGGTGCAGCCTATATTAAATCCATCGACGGTAATCTTAGTGACCCTGAAACCATATTTATATTCTTATCCAATACGTTATTTGATCCCCTTGTAAGTGGTTTTTTATTAGCTGCGATTCTAGCAGCAATTATGAGCACCATTTCGTCCCAACTGTTAGTCACATCCTGTTCTCTCACTGAAGACATCTACCACACATTCTTACGCAAAAAAGCCAATGACACCGAGTTAGTGCTTGTCGGCCGCTTTTCTATTGTTGCAGTTGCTTTGCTAGCCATATTTTTAGCGCATAATCGAGACAGCAGTATTCTATCCTTAGTCAGCAATGCATGGGCCGGATTCGGCGCAGCATTTGGCCCCGTGGTGTTATTGAGTCTGTTCTGGGCAAGAATGACTAGGCAGGGCGCATTGGCTGGAATCTTAGTGGGCGCCAGTGCAGTCCTGTTTTGGATCTACGGTGATTTCACTATCAACAATCAAACACCCAGTGATTACATCTACGAAATAGTGCCGGGATTTTTCGCTGGGGTTATCGCTATTTTTATCGTCAGCTTGTTAACAAAGTCGCAACAAGACACGACTAGTGCGTTTAATGACATGGAGGATGAGATGGCTCATAGGCTGAGCTAGAGCGTGCTGCCGCCGCGCGATTGATTCTCAATCAATTGAGGTTCGAGACTATTTAGGGAACGATCCATGACGGTGCATGTCCTATGAATACCTCTTACACTAAAGTTTACGCCACGCGGATGGCTACTCGAGCCTGCCAAACGAGGAGATACAATGCGACTACTTGCTATTGTTACTCTGGCATGCATGGCAGGGTGCAGTCACCCGCTGGAGATAGCCGGAGAAGGTGATATATTCTCTGCCAGTGGGGAACGCGACTGTAGTCTGGAAGAATACAATTCTGGCGCACCCACTTGCTCCGAAAATTATATCAGCGGTGCATATGACGAGATCTACCAAGCCCTGCCGCGTCCGGGATGGGAGTTCGAAGGCTGGGGAAACTGTCAGCACGCAAATCCGCAAACACAGTATTGCGGTTTTTCAGTACCTGCAAAGACTGTGCAAGATTTTTGGGGTAATACCGCGCCACCTCTGGTCGCATACTTCACTGAATTTTCCGCAGCTGTTCCGCCGATTACAGATCTGTATGATGCGACGACGAATTTGGCGCCCGCTCAGCAGATATCCACCGCATCCGCCTTGATTACCCGCTTTGCCGACCGGGCGCGCGACAGGCATGCGCGTGAAGACGAATTTCATAGCTATGACCACTATCTGTCGTTCTACTGGGAGCATCGCACGGCAGCTGTCGAGATTGTTGACACCATTGGCCGAGGAGGAAATACGATCACCTTCAATGTCACCACGCAGTGGAAGCTGAGTCCTAACGAGGCAGAACTGCGCTTTTTCTATCGCGGCATCAACACCGTGGCGGAGTACCATAACAATGGGGTCATGACTCAAATTGATGACACTCATTATACTCGTAGCGTGTCTTACAATAGCAAAACGAACGCGCCACTTCAGATCGGAGATCGGCTCGAATTCGAATTGAGTCAGTTCTTAGAGGGCGTACCCAACGGGCGCAACAACTATTATGGGACGACCTACTTATACATTGTAGGACAAGGGATCGTGCCTTGGGAGACCCGCGGCATATTCGGTGATTTGTCTACAGAACGGGAAGATTCCTTCCCAATATCTGCAACGGGTTGGCTAGGCGGTGAAACCACCCTGCCCTACGAATATTCCAATGAGCCGGATAATCACTTCCTGCAGATGGCGACCAACCTGTCCAGCATCAACGGCCAGAATTTCGTTCTGGGGCGCAGGGTACACCACACCGACTTCGAGGATGGCGGGCACAATGAATCTCCGCAAAATCCACCCTTCGACGCGCTGGCAGGACTGCTTGGTAATCACTATGTAAACCACTCCTGCGTCTCCTGCCACACGCGCAACGGTCGCGCGCTGCCGCCTGCGGTGGGTCAGCCACTGAAGCGTTATCTCGTCAAGGTCGGAGACGCGAACGGCAACCCCGACCCATTGATCGGCGCGGTACTCCAGCCGGAGTCCAGCATGGGTAATCCCGAGGCGGGGGTAACACTGGGGCCGTGGCAAGAAAGTAACGGTCTGCGCCGCCCCAGTTTCGTATTTTCTGGGGTGCAACCAGAGTATTTTTCAGCGCGTCTTGCTCCGCAACTGGTGGGACTGGGCTTGCTGGAAGCGATCAAAGAGGACGATATCAAGGCACTGGCGGATCCTAATGATCTGAATGGAGACGGTATTTCCGGGCGCGTCAGCCGTATCAGTGATCCCGAAAGTGGGCACACCCGCCTCGGACGCTATGGGTGGAAGGCCGAACAGGCAACGGTTCGGCATCAGGTCGCATCCGCCTTGAACACCGATCTTGGCGTGATGACCTCAACGTTTTCAAATCCAGACTGCGGTCAGGCGCAGACCGATTGTGGTGCCTCTGGCACTGAGTTGCCCGACGAGCACCTGGACACGCTGACGGACTACATCTCTCTACTGGGCGTGCGGGCCAGACGGGGCTTGGGCGAGCCCGTCGCATTGCGCGGTGAGGCACTGTTTGATGCCGCGGGTTGTCTCAACTGCCATGTCAATACGTTTGGTACCACTGCGTATCACCCTCACGCCGAACTGCGTAACCAGACCATTCACCCCTACACCGATTTACTGCTGCATGACATGGGTCCGGGCCTGGCCTCGACCCTGGACGAGATCCATGCCAGCGGTCGCGAATGGCGCACCGCGCCCCTGTGGGGCATTGGTCTTACCGCGGGTGTGAGTGGGGGCGAGGCCTATCTACACGATGGGCGAGCCCGTACCCTCGACGAGGCCATCCTTTGGCACGGTGGCGAGGCTGAGGTATCGAAGCAAGCTTATGTCGCACTCACTGCTACAGAGCGGTTAGCCCTCGTTACTTTTCTCAAGACGTTGTGAGACGGCTGCCTTGCTGCGGCCGCAATGAGCCCGTTACAGGCGAGACCCGCCACTGCCATCGCCATTCTTTATTGCGTATACTGGCGACTGGCTCTAAATCTGGATTTCTATGCTCGATATTCGCACACCTCTGTTGCTGATATTTCTGAGTTTGCTTTGCGCTTGTTCTGGCGACAGTGAACCCATGCGCCAGCTGTCTGGACCCACCACCCCCGCCGATGCCCGCGTGGCAGAACTGTACAATCGCTCTTGCCGCAGTTGTCACGCGCAGGGCGCAGGATGGGCACCAAAGACTGGCGACCTGCAAGCCTGGGCCCCGCGCCTGCAAAAGGGTACTCCCGTGCTACTGGAACACACTATCGACGGCTTTAAGGGCATGCCTCCTATGGGCATGTGTTTCGATTGCAATGAAGAGGATTTCACTAAACTGATATCCTTCATGAGCGGCGGTTAGTCATGCCAAACAGGCGTCAGCTACTGAAATATTTTGCGGCCTTAAGCGCGGCCAGTTTCGGTGGAGGGATGTTAAGCCAATCTGCAGCAGCGCGAGTTATCGGGTGGAAGAACTGGTCAGGATCACAGTCCTGTATCCCCAGCGCGCGCCTCGCCCCAGCTTCACTGCCTGAACTGCAACAGCTGGTGGCGGAGAGCTTGGGGCCAATTCGGCCGGTTGGCGCTGGGCACTCTTTCTCTCCTCTGGTTCCCACCGACGGACAAATTGTGTCCCTCGCCAGGCTCAGTGGACTTGTCTCTCACGATCCGGATCGTCTGCGAGCGACGTTTCAGGCCGGCACCCAGATGTCAGCCATGGGCGCACCACTGCATGAAGTGGGTCAGGCATTGATCAACATGCCAGATATCGATGAGCAGGTCATTGCCGGTGCAATCGCAACGGGCACCCACGGTACCGGCGCCAACATCGGTGGATTGCCGAGCTTTGTCACCGGGCTAGAAATGGTGACTGCTACCGGCGAACTTATACAGTGTGATGCTGACAACAATCCAGAGGTGTTCCAAGCAGCCCGCTTGTCTCTCGGCGCACTGGGGATTGTCACCAAAATCCAGATGCAAAATACCCAACCCTACCGATCACGACGCGAGTCCTGGATCTTGGATTGGGAAGACACCCTTGCCCAAGCAGATCAACTTGCCAACAAGCACCGTAATTTTGAGTTCTATTACATCCCCTTCTCCGAGCGTTGCTTCCTGTCCACTCACGACATCACCGAAGAGGACAAATTTTCTACCTCCGTTAGCGATGGCAATGAGTCAGTGCAGGACCTAAAAATGATTCGCGATTACCTGTCTTGGTCTGACACCCTGCGCGGCCTGCCCATCAAGGCTATTGCCGCAACAATGGATAGGGAAGTCGTTGTGGAAGCCTCGTGGCTCAACTACGCCAGTGAACGCAATGTGCGCTTTAATGAAATGGAGTATCACCTTCCCCGAGAACAGGGACTGGCGGCCTTGCGCGAAGTGCGGCAGGTATTGGAACAACACCACAAGGCGGTGTTCTTCCCGCTTGAGGTACGCTATGTGAAGGGCGATGACGTTTGGCTAAGTCCTTTTTACCAACGCGACAGCATGTCAATTGCCGTACATCGCTTCCACTCGGAAGATTACCGACCCTTGTTCAACGCCGTCGAGCCAATCTTTAGAAAATACGGTGGCCGCCCACACTGGGGCAAGATCAATAGCGTAAAGCGAGCTCAGTTTGCACAGATGTATCCGCGCTGGGAAGCGTTCGTTGAAGTGCGTCAGCAACTCGATCCTAGCGCTAAATTTCTCAACCCTTATCTGGCATCCCTATTCGGCGGAGCGGCATGAGACGTCGTCAACTACTGCTTGCTGCCGTCGTCGGTGGCGCTGGTATACTGTGGGGCTTACGCGCCAAAAATAGCGATAATGGTGGCGTACACAGTGCCTATTTCCAGACCCTAAGTAACGCTTTGGATAAAGCCGGGTTAGCACGACCGACGCTCATCATCGACAAGCAGAAGTTACTGGCCAACGCCAGTGTCTTGCATCAGCACCTGGTGGGTCGTTACGACTATCGCGTGGTCACGAAATCGCTGCCCTCGGTGCCACTGTTAGAGGCGGTGATGTCACATACGAATACGCAGCGGCTGATGGTTTTTCACCAACCCTTTCTCAATCTCATTGCTAACGAGTTGCCTAATACGGATGTACTACTGGGCAAACCAATGCCAGTTGCCGCCGCCGCGCGCTTTTATCAGCAGCACAGAACAACACAGTTTGACGCCCGTCATCAGCTGCAATGGCTAGTGGACTCACCGGTAAGGCTGATGCAGTACGCAGAACTGGGACGGCAACGGGGTGAACTGATGCTGATTAACCTAGAGCTGGATGTCGGATTGCATCGCGGCGGCATTAAAAGCGAAGAGCAACTGGCAGTGGCACTGGACATTATCGAGCGGGAACCATTTCTGCAATTCAGCGGCTTTATGGGCTACGACCCACACGTGTCAAAGAACCCCGGATTACTAGGCGGCGCGGAGGCCGCTTTTTCCGCGGTGCAGAAGACCTATCAGAACTTCGTTACCATTGCCGAAAGACAGCTGCAGCGGTCTCTGTCGGGGCTGACACTCAATGCCGCGGGCAGTCCCACCTATCAGCGTTACACTGGCGCCCAGGTGGCGACAGAGTTGTCCGCCGGTTCGGCATTGGTGAAGCCGACCGATTTTGACTTAGATACGCTGGCAGATCACGAGCCAGCGGCATTTATCGCCACCCCGGTTTTAAAATCACTGCCGGTAGCGGAGGTTCCAGGCATTGAAAAACTGGCATCACTGCAAAGCTGGTTTAACCCCAATAGCCGGCAGGCGTTTTTCATCTACGGCGGTTACTGGAAGGCCAAACCCGAGTCACCCCCGGGTCTAAGCCTTCACCCCCTGTATGGGCGGTCCACCAATCAGGAAATGCTCAACGGGTCCAGCAGTGTCAGGCTACAGCCCGACGACTGGGTCTTTATGCGACCCACTCAGAGCGAGCATGTGTTTCTGCAGTTTGGTGATATAGCCGTGTACGACGACGGCGCGATAGTAGACAGCTGGCCGGTGTTTACGCAGAGCTGACACCTCTACAGAATCATCGCGGCGGCAGCACTGCTGACACAATATAATGCCGCTCAAAAATAGAGCACTGCACCTTATCCGTACAGGTCTTCGCCCGCTGCCCACGTCGCATGAAACCCCACTGGCACTCGGTGTGGCATAGCAACGCTTGCAATGGGCCCCTGCGCAATATCGGTGGCATCAAACACCAGGCAGTGCGATGTCGCGTCTTTACTGTCGGTGACAAGTGTTACAACGTAGCCGTCATCTTCAGCTGAGCGTCTGTCTGCACCGGGCTTCGGAGCAAATACTGCTTCGCTGCCGAACACGCCTTCACCGTAATCCCACTGCGTGCTCTGTCCTGTGTCGTTGTTGTATTTCACTAAACCAGTAAAGCGAAGGGTATGGCCGCCTTCGTGTAGCAAAGGAATTCTTTGATGGTAGGAGTACTGACTTTTTACGCCATGAAAAATGGGGTTTGATTTATTGAATTCCGTATTGAGATCATCGATGGCACCTTCGCGGACTTCACCCGTTACTAGATTGAACTGCCAGCGGTAGGCGTTTGCCTCAAGACGCATGTAGGCGAGCATGGATGCAAGTTCACCGTCACCAGACTGACCAGAAGGCATGGGATTGATTGAACGACAACCGTCCATCACTACCCAGTCACCCTCTTCCCAACAGTTAGTGGTGTGTAATATGTAACAAGGCTCACACTCGAACCAGCGCACATCCCTACTTTGTCCGCGACGAGGAATAATGCCGAAACGGGTGGGTATGTCTTTGTGAAATGTCAGCACCCGATACTTGTGCTTGCGCAATACTTCCATGTCATGAAAGAAAGGCAGGTCATGAAGGACCGCGTAGTGAGTGGTGAAACCCAAATCATGTGGCAGTCTGGGCCCCGGCAAATCAATAGCCACTTCGTGCACTAACCGGCCGGAGGGATCAGCGACGCCATAGGTCATAAACGGAGCTTCATCGCCATAATCAAAGAACAGCAGCTCGCCTGTTGCCCAGTCTACTTTGGAGTGTGCCGACATACGGCGTTGCGCGCGGCCTGCCAGGTCATAGTGCGCTTTAGTTTCAAGACTGAGGCTGTCCAGCCGATAGGGGTCGCCCGCGTTATACCACAGCGACATCAAGTCACCTGCGTACCAGAACAAATCGGTGTTGGACGTGTCTTTAATGCCAAAGCGGGAAATATCGTAATCAAACGGGCCCATGACACCTGGGGACATTGATTTTCCGACGCTCAGTTCCTGTGTAAGCGCCGCGGTCTGCACGTAGCGATTGCGGTAGCTAGCGGCACCATCACTGAAGTACACCGCGTGAACCATGCCATCACCATCAAAGGGGTGATAGCGGTTCTTGGGCTGGTGCATGGGGTTGGGGCCATTACGAAAATAGGCACCCGAGAGATCACGGGGTAAAGCGCCCGTGACGACCAAACTCTCTTCATGGAGCTCATTGACTGTGGGCGCATAAACGCCGTGCAGATAAGGATTGTCCAGCTCATAGATCCAGCTCGGAGTACCCTCTAGCTCCCTAACCGGGCCAATACTCTGCTCGGTGATCGGATATTCGCGCATTAAAGCCATAAACCGTTCTCCTGTTGCCCTCACTAAGCGATACGCGGACTGACCTCGACCACTACCGTTGGCGGAACCTTCTGCAACCAATCAAAATTGTAGCACTATCGTGTCCTCCGTGTTCGCCTTGCTCGGAGGCTGACACTTCCCTACTATTCTAGTATTGCCCGCGGCTGCTTGGCCTTTTGATAGCCACGTACATCCAGTTGCCCCTCAGGAGACACATCATGAGTCAGCCAATATACATTTTAGGTGGCGCACAAACCGACTTTGCGCGCAATTGGGCGCGGGAAGATTTGCAGATCTACGACATGTTCGCAGAGGCACTGCGAAGCGGCATACACAATGCCGGCATCGAGCCCTCCGAAATAGACGTGGGCCACGTAGGCAACTTCGTGGGTGATCTGTTCGCTGGGCAAGGTCTGATCGGCGGTTTTTTTGGGCAGCTTTATCCTGAGCTCGCTTCGCTGCCTACCTCACGACACGAGGCCGCCTGTGCATCAGGCTCTATTGCAATTTTATCTGCTATGCGGGATATCGAGGCGGGGCACTACAATGTGGCCTGCGTTCTCGGTCTTGAATTAATGCGCAACGTGAACGGCCAAACCGGCGCAGAGTATCTGGGCGCAGCGCGCTGGATTGGGCATGAGGCCGACAACGCAGACTTTCCCTGGCCACACATGTTTGATCGTATAACAAGGGAGTACGATAAGCGCTATGGCATCAACAGTGAGCACCTCAACACCATTGCAGAAATCAATTTTTGCAATGCCAAGCAAAACCCCTATGCACAAAGCCGCGAATGGCATTTCCCCGAAGGTTGCTTCAGCAATAACGACAAATTGAATCCCGTGATCGACGGTGCAGTACGAAAAATGGATTGCGGACAAATTACAGACGGTGCCGCTTGCATCATTCTAGCCGGTAAAAGCGCCGCGAAGAATTATGCCGCTCGCAACGGGCTGTCATTGGCCGACATTCCGCGCGTTAAGGGCTGGGGTCACCATTCAGCACCTATCCTGTTAGAAACCAAACTGCAGCTTTCGGCGGATCAGCCCCTATTATTCCCGCATGCTAAAGCCACCCTAGATGATGCACGGCAGCGTGCAGGCTTTAAGGCGCTGACGGACCTTGACGGCATGGAAACCCACGACTGCTTTACCGTTACCGAGTACATGGCTATCGACCACAGTGGTTTAACCGCGCCAGGCGAAAGCTGGAAAGCGATAGAAGAAGGCCGCATTGCCAAAGACGGCAGCTTCCCTATCAACGCCAGCGGCGGACTGATTGGTCTGGGACACCCCGTGGGCGCTACCGGTGTGCGAATGGTACTAGACTGTGCCAACCAGGTGAGCGGACAGGCGGGAGGCTGCCAAATTGCCGACGCCGAAAACATGATCACCTTTAATGTCGGCGGCAGCACAACGACCTGTGTGAGTTTTGTGGTGGGTGTAGGCGCGTAGGCATAGCGTCCTGAAAGATGCCTTTAACCGTGGCACTCATGCTAAGTCGCCTACATTGCCCGCCTTCGCCTGCCGATAACCATGTTTCTCTGACATAAACATCTCGATCAGTGTCGCCATTTTATTGTAGATCCTAGCGGTCTTTTACACGTGATTGCCTGATTCATTCGTTAACCGTATTACCGCATTTGAAAAACCACGTGTTTCGAAAGTTCAATTTTTAGCACTACTAAAAATTTTCATCTCTGTGTATGCTTATCATGCATAAAATTTGGAGCTCACCGATGAAATATACAAAACAACTTCTAACACTAGTCGTCGGCACATTGCTGATTATATCCAGTACAACCGGAGCGCAGGAACCTAAGTACGCGGCCAAAGTCCCTGACTCGGTTAAAACGCCGGATAAAGTCCAAACAGAATTCCTTGGCGATTTGGAGTTTTTCGATGGCGCGCCAAGTAGCGCCACTGTCGAAAAGGCCTATGATTTCTTGGATTTGTCTCGCGGGACAACAGCCTTTCTTAAAGGTATTCCTGCAGCTTCAGTCTATGCTCTTCTGGAAGGCCTAATACAGGCAGGTGTGCAGCCAGGTGATTTAGGTATTACAGAAGACCTTATGGATGCGCGCTCGCTTTTCTTAACTCCAAACTCAACGACTGTTTACAGCTTTGCGGAAATTGATGTTAAAGATGGACCTCTTGTCGTAGACATTCCTCCAGGGGTGCTCGGTCCTGTAGATGATGCATACTTCCGTTGGGTAACCGATGTTGGTGTGACCGGACCTGATAAAGGTGAAGGGGGCAAATATCTGTTTGTTCACACGGATTACAAAGGTGATATCCCGGATGGCTATTTTATTGCAAAAACGCCGAGTTATCGCAACCTAATGCTGATGCGTGCTTTTGTTAAGGACGGAGATGTTGCGGGTGCGGTTAAAGGTGTAAAAGCAAAATTTCGAATATACCCACTTTCTGAAGAAAAAAGTCCACCAGAGCAGCGCTTTGTCAATATATCAGGCAAGCAGTTTAATACGGTGCATGCTAATAACTTTGACTTTTATGAAGAATTGAACGCTGTTATTCAGTACGAGCCGGCCGACTCATTCAACCCCGAAATAGTCGGGCTTTTCGCCTCCATTGGCATCAAGAAGGGCCAGCCCTTTAAGCCAGATGCTCGCATGAAGACCATACTGACCGAAGCCGTGGCAGTGGGTAATACTATTGCTCGAGCTCTGTCCTATGCTCCACGCAATGAGAGCGTCTATTTCTATCCCGACAGAAAATGGACTTCACCATTTGTAGGCGGCAGTTCAGAATTTATGAATAACGGTGAACTCGTGCTCGATGACAGAATCTTTTTCCACTATGTAGCGACAGGCATTACTCCGGCCATGGCTGCTCCGAGAGTGGGATCTGGATCTGCCTATGGCTTTGCCACAAAAGATGCAAGTGGCGAATACCTTGATGGTGGAAATACGTACAAGATAACGCTGCCAGCCCCTATTCCTGCGAACAACTTTTGGTCATTCATGGTTTACTCTGGTCAGCATCGCTCAATGCTCGAAACCGATCAAAAACTTGCAGGCCTTGATAGTAATAATCCATCAGTGAAACCAAACGCTGATGGCTCTTATACCATGTGGTTTGGACCAAAGGCACCAAAAGGCCATGAAGGCAATTGGATACAAACCATGCCGGATAAGAGTTACAGCGTGCTGCTGCGCCTCTACGGGCCGCTCGAGCCATGGTTTGATAAATCCTGGAAGCCCGGTGATTTCGAACGTGTTAAATAATTGCAGCTAACCCCCGGTTCTAGCGGATGCCGCTGACGCGTCATCGCGGAACTGGGGGTTCGCATCTTCATTCGACACTATTAAAGTATGGGCCCTTAGCTGTGCTTCGTGCCCCGGCGACCACGAAATCAAAGCCCAATAGGCAAGGTTTTTCCAGCACTGCACAAATACCTGGTGAGGCACCTGTTATCACAAATGTCTCTTTATCCATTCCCATCGCCCTCATTATTCACTTGCACCCTAACAGGGTCAGGGCCTGAAAAATCACATTCCTAACAGCTCCATGGTCGAGCATTCATCAAGCTTTTTTCCATAGGCATTATTGATGGTTCTGTCATACCGCATACCACAGTTATCACAGCTTGCTCCCATGATGTGATACCCCACGTCATCTTCATCATCTTCCTCATACTCAAGGGGCATGTCTCCATCGCACTCCTCGCAGGTCCATGTTGCTTCACGCAGAATTTTCTCAGCTTTTAACTTTAAATCTTTGTCATATGACATAGGATTTGAACACCCCTCAGACTCGTAGTTTTCAGTTGCGATGATAACGCTAGATCGCCCATTCAGGACGACGACACCTCCCTCGGGAGACGTTCCAGCCATGTGCTGCTCCATACGGTCGATGAGGCCTGTGATAACCCCTCTAAATTCCTGAGTCAGTCGCTCGAAACGGGCTTAATCAAATACTCGCTCATGGGAATAACATCGATCTTTTGAAAGTCGATGAATCGTGTGCAGCTTTCGATCATCGCGTTCATATTTTTTTGTAGCAGAGCCTCATCGCCACCGGTTGCATAGAACGCATGGTCTGATGCCATCGCTTCCGGCGGGAAATTCTCTTCCACTACGGCAAAACACCCAGGTGTGTCCGCAGTCATTCGACGCACCACCAGGTTCTGCCGGTAACCGAAAGTTGATTGGGTGTCTATTGCCACTTGAGTATGGCTGTCCTTCCAGGTCGACAGCCACTTGTCCCGGTCCATATCATCAGGAGGAGACATAAACACCACCTGACACACACCGTAAAGCCGCTCTCCCGGCATTGCAGGATGCGTCTGCTGACTCACCAAAGGCTCAGCCTCGGCAACCAGATAAACCGTCTTAGTACTAACGTGGGCATCGATTAAAGGCTCCCAATGTCCTGCCGCGCCGGCGAAATCCACCCACAGCGACAGCATAGCGTCTGGCACCGGCGCATGGCTTTCAATACGCCGTCCGGCCGCCGCAGACACCGCACTGTCCACCACGCAAATGCGCAGGCCGTGAACGCCTTCAATCCCCGTCAGTTTCGGCGCCAGCTGGAGCAACAGTTCGTCGCGAAACTCATCACCGCTGAGGGACGGGGCTTTCCAAAGGGGGTACAGTAGTTTTTCCACGATGCTCTCCTAACGCGTTGGCTAAATACCCACTGGCGGCGTGATAGTCGCCGCATTGTCTATCAACATCTCTGCACCGTTGATAAAACGGGACTCCTCGGAGGCCAGAAATAGAACCAGATTAGCAATATCCTCGGGGTCGCACATGTTGCCAAATGCACTGAGCGCATCAATATCGGCCTGCGTCGCCGTCTCCTTTCCTGTAGCGACCTTCACCACCATGGGAGTCTTTACGCCATCAGGGTGTATCGAGTTGCAGCGAATACCGTTTTTCTGTTCTTTACAATACATGGCGATATTCTTGGTCAGCGCACGCACCGCGCCCTTGCTGGCGGTATAAGCCGCAACAAACGACTGGCCATGAATAGCTGCGACCGAAGACATGTTGATAATGGAGCCGCCCCCGGAGGCCGTCATGGCAGGAATAGCGTGTTTACAGCCCAAGAATACGCCGTCACTATTCACCGAATTGATTAGGCGCCAAGATTCCAGCGTGGTGTCAACAATACTACCAAGGGCAATAATACCGGCGTTATTGACCAAAATATCGAGCCGGCCAAACGTCTCGAGCGTCGCAGCAATGACCTGCTTCCAGTTTTCCTCGTCGGAAACGTCGAGCCGCATGAAAATAGCGTCCTTACCAATCTCTTTTACAACTGCCTGACCGGCGGACTCATTCAGGTCCGCCAGCACGACAGTGGCGCCCTGTGCAGCAAGTAATATTGCATCAGCCTGTCCCATGCCACTGGCTGCTCCGGTTACAATGGCGACCTTGCCCGCTACTCTACCCATAGTTCTTCTCTCGATGTGTGACAGTGAATTTCACGGCGACCTTCTCCGCTGCGATTAGGTTCCAGTTAATCAGATGCCTCGTCACACCTCAAACCCCCGACTCCTAAATTCATCACAGGGCTACCCAATTGAACCGTTAGAACAAGCCTTCAAGCCTAGTTGATGACGTTCCAACGACACGCTTGCGACAGCCTCTTGCGCTGACAACCTCGCCTCCACTCTAGCCATATTGGCGCCATTGCACTCTACCGGTCAATTTTATGGCAATCTCTGACCCAGTGATGCTAACTGTGAAGACGGCAATCAGATGCTTTGTCGCAGTAACTCAGGGCCTCCATCTCTGAAACCACCGCAGACGTTCCAACCGCAGGCATATGAGGCCTCGCCAGCACGGGTCGCCACGGTGTATTCTTAGCTTCTATTTCACGCATATCGATGAGGGAGACACGATGAACCCACAACACAACATGCCACGCCTGATCAACTGGCTCGGTTACTTCGCTATCGGCTTGTTACTGATACTGCCACTGTCCGTACTGACCATCCGCAGCGGCCAATGGCAGCTGGGATTACCCCTGTATGCGATCGCTTGCTTTGGCAGTGTGCTGCTGCTCATCCTGGCCATCGTCCTACTACTGCGGAGGCGTTTCACGCCTTGGCGCAAAGACATCCTCCTGCGCACAATTTTTGCTCTACCCGGGGCGGCGCTGCTGCTAGCACTGACCAGCGGGGGGAATCACCCCATGATTCATGACATTTCCACCGATACGGCAGACCCACCAACGTTCACAGTGGCGCTGCAAGAGCGCGGGGCAGAGTCCAACACTCTCGAGATCAATCAGGACGTGATTCGACAGCAAGAAGAAGCCTATCCGGACCTGAATACCCTGGTAAGCCCGCTATCCACCGACGAGGCCTACAACCGCGCGCTACAAGTGGCGACTAATTTAGGGTGGGATATTTACCACCAAGATAGCAACACCGGCGTGATCGAGGCAGTGGACACCACCAGCATCATGGGCTTCAAAGACGATATCGTTATACGGGTGCGCAGCAGTGCTCAGGGGACGCTACTTGATCTGCGTTCGGTATCTCGGGTAGGTGAAGGCGATCTGGGCGCCAATGCAAAACGGATCCGCGCCTTCCGCGACGCATTCCAGCAGCAGGAATAAAGCCTGCAGAAGCAGAACGTTTTTACGATAGAGTACCGCCGTCGACCCGGATATCCTCGCCGGTGATGTGCACGCCATCCTCGGACACCAGCATGGCGATGACCCCTGCCACCACTTCGGGCGACTTGGCGCCGGTCAGCGACATGATGCGAGGCATGAGTTCAAAATCCATGGTCTTCGGAAATGCGAGCTTATCCGTCATACCCGTGTTGATATCGCCGGGGCAAATACAGTTGGCGCGCACACCACGCTTGGCATACTCAACGGCAATACTGCGCGTCATGGCCAGCACTCCACCCTTGCTCGCCGAATAGGCCAGACCGCAGGGGAGGCCAGACAAGGCTGCTGTCGAGGCTGCATTGACAATACTGCCCCTAGTTTCCACTAGGTACGGCAGCGCAGCGCGGCATAAAAACATGGTGCCCGTAAGATTGATATCGATGACTTTTTGCCAGTCGTCAGTTTGCAACTCCTCGGTATCGTCAAAACGTAGAATTCCCGCCATATTGACGACACCATAAAGGCTCCCATACCCTTCAATACAAGCTCCAACGGCTTCCTGCACACTCGCTTCGTTACCCACATCACAGACCCAAGGGGTGGCCACCCCACCTTCTGCGGTAATTTCAGCGGCCGCAGATTCCACTGCTTCCCGGTTAAGATCTACGCAAAAAATCGAACCGCCCTCAGCAGCTAAACGTAATGCACTGGCCTTACCAATACCACTGCCAGCGCCAGTCACCAGAACCACTTTGCCCATAAACCTTTGCATAACCTTCTCCCAGAGTTCGCACTGCAGAATGCCCCCTGTTGCCCGTTCGGTCAAACTCCGCAGTACGCGCCAATAAACCGACACGCTATGTTTAAAATAGGCACCTTATATGCCTTATTTAGTCACTTGGGACTGACTTTTTAAGCCATTGCCTTGTACTGCGTGTGCTGTACCTTTATCTGCACTCGATGCATCAGTATCATACTGTAAACTCAAAACCATGGCGCTAGACAAGGGTTATGGAAGACAGCAGTAAGAGCACCTATCAGGAGAGAGATTTTGGAAGACCTAGATCAGTTTGGTTTAGACGTGCGCGATTGGCTGGAGGCTAACTGTCCCACCTCACAGCGCCAACCAATGGGACCTGAAGATCAGTATTGGGGTGGCCGACGGGGGACGTTCCCCAGTGAGGATGCCAAAGTATGGTTCGAACGGATGCGGGACAAAGGCTGGACCGTGCCTGAGTGGCCCAAGCAATACGGCGGCGGCGGACTCACTCCGCAGCAGTCCAAGGTGCTCAAGAACGAGATGAAACGTATTCAGGCCCGCACCCCTCTGTACGGCCTCGGCATCTGGATGCTGGGCCCAGCAGTGCTTGAATATGGGACAGAGAAGCAAAAGCAGCAGCATATTCACGCCATCTTAAATGGGGAGACGCGCTGGGCTCAGGGTTACTCCGAACCCGGCGCCGGATCTGACCTGGCAAGCCTGCAGTGTAAGGCTGAAGATATGGGCGATCATTTCCTAGTTAATGGGACCAAGATCTGGACCACTGCAGGCGACAAATGTGACTGGATATTTTGCCTGGTACGCACTGACCCCAATGTCAAAAAACAGGAAGGTATCAGTTTCCTTCTTATCGATATGGACGACCCAGGCATTACGACGACTCCGATCGCACTGATTAGCGGCGAATCCGAATTCTGCCAGACTTTTTTCGACAACGTAAAAGTACCCAAAGAAAATTTGATTGGGGAATTAAACAAGGGATGGTCTGTTGCCAAGGCTCTGTTAGTACATGAACGTAAGCTGATGGCGGAAATCGGCAGCGATAGCCCCCGTCATATTTTGCAACCCAACGTGGCGGCCCGCGAATACCTAGAATTTGAAAATGGCAAAATCACTGATGCTCGACTGCGCGACGACCTAGTAGAGTACGATATGCTAATGCAGGCAGTCGCGCTCACTCACTTTCGTACCTTCGAAGAAAAATCAAACGGTGTGCGCAGCGCAGCACCGATGGTAATGAAGTACGTGGGCACGGAGGCAGAAAAAACCAAGAGTGAGTTGTTACTGGCCATCATGGGCAGCCGCGGAATGGGCTGGGAAGGTGACGGCTTTACGCCCCAGGAAATCGACACGACACGCCTATGGGCCACGTCCAAGGTGATGACTATCGCGGGTGGCAGTTCCGAAATACAGCTTAACTTGATTGCCCAAAAAGTCCTCGAACTACCACAGCGCTAGGAGCAAACGATAATGGCACTGGTACTCAATGAAGAACAACGCTTGCTACAAGATACGGCAAAGGATTTCCTGTCCAAGTATGCCCCGATAGCGTCTCTGCGCAAGCTGCGCGACGAACATAATCCCATCGGATATGACCCTGCTCTATGGCTGCAGATGACCGAAATGGGCTGGGCAAGCGTCATACTGCCTGAAGCCTATGGCGGACTCGAATTTGGCTTTCTGGGACTAGGTGTAGTACTGGAAGAATCCGGACGTACGCTCACCGCATCGCCCTTGTTTGCCTCCGCTGTGGTCGGTGCCTCTGCTGTGCTGCTAGGGGGTAGCGAGCAACAGAAGCAAATGTTATTACCGCAAATCGCTAGCGGAGACCTTACTCTGGCACTGGCATTGGAAGAATCCCATCACCACAGGCCGACGCATATTACTACCACCGCGAACATGCAGGGCGACGATTTTGTTCTCAACGGCAATAAATGTTTCGTGCTCGATGGCCACAGTGCCAACAAACTAATTGTGGTAGCCCGCTCTAGCGGCACAGAATCTGACAGCGTCGGGTTAACCCTGTTACTGGTGGACCGCAATGCAAAAGGAATAAGCTGCCACAGGACCATCATGGCGGACAGTCGTAACGCCGCTAACATTACATTTGAGAATGTCATAGTGCCTGCTGCAGACATTCTCGGCACAGTCGATAATGGCTGGTCGATTCTCGAGCCCGTACTGGACCGAGGACGAGTGGCCATCGCTGCAGAAATGATGGGTTGTGCGCTGGAAGCCTTCGAACGCACCGTTGCCTATCTAAAGGAGCGGGAACAATTCGGTGTGCAAATCGGATCCTTCCAGGCATTGCAACATCGGGCTGCGCATATGCAATCAGAGTTAGAGCTGTGTCGATCCGTATTGCTGCAGGCGCTGTCCACGGTGGATGACGCACCGGAACAGCTGCCGCTGTTGGCCAGCCTAGCCAAGGCCCGATTAAATGTTCTGGTAAAGCTTGTCACTAATGAGGCGGTACAGATGCACGGTGGCATCGGTGTTACCGATGACCTGGAAATCGGTTTCTTCCTCAAGCGGGCTCGGGTTGCTATACAAATTTTTGGAGATACCGGGTTTCACAAGGATCGCTATGCCACATTGTGTGGCTACTAACAACGAGGATATCAGTATGGAAGCCAACACAATGATAGCCATGGTCCACAGGTACGTGGAGGCATTCGAAAAACAGGATATGGACATCATCAAAGAGATCTACTCCCAGGATGCCTTGGTTGAAGATCCGGTCGGCACAGACGTGCATACAGGAATCGATGCCGTGTGCGCTTTCTATGAAGGTGCTTTGAAGTCCGGCGCCAAACTAGCGCTGAGCGGTGAGCCGCGCTGCAGCGGTAACGCGGTTGCGTTTCCCTTTCAGGTTCAGATGCCAGGGATTGCCATTGATATTATCGATGTGTTCGAGTTTAACGCTGAGGGCAAAGTCAACAGTATGAAGGCATATTGGAGCGACGGGAATATGAAGTCAGTGTGATTCTGGCAGTGGTCGCATGATTCTCGGTACAGCTGCTATTGAGTTTAGCTACCGAGAGCATCATTATCGAATGTCGCCGCGTAGCGCTCGATCCACTCTAGTGCAGCCTCGTCAGGGCTGAGTAGTCGGCCACACTCTCTAAGCATGGACCGACGGTATTCTTTGATCTGCAGACACTGATTTTCCATGCGCAACCGGAACGCGTCCTGACCCATCAACATATCATTTCTACTGTGCACAAACCCGTTAGACACGCTGCTCTCCACTCGCTACCTACAGGGCGTAGTAATACCACCCCAAAGCAAAAAAAGCAGTGGCCCTAAAGGTAGGTTGTGAAGCAATACACAGAATTAGCATGGTTCCATCGTGGTTTGTGCAATATTACCGCGCTATCGAGTTTTGTCTTCAGGCATTAGAGCGCCTTGATAGAGACGCTCTGGATTATGGGTTGCGCGCCGAGACTGAATACAGCATCACTATATTTTGGGGGCCCAAATTTCGCCACGGCATTATTGGACAGGGCAATCGGTTCTTTGGGCATACCGATAAAATTGGTTTTCAACTCGCCATCACCATCCTGATCATAAAATACAGACAGCGCATAATCACCGAGCGGCAATAGCAGTTCCGTCCGCACCAGGTCTCCGTCAAGGGCATCAGCGATGTCCACTTTTTGATTGAGCACCATTTCATCACTCAACCAGGTTGAATCGGAATCATAAACTGCAATATACACATTGCCCGACGAATCTTTGAGGCCCGAGATTTCGACCATCAAAATACCGGTGAGCTCTTCCGCGTGCACGGACTGGAAACTCAGTACCAACACTAAAAATTGCAGGGCAAAGGCAGCTCGCATAGACCAGGACATCATAGTAACTCCTCCCTATCAAACAACCAGCATAACTCAAACCTGCAACTCATCCAGACCTTTCGTGCGGCTAAAAGAGAATACACGATGCCACAATGGCAGCGGAAACTCCCCGCGCACCCAATAGAACCTTTCCGCCAGAGCCAAAAATTCAGTACACTGTATCCCTGTTTTTATTAAGGCGTAAAGCTATGTCACTGGGCTCCTGGGATCCAAAGGTCGAAGCACGGAGCACCGAGCTCCTGTTAGAGTCTGACCTCCTACGCCGCCTCATCGCTTATAGCCATGACGAACAGTTAGCGCAGCTCGAGCAACTACTGAACGCGAACGACAAGCAACGTTTAGCAGGACTGATGAAGATAGACCCTCTCATTTGGCAAACCGCCGCCGAGCCTTTGCTGGAAAATGACCTGTTGCACCTGATTCGCTTTTTCGCCGTGGCCGAGAACCTGCCCGGGTGGGAGGCTGGAGCCACATCTCCGGTAATCCCACTGGCTAAAATCCTGCGCCAGCGGGGCGTGCGCCTAGACAAGTCGCTGCTACAGTGGCTTCGTGAGGTCAACGACAACCGCTATCTGCCCTACGGTCCGCTTTAACCGTTCACTCTGATTTAGCTTTTTCAAACGCCACCATGCTCTCGTCAGTGGCCGAAGTTTGGTATTTCAGCTTCCACTGATCATACGGCATACCATACACACGCTCTCTGGCCTTGTCATAATCCACCTCCAATCCGGCGTCGTCGGCTGCTGCCATATACCACTTAGACAGACAATTACGACAAAAACCCGCGAGGTTCATCAGGTCGATATTCTGTGCATCCTTGCGGCTGTCCAAATGGGCTAGCAGACGACGAAATACCGCCGCCTCAATTTTGTCTGAATCGTCCATTTTTCTCTCACTCCCTTTAGATAATGCCGCTGACTAAACGGGCATATATTCGCCACCATTAACATCCAGTGCTGCACCTGTCACGACGCTAGCGTAATCCGAGCCGAAGAACATAGCGGCCTTGGCGCACTCACCGTCATCGGGAATAATCCCCAACGGAATACTGCGAGTAACGTCCTTGATCAACTCGTCCTGACTCTTGCCAGTCGCCTTGGCCTGCCAGGAAAAATAACCCTCCACACTCGGCCCCCACATCCACCCCATATGGCAACTGTTCACTCGAATATTGTACTTCCCCAGCTCCAATGCTAGATGCTTAGTGGCACAACGCAACGCGGCCTTGGATGAGCCGTAACCGGCCTGAGTCGCCAATGGCTTGTGTTCCACCATAGTGGCAATCATCACTATGGCACCACCGCCACTTTCTTTCATATGCGGGACACAGGCTTGCGTAAGATACATCGTGCCGAAAAAGTTGACATCCATGGCGCGCCGCCAGCCGTCCATACTCGCCTCTTCGATCGGCTCAAAACTGCCGGGGTCATACGCACTGTTGAACAGTACATCGATGCGCCCAAACTCTTTTGCGACGCGGTCTGCCAATGCCAGACACTGCTCCGGATCTGAGATATCAGTCGGCACTTTGAGGACAGCTGTTCCCAGACCCAAGTTAAGTATCTCCTGCTCCGCGACATCAAGTTTTGCTTGAGTGCGCGCTGCCAACACCACCGCTGAAGCTCCCTCTTTTGCAGCGAGTGTCGATAACTCCTGACCAAGGCCGGGGCCAATTCCGGAAACAATGACCACTTTGTCTTTCATTAACATACTGAGTTTCTCCTATATTTAGAGCATTGATAACACTGAATATACACATTCGATAAAAGGGTTGAACAAGGATTCAAGAATACGCTAACGCAACACCTTCACCACCTAATGCGTCGCGCAATTCCTGCAATAATTCATCACTGGGAACGACTTGCCAGCCCACGCCCAACCTAATACGCGCCGAATTGTGCGGTTGTCGGTAAATCAACGACACTGGGCAACTCCCTCCGCCGGCCCTCGCGAGCGTTTTCTCCAACAGGTCAGCAAACTGTTCATTCATCTTCTCAGCGCTTATCTCGATTGTCAGTTCTGAAACCTTACTCTGTCTGGCTTCAGCAAGACTGCGCAAGCTATTGGCACGCATTGCCAGCTTTCCCGTTTTTTCATCAACGGATATCCGCCCTTCTGCTATCACTATCGTATCTTTTATCAGCAATTGCCGAAACTCGGAAAACGCCTCAGAAAATAACGTTACCTCAATCTGAGCACTACTGTCATCGAGGGTAATCACCCCCATGGCACCGCGCCGACTGTTCATAGACCGGGTCGCCATGATGAGTCCAACGACAACCTGGTTACCCTGATTGCCTCGACTGTTAGCACTAAGATCGGCAATGCGGTTAGGCGCGAACTTACGCACTTCCGCCCTGTATTCATCGATAGGGTGCCCAGTAATGTAGAGCCCCAATGTATCGCGTTCGCCGCCCAGGCGCTCTTTGTCCGACCACGTGCGAGCCGCGCGAAAATCAGCATAAACATCATTGCTACCATTAAGCTGGCTTGGCACCACTTCCCCGAACAGGTCGTTCATACAGTTATCACGATTACTGGCGCTCTGCTCAGCCGCTTTCAGAGCATCGTCCAGAGCCGCCATCAGCGTCCAGCGCTCCACGTTCAGTGAATCGAGGGCACCCGAGCGAATCATCGCTTCGAGAGCACGCCGATTGACCTTGCGCGGATCTGTGCGAGCACAAAAATCAAACAAATCAGAAAACGGACCACCCTCATTGCGTGCCTGCAAAATACCATCAACAGGCCCCGCACCCAACCCCTTGATAGCACCAAGGCCATAGATAATGTCGTCGCTCGTATTTACCGTAAACATATACTGCCCTTCATTGACGTCAGGCAGTTTCAATGCGAGCTTCATACGCTTGCACTCGTCGACAAACACCACGATCTTGTCAGTGTTATCCATTTCTGAGCTCATCACTGCAGCCATAAAGTACGCTGAGTAGTGCGTTTTCAACCAGGCGGTCTGGTAGGACACTAGGGCATAGGCAGCGGAGTGAGACTTGTTGAAGCCATAGCCGGCAAATTTTTCCACCAAATCGAAAATCTTAATCGCGAGACCGCCATTTACCCCCTTCGCTCCGGCACCCTCTTCAAATATCTCGCGCTGCCTTTCCATCTCTTTGGGATCTTTCTTTCCCATTGCACGACGCAACATATCGGCACCACCGAGCGTGTAACCTGCAAGTACCTGGGCGATCTGCATCACCTGTTCTTGGTAGAGAATAACACCGTAAGTGGGCTGCAGAATGGGTTGTAACCATTCATGTTGGTACTGGGCGTCCGGGTAGGAGATTTTTTCACGGCCTTGCTTGCGATTGACGAAATTATCGACCATACCAGACTGCAATGGGCCGGGTCGAAACAGTGCCAACAGCGCCACAATATCTTCGAAACAATCAGGTTGCAGCCGTTCGATCAACTCCTTCATACCCCGAGATTCCAGCTGGAAAACGGCTGTAGTCTCTCCAGACCGGAGCAGCTCGTAGCTACGCATATCGTCCAGAGGAATCTGCAATATCTCCAGTGGCAACTCCCCTACCCGCGCTCGAGCAGGGTTAATCATTTTTACTGCCCAATCGATGATAGTTAAAGTGCGCAGACCGAGGAAGTCGAACTTCACCAGACCCGCGTCTTCCACATCACCCTTGTCGAACTGTGTAACCAGACCCGAACCACTCTCGTCACAGTAAAGAGGTGAAAAATCAGTGAGCTTTGAAGGTGCAATAACCACGCCGCCGGCGTGTTTACCCACGTTTTTCACCACGCCTTCGAGTTGTTCAGCCATATCCCAAATTTCTTGGGCCTGCTCATCCTCCTGTAAAAACTCGCGCAAGGGTTCCTCTTGATCCAGAGCCTTGGCCAGAGTAATGCCCACTTCAAAAGGAATCATCTTGGACAACTTGTCTGCCAGTCCGTACGACTTTCCCTGGACGCGGGCCACGTCGCGCACCACGGCCTTGGCCGCCATGGTCCCGAACGTAATAATCTGCGAAACAGCCTCCCGTCCATACGTTTCGGCCACATAATCAATGACTCGGTCGCGTTTTTCCATACAGAAATCCACGTCGAAATCCGGCATGGAAACACGCTCGGGATTCAAAAAACGCTCGAACAGCAACTCATACTCAAGGGGGTCGAGATCAGTAATCTCCAACGCGTACGCCACAAGCGACCCGGCACCTGAGCCTCGACCCGGACCGACTGGAATGTCGTTATTCTTAGCCCATCGAATGAAGTCCATCACGATAAGGAAATAGCCCGGGAAGCCCATCTGGATAATGGTCTCCAGCTCGAATTCAAGACGATCCCGATAGGTTTGCTGTGTCTGCTGAAAATTGGGCGCACTGGCATCAAACAAAGCCTGCAGCCGCAAATCTAAACCTTGGTGAGACTGCTGCCGGAAAAACTCATCCATGGTCAGGTCATCGGGCACCGGATAATCGGGCAAGTAAGGTTTACCCAACTCCAGTACCACGTTACAGCGGCGTGCAATCTCTACACTGTTCGCCAGTGCTTCAGGAATATCCGCGAACAACTCCACCATCTCCTGCGTGGAACGCAAATACTGCTGCTCGGTATAATGACGCGGCCGCCGAGGATCATCCAGCGTACGACCCTCGCGAACACAGACTCGAGTCTCGTGTGCTTCAAACTCCTGAGCATCAAGAAAACGGACATCGTTGGTCGCTACCACGGGACACTGCAGACCTTGAGCCAGTTTTACCGCAGCATGCAGGTGGGTCTCATCGCCCTCTCGACCAGTACGGTGCAACTCCAGATAAAAGCGCTGCGGATACAATTGCATCCAATAGCTCGCTCGCTCTAGCGCGAGCGCGGCTCTTTCACCCAATAGTGCCTGCCCCACGTCTCCAGCCGCGCCAACTGACAGTGCAATTACCCCCTCCGTAGTCTCTTCAAGCCAGCGCTTACTGACATAGGGCAACCCCAGATACTGCCCCTCGGTATAGGCTCGTGAAATCAACAACGTGAGATTGTGATAGCCCGTCTGGTTCATCGCCAACAAGCACAACGGATAGGCCCGCTCTGGGTCATCCGCATCCATCACCATCAGGTCTACCCCAAAGATAGGCTGGACACCTGCGGCAATTGCGGCTTTGTGGAACTTGATCAGTCCGTAGAAATTACACACGTCAGTAACGGCCACCGCGGGCATAGCTAGTTCTGCAACCCTCCCTATCAGGGATTTTATGCGAACCAGGCCGTCGACCAGGGAGTACTCAGTGTGCAGGCGTAAGTGGACAAACTCAGTCATGAAATGATTCTATACGGCTTGCTGCAAATGTTGTACAAAAGCTAGCATGCAGCCAGTATTTTTTTTACCGGAGCGAAGCTGCGGCGATGAACCGGCGTCACACCGAGGGTCTTCAAAGCCTGTAAATGCACCACTGTGGGGTAGCCTTTGTGAGCAGCAAATCCATAGCCCGGATACACGCTGTCCAGAGCAATCAGAGCATTGTCTCTATGAACCTTCGCCAGAATTGAGGCAGCGGCAATCGCCGGCACTCTGTCGTCTCCTCCAACGACTGCTTCCGAGGCATAGTGCCAACGGGGTAGCCGATTACCATCCACCAGAACATATTCAGGCTGGGGTTGAAGCGTCTGAACCGCGCGGTGCATCGCTAAAAGAGAAGCCTGCAGGATATTCATCTCATCGATTTCGGCCACACTGGCACTGGCAATCGACCAGCCCAGAGCTCGAGACCTGATCAACTGGGCTAGCTCTTCCCTGCGTGCAGCGGTCAGTTTCTTTGAATCACGCAGCCCCTCTATTGGCTGCTGTGGATCCAAAATGACGGCGGCCGCTACCACGTCACCGGCGAGTGGCCCACGGCCCACTTCGTCTACGCCAGCCAAAGCGGAGCCTTTGTAGCTACTTTCAAAAAGATCTTTCATCCCGAATCACCGAAGGTCTGACTCTGTGCCATCTCGCCCTAGCGATCCGCGCAGAGTATCGTCGCACTAGCTGCCAGCTCACCTTCTACGTCAGAACTTACATCGAACTTCCAAATTCCGCGACGCTGTGAGACGACAGTAGCACGTAACATCACCCGATCCCCGGGAACACAGGGACGCTTGAAACGGAGATTATCAGCGCCAGCAAAGTAATACATCGAATCGGATTCGTTGGTCTTGCCTTGACTGTAAAAACCTAAAATTCCAGCCGCCTGAGCCATCGCTTCAAGCAGCAACACACCGGGGAATATGGGATTGTCTGGAAAGTGTCCATCAAAATAGGGTTCGTTGATACTGAGGTTCTTGTACGCAACGATGAACTCGCCCGCTTTCAGTTCCACAACGCGATCAACCAGTAAGAATGGGGAGCGATGCGGCAGATGCCTGCGAATATCCGTAATGTCCATCATCTTGAGTATAGCGCCGGAAACGGTTGGGGGTAATCGATATCGCAGTGAGTCCGGCGCCCAGAGCGCCTATTATTTCGCCGAGAGTTGGTTCAATTTATCCGTTAGCTGTGCAGTAATGCTATAACTGGGCTCTGCATGGATTACCGCGTTACGCTGCAACAAAAGGCCAATACCGTCTTTCTCAATAATTTCGCGCAAAACTTCTTGCACCTTTGGCGCCATCTCCTCCAGCAGCGCCTGGCCGGCCGACTGTTCAGCCTGCTGCAATTTCCCAGTCACATGGTCGAGATCGTCTTGCAGACTGCTCAGTTGCTTCTGAGCCGCAATCTTCTGGTCCTGACTCATCACCGCAGCGTCTTTCTGGAACGTCTTGAGTAGCGCTTCGCCCTCAACCTGAAGTCGCCCATACTCGGCTTTGTTTTTCTTAAATTCTTCCCCGTTTCTAATTTCATCGACACGCTTCTGGGCAACATCCGTTTGCAGGATAGCGCCCTGCACATCAACCACGGCTATTTTGCCCTGAGTCCAACCAAGCGTCGGCACCGAGAATGCCAGCACAGCAAGTGACAGTTTAAATAATCTAGACACATTCTTCTCCAAAAATTAACAATAGAAAATCAGAAACCACGACCCAAAGTGAATTGAAAGACCTCTTCCTCGTCAAAGTCGCCAGAATTTATCGGCTTGGCAAGACTGAAAGACATAGGACCAAAACCCGTAACCCAGGTCAAACCTATGCCTACCGAATAGCGCAGCTCACCGAAGTCAACATCATTGCAGCTCTGCTGCAATCGCCCGCAATCGGTATCAAACACATTACCCGCATCCAGAAAAAAAGAAGTGCGCAACTGGCTTTGATCCTTGATAAACGGGAGTGGGA
>OLHR01000052.1_pt1 | contig 44020 bp, 39 predicted proteins | sample 1609291 | NCBI WGS metagenome assembly OLHR01 (sample SAMN05416707, study PRJEB24817) | seawater metagenome | isolation source: Sea water | place: Canada:Atlantic | collected 2013-07 | reverse complement strand
GATCTACACCTCTCTATTCGTCGGCAGCGTCAGATGTGTATAAGAGACAGATGTGGACGAGAACGGCCTCGCCCGTCTGCTCTCGCAGGTCTTTCTCGGTCCGCTCGCCTCCGGCCTAACCGGCGTCACTACCCGCGAGTCGCTGCTCCATCCCGAGCGCAAAGCGGAAGCCATGCGCCTCATCTCCAGCCAGATGCCGCTGGACCGGGTCATCAGCGGCAGTGGCTCGTTTGCCGTCGGCAGCTCCCTGGCCTATCAGGTGGACCTGGCGTTCGATGATCCGACCAATCCCTTCGTCCACCAGTACCATCCGGATCACGACAACCGCGACCCGAACCTGCTGCCACTCAAAACCGGCGGCGAGAGCTACGACATCACCCGCAACTGCACCTTTAGCTTCACCGAAACTCCACCCGACGGCGGCAGCATCAGCGGCTGGGGCACTTCCGTCTATGGCGGCACTTACTCTGAAGTCATCAAAGGTCTCAACAAGACCACCCAGAATCTAACCACATCCGGCACTTTCAACTTCCGCCGCCTGTCGGAAATTGCCGATATCGCCATCGATTGAACCCAACACCCATTTACCAACATCATGAAAGCATCATCCCTCGCCCTTCTCCTGCTCGTCAGCTCGGCGGCCGTCTCCCTGGCTCAGACCTCGCAAGTGCCTAATCTGCTCAGCTATCAAGCCAGCGTCACCAATGCCTCCGGCACCCCCATTGGCGCGACGGAACCCGTCAACCGGACCGTCACCTTTCAGTTCTACACCACCAGTACCGGCGGCACCCCCGTTTACGCGGAGTCGCAGGTTGTCACCATCGCCAACGGCGACTTCAGCGTCCTGCTGGGAAATGGCAACGGCGTGAGTGGACTTCCCGGGCGGGTTGTACCTGCCTCGCCCATCCGCAGCCTCGCCTCCATCACCCTGAGCCCGCTCTATCTCGGCATCACCGTCGATGACGGCACCGCCGCTGTGGACGCGGAAATTTCCCCGCGCCAGGAGCTGGCCTCTGCCGCTTTCGCCACCCGTGCCCAGGTCGCCGAGGGCCTCGCCGACGGCAAACTCGCCACCGGGATGGTCGCGGACTCCGCCATCACCACCGTGAAAATCGGCGGCAACCAGGTCACCACCGCCAAGATCGCCGACGCTAACATCACCACCGCCAAGCTCGCCACCGGCAGCGTCACCCTCGACAAGCTCGACACCACGGCCATCGGCGTTTGGACCCCTAACGGACCGAACATCAACCGCACCAGCGGCAATGTCGGAATCGGCCAGCCAAGCCCGGGTTTCCCGCTCAATTTCTCCAGTACCGTCGGTAATAAAATCTCGCTCTATGGCAACAGCGGAAATCACTACGGCCTCGGCCTCCAAAATAACTTGGTCCAGATCTACGCTGGTGACAGCAGCGGGGATGTCGGTTTCGGCTATGGCTCCTCCACCGCTTTCACCGAGACCATGCGCATCAAAGGTAATGGAAATCTGGGAATCGGAACCAACAACCCCACCTCCAAGCTCCACATCAGCGGCGGCAGCGCCACCATCGACAGCGCCTCAGCCACCGCGGTGTCAGTCCTCCAGGGCGGAGGCACCGGCAAGGTGGATCTTGCCGTCGCCGGGGGCGCCGGATCATACTCCTCCTCCGCCGCCACCAATGACGGGGTTCTGCGCGCGATGACCGGTAAACTCCATCTGCAAACCGGAGCCGGCGCGGCCGGCATCACGGTCGATGCCGCCAACAATGTCGGCATGGGCACGATCAGCCCCAGAAACAAACTCGACATCCGCGGCAAACTGAGTCTCGGGGATGCCGACCCCGATGCCGGTTTCAATGGCGCCTTGCAGATCACCCGCGGCCCGTCGGCGGCGCAGCATATCAATCTGGTGCGATCCGGCAACTGGGCGTGGTCCCTCGGCTATGTCGCCAACACGAACACCTTCGGGATCGGTGGTGGCACCAGGACGGACAGTGACTTCAACCCCACCTTCCGAATGGACACTAATGGAAGGACCATGATCAACACGACCAACTCGTCGCAGGGCGATTTGAGCGTCGGGCTCGGAGGCTTAGTCTCTGTAGGCAGCCGAGGCGGAACGCCTGGATATGCCCGGATGAGATATGAGAACGGGGGCCGAATTTACCTCGAAGCCTATAACACCAATATAAACAATGGACAATGGAGAGGGTTTAGTATGGATGGCAACAACGATATCGACTGGACTTCCGACCGTCGTCTCAAGAAGAACATCGTGGACGCCGAGCCGATGTTGGACCGCCTGATGCAGCTCCCCTTCCGCCGTTACCAGTACAAAAGCTCGACCAACCCGAACGAACGCCCCGAATTCGGCGTGATTGCTCAAGAAGTCGAGCCGCTTTTTCCTGATCTCATTGGCAAGGGTGAAGACGGCATCATGACAGTGGGATATACCAGCTTCGCCACCATCGCGTGCAAGACGATCCAAGAACTCAAGATCGAAAAAGACAACGAGATCGACGAACTGCGCACCGACCTGACCCAGAAGAACGCGGCGATCGCCGATCTCAGCGCTCGCCTCCTCGCCTTGGAAAAACTCGTGAGTGACCGTCGCTAACACCTGCCGTTTTCCGCTGCTTCCCAATCTCCAACCAGAAAATTGCCTTGAAACGATACTTCACTTGCTTTCGATCCACGATCCCGGGAGGTCGGCTCTGCGCCCTCATCGGAATCGCAGCGATTGCGATATCGCCCACCGCGCTGGGCCAGTTTGAAATCAAGGGCAAGGTAGGGAACAAGCTCACTTACCGCGGCGACGGCATCCCCAGCGGCAGCGGTGGCACGCCCAGCGGCGCGCCGACGATCACCCCGCAGTTTTCCAACGTATTAGAAACAAGTGCCACCAGCGGGCCCATCTCGACCTCGGCAGATCCACTGGTCCGCTTTCCCTCCTCACCCGCCGTCGCCCTCAAACGCTCCAGCCTCGGAAACACCTTTTCCTCCGGCGTCCCCGCCTATTTCATTGGCGACCGGATCGAGCTCCCGCTCGCCTACATCACCCCCGCCGGAACAAGCGTCGCCGCCACCTCGGACTTCTGGCGCGCGGAGCCCGTCCGCCCCGGGGAAATCGTCATCAACCCCAACGGCCAGCCGCTCAAGGATTCGTCCGGCGCGCTGATCGCGAATGATGGCGGAGTCCTCGTGCCCAGCCTCGCGACCGGAAGTTATGAGAACTTCTATTATAGCCCCCACGCCGCCCAGGTTTTCGCCAACCAACCGGGACAGGTGCAAATCTGGTGGCGCTCCCTGCTGCCAAACGCTAGCAACGAGTATGTCCTGGTGAAGGATACTTTCGCCGTCTCCTCGTCCACCTCCCGCCCGATCCGGCAGTTTTTCTGGACCGAAAAAAGTTTCAACGGCCCGCCCATCAGCATTCCCAGCGGCCGCATCGTCACCGTAAACCCGGTCTTCAGCAACGTCTTCCCCTCATCCGTCAGCGAGGAATACGTGGCGGTGGGATCCTCCACTCCCGCCGATCCCGACGCCCAGCCCGCCGAGGAACTGCGCACCGTGTGGTTCGAAAAAAACACCGGCATTGGCTCCCTCCGCGCCTACAACATCACCGGTCGGATTCTTGTCGAATACCTCGGCGAACTCGGCGAGGACGGAACCCACGAGTTCCTCGGCGCCGACGTGGTTGAAATTTCAAAGGCATCTCCCTTCTCTACGCTATCGGTCAACCTGGGCAATGAAATCCGCCCCGCCGCCAACGACCCGAAACTGGTCGCCCTCCCGGTGGTAACCGACGCCTCCGGCACCGTCTCGTTCTACGGCAGCGTCTCCCGTCCCGACGGCAGCCTCGCTTATTATGCCGAGCAGGAAAACGCCCTCGAAGATCGCGTGGTCTTCTATTGGTTGGAAAAATCCGATGCGGCGATTGTTCCCGTTTCCGGAGACGCACCGGGCCTGGAAATCGACTGGCCGAAATACCTTCACAAATACCTGCAGGTCTGGCCCACCGATGTCGCCGCCTTCGCCCATTATACCATCCCCGGCGGCGGCAGCTCGCTTGACAACGGCACCGGCCTCAAGTTCGAGGGCGGCACCATCCCGACCCTCGTCTATCAAGATGATCCGGCCCAGGGCGAGGCCTCGATCGACAGCACCAGCCAAAGACTGTTAGTCGTCCCGACTGGCGACCAAGCGAACCGCGCGCTCCTCAAGTTCAGCGGAGATAACGGTTCAGTCTGGTATGTGCCTCTGCTCACCCAAGTCGAAGGCCGCACCGGCTTCCTCGAAAGCGACAGTCTCGGCCAGCTAACAGGCCAAGCCTATGTCGGCGAGCGCATTGAGCGTCCCTCCACGGATTACAGTCTCGCCGGCTATGTTGCCGCCGGCAGCTCCCACTCGCCAAATGCTTATATCAATCCCTTCACCGCCGGCATCAGCGAAGCTGAAAAAGGCGCCATCATTCCCGTCAACGCCCTTCCGGGAGATGGAAACGCCCTGAAAATCTGGTGGTTCAAACGGGTCGCCGCACCGTCGAGCGAGTTCACCGATTTTTACACCCCGGCGAAAATCGGCACCTACTCGTTGGATTACCGCCGCTCGTTGTTAGTCGATCAGGAAGACTTCGAGGGGACGGTCACCGGCTGGACGAACAACCTGACTTCCGTGGGTCCCGCAGGCGGCTATCTCGGAAGGTTAGCAAAATCCACCGGTGTCGCCACCGAAAAAACCTTCTCGGTCGATGGCAGCGGATCCACCGGCGTCTCCATCAACTTCACCTTCCATCGCATCGATTCCTGGGACGCGAACGAGAAATTCCAAGTGTATCTCAATGACCAAAAGTTGATTGATCAAACGTTCCCATACACCGAGGTCACCGACGTGATCGAGCAAAGCGGTTATTTCGAGAACCGCGCTTACTCTTGGAGCATCACCCCGGTCGCAGGCAGCTACGGGAATTTTCTGGGAGAATTTTGGAACGACCAAAGTTTCCGGGTGCAAATCCAAGCCGGCTCCCTGGAAAATGTGCCGCTCAGCAGTTTGAAGCTCGGCTTCAGCACCAACTTGGATACAGGGATCAGCGACGAGTCCTTCGGCATCGACGACCTCACGCTCGAAGTGCCGCTTCCCCAGCAGATTGTCATGGCTTCGAACAAAGGCACCGGCAGCCTGGCTTCCGCCGTCGCCGCGGGCACCATCTACAACCAGCCGGATGTTAGTAAAATCGGCTACAACCCGAATGAGGAACATGCCATCCTGCTTGGCGGCCAAGGCTATGCCCTGCGCGACGACCTCAACCTCACTGATAGCTCGGCGGCAGCTGCGGTCGGCAGCGCCTTCACCTCGCTGCCCCGCGTCCTGATCGAATACACGGACCCCATCGACAAGCGCCCCGCGATTTCCGTTTATGAAGTTCTTCGCGAGAATGCCTTCTATAAGTTCTCCTATGGCATCACCGCGGGCACCATTCTCAACTCGCCGATGCCGATGCCGCTCCTGCCACTCCCCGTGGACCCCGCGACCGGGCTGAGCAAAAACCTCGAAGTGGCCTCGCCGATTGACGTGACTCCTGAGGCCCTGGCAGCCGGGGCTCCATCCCTCTACGGGAAATTCAGTTTCAAGGACCGCAAAGGCTACGACTGGATCTACCGCGGTCCCCATGCCGGCGGCACTCCATCACTGGGCATGCAGTTTTACTACCCGATGCAGACGAGCTTCGTTTTCCCGAACCGCGTGCAACCCGCCGAAGGGGAGCCCCTGCCCTTCCTTCGTCCCATCAGCGATGACGCTTATGTGGGAGATCCCGTGTTAGGCACTCCCCTCACCGTGGCCTATTTCCCCGCCTGGCCCACCAGTCCGCCAACCATGAGCGTGGGTGAGACCCTCGCCATGCCGAAGCGCGGCCTGCCTGCCGTCCGCGGACAAAAAAGCGCCAATGTGCTCTACCAGCAATCCATCGCGCTGTCCGGCACCGCCAAGGAAAGCGCCGTCCTGCACGACCCGACGCGCTCCAAGTCGGTCTTGCTCAACGCCGGCTCGGTCGGCTTGAAAAGCCTGCCCGTCTCCATCGCCACTACCCAGGACAAGGGGAAAACCTACTTCCAGCTGCTCCCTCCCCACTTGCAGCAGCGCGTTTATTTCGACCCGAACATCGGCGATATCGGGGCCGTGGTCCTGATCGGCGAGTTCGTGGACGAAACCGCAGGTGAAGACTACATCCACCTCAACGCGCTCAGCCCAGAAGACACACAGGTCATGAAGGACCTCGTGGCTCCCGACGACGGCGAGTCCCAGAATTGGTATCGTGCCATCGACGGCCTCGCCACGCTTGTGGAAACCTTTAAAGAAGATCCGAATAAGCGGGGAACCTATATTCCAGATACTACGCTCAGCTATACCGTCAACAGCGAGAGCCTCGCCATCGTCACGAACTCGGACACCGCGGTGGACAGTTATGCCCTGACCGCCAATGGCGCGGGAGCGGGTTACGTCACTCTTCTCTTCGGTAATGGCGAGGCCTTCACCCCCAAGGGGGATCCCGTGGAGATGCAGATCATCCAAGTGGTGCCGCAGCTCTACACCGGCGATCTGAAAACCCTCGTCGCCTCGAATCCTCTCGATGAGCAGACCACCCTCCGCCACAGCGGCGACTTCGCCGCCCGCCCGGGCAACTATGAGTTCGAGTGGCGTTACGCAACGCCGGTCGATGGCGTGGCTCCCATCACCTATCAAACCGAGATGACCACAGCGCTCGGGAATGTCGCTGAATGGAATTCGAAGACCAACCCAAGCAACCTGCTGCCCGAGGACTCCGAATACACCACCAGCACCTACACACTCCCGCGCTCGATCAGCGTCAATGACCCTGGCTACACCACGGGTTCCGGCCTGCCCGGCATCGTGGTCAAAGCCGCCCAAACCGTGCACTACAGCTCGGGAAACCAAGGCGAGGCGATCTTCAGTGCCGACCTCAGCGCGCTCGACGGCTTCGTGCTTTATGTGAACGGGGTTCCGGTTTTGGCCTCCCGCATGCCGGCGGGAATCCCCGTGCCGGGAAACCTGACCCCGGTGGACGGATTGTCCGGCTTGTCGGACGAAGGACTCACCTATCAGTATCGCGTCCCCTCTTCGGTTTTCACCACCACCGAGAACCGGATCGAGGTCGCCCTCTACTCCAGCGCCGCTCCAGGCACCACACCCACCGTCCAAACCAACCTCCGGCTCGAGCTCACCTCCAGCGTCGACAAGGTGGACCCCGCCGTTTACGCAGCCTCGCCATGGCTCCGTCCTAGTGGAACACTCACCAACGTCGCGATCGTCGGCGGCAGCGCGGACTCGCCGCTTGGAAATCCCTTGCTTCTATTCAGCGACAACTACTTCACCATGCGTTACCGCACCTTGCCTGGCAGCGGCAACGTCGCCGGTGAAGCCTGGAGCAAATGGATGGAGCCCAAGCTCGTCATGAGTTGGATCAAGCGCGCGCTCGACGGCATCAATCCGTTCAACCAGCGCAACGACGACCTTTTCAACAATCCGGTCAGCACCGACGTCAGCATGCTCACCCAGGCCGGAACCCGCTGGGAGGGTGATGTCGCGCTCAACATCGACACCATCGAAGACTTCGGACTCATCGAAATTTACGAGACCCTGCTCAACCGCGCCAAGAAGCTCAGCATCGACGCCGGCTACGACGATGCCGGGACCAACGACACCCTCCTGTTGACCGCGGGCTATCTATCGGATCTCTACGTCATCGTCGGCAACGAGGCTGCGGACGATGCGGACAACCCCACCATCGCCATCGACGGATCGATCGAGTCCAGCGAAGTGGAAACCTCGCGCTTTTCCTTCGAAGGTCAGATACCAACACTCATCGAGGAAGAATTGGCACTCTTGGCCGGCCGCGATGACTTCCTCAGTCCGAGCGTGACCACCGCCCCGGCCTACAACCGGCTTTACTGGAACTACACTAACGGCATCAACTCCGGTGAGTCAATCTATGCCATCAACTACAACATCAAGGAAAAGGCCGGTGCCGACACGGCCGACGGAACGATCGATGCGGATGATGCCCAGCACATGTTTCCTCAAGGTCATGGCGATGCCTACGGCCATTACCTCACCGCTCTGACTGGTTACTACAAGCTGCTCACCTCCGACAGCTTCACCTGGATTCCAAGAAGCGAGGGTGTCGATGTTCTCGGCCAGACCGTGCAGGTGGACTATCAGGACGAGCGCAAGTTCGCTGCCGCCGCCGCAAGTGTCGCCCGCAGCTCGTCCCGGATCCTCGACCTCACCGCGCGGATCTCGTACCGCGATGATCCCGGCACCGGCTGGGCGCACATGCGGGACAACACGGAAAACAGCGCGACCGGCATCCGACGCCAGCGGGGCTCCGACGAGTGGGCCGCGCGCGGCGGCCAGGGGGCTTACCTTCACTGGATCAGTGCCAACGCAATGCTGCCGGATGTCGATGACAATCCCAACCACACCGGCATCCAGATCATCGACCGCAGCACCGTTCCCGAGATCCCGGAAATCGTTGCCAGCGCGATCAATATCCAATCCAACCTGGACGCCCAGTGCGCGCACCTCAATCCGCTGGGCCTCGCCAAGGGCGCCATCGCCTTTGATATCTCCTCTTCCGAGCTCAAGTCGGGCGCATCCCACTTTGAGCAAATCTATGCCCGAGCCCTGCGTGCCAACCTCAATGCCAAGGCCGCGTTCGACCAAGCCAGCGCGATGAACCGCCAGCTCCGCCAGCAAAACAACTCGCTCGACGACTACAACCTCGCCGTGGACGATCAGGAGCGCGCCTACGAATACGAGTTGGTCACGCTCTTCGGCAGCGCCTACCCGAACGATGTCGGTCCGGGAAAACTATACTCGCAAGGTTACGAAGGGCCGGACCTTTATCACTACTGGCTGATCGACCGCCCCTCGGTCGTGACCAACACCGAGCAGACCGTCACCGTCAATTTCCGTGAGCCGGTAAACATGGACCCGTTTGTGGAATGGTCGCTGGACAACACCTATCAGAAAATCACCGATCCGGTCCAGTATGTGAACCGTCAGATGGACATCGTTCCGCACCAGCTCATGCAGTTCGCCGCATCGGGAAGTGGCAGCCGCCGCGATCCGGGCGAGATCCAGAGTGCCCTGCTCAATGTCTATCAGGCACAGGTCGGCTCCCGCGAGGCCGCCAACAAGTTGGATAGCCTATCCGCCCAATTCGAGCGCGACTATCAGCTCTTTACCGAGTTCCGGACCACTTATGACGACGCCGTCGCCAACGACGAGGCCCTCACCCAGGAAGCGCAGTTTTACCTCAACGCCGCCCAAGTGTATGATGCCGCCTCACAGCTCCTCGAGCTCGTGGGTGACTACGCCGAGAAAATTGGCGGCGTCACCGCCATGTCGTTCCCGACCGTCGTCGGCTTCTCGATGGACAGCACCTCGGTGATGCGCAGCCTCTCCCGTTACGGTGGCTACGCCGCCGCCTTCGCCCAGCGCCAGGCAGCCCTCCAGTTGGACACCGTGGTTGACCGTCTTGAGGGCAAGGCGGACGAAATAATGGAGGAGACCGGCGGCTGGGAGGACGGCCTCGCCCGCGACAACGAAGACAAGCAGCATGTCGTCGAGTTCGAGCGACTCCTTCGGGAAATCATCGCCTGCGGCTACGAGCTCTCACACCGCGCCGCCGAGTTGCAGCGCGCCAACGAGAGCGTCGCCGGACTGATGGCGCGGGGGGATCACCTCCTCGCCGAGCGGGAAATCTTCCGCATGCGCGCCGCCGCCGTGGTGCAAGGCTACCGCACCCGCGACATGACCTATCGCACGTTCCGCAACGAAGAGCTTTCCCAATACCAGGCGCTCTACGATCTCGCCGCCCAATATACTTATCTAGCCGTCCAAAGTTATGATTATGAAACCGGACTCCTTGGAACCAGCGCCGGCCAGGAATTGATCGACGGCATCGTCGGCACCCGCTCGCTTGGGAAATTCCAAAATAGCAATCCAGTCGCCTCCACCGGCACCACCGGCGACGGTGGCTTGGCCAGTATCCTGGCCCGCCTCAACAGCGACTGGTCGGTGGTCAAGCCGCGCCTCGGGATCAACAACCCGGATAAAAACGGCACGCTGTTCTCCCTGCGCCAGGAGCTGTTCCGGATCCGCACCGATGCCTCTACCAGCGAAGATGACAAGGCGTGGAAGGAAACCATCGAGCAGCATATCATGAGCAACCTGCTCAACGATCCGGACGTCGCGCTCCATGCGCGCAATCTGCGCAAGCCGAACGGGGCGTCGGTCCCGGGCATCGTCATTCCGTTCACCAGCACCATCGCCCATGGCCTGAACTTCTTCGGCCAGCCGCTGGCCGCCGGAGACCATGCCTACACCGCGACGAACTTCGCCACCAAGATCTATTCGACTGGTGTCGTCTTGAAAGGCTACATCGGCATGGATCCCTTCGCGTTTGGAAGCGGGGATGCCACCCCCGCGGCCACCTCCGATGCCGATGCCCTCAGCGCGACGCCCTATGTCTATCTGATCCCCGCCGGATTTGACAGCATGCTCGCCCCGCCGCTCGGAGATACATCATTGGTGCGCTCCTGGTCGGTGAAGGATCAGGCGATGCCGCTGCCCTTCAACCTCGGTCAGAGCGATTTCTCCGACACCCAGTTCTTCACGCCCGAAGGCACGGTCAACGAGCAGTTATGGATCACCCGCAAGCACCAAGCCTTCCGCGCGATCAGCGATCCGTCATTCCTCTACAGCACCATGCCGGAGGAATTCACCAACACCCGCCTGGTCGGCCGCAGCGTCTGGAACAGCCAGTGGAAAATCGTCATCCCCGCCTACACCCTGCTCAATGACGAGCAAGGCGGGCTGGATCGCTTCGCCCGTACGGTCAAGGACATCCAGGTCTTCTTCCGCACCTACTCGAACTCCGGCAATTGATGAAATCGGCGGATTTGGCTATATGACTGGCGGATTCGTCAAATTTCTCTTGCCGTTTTTGCCTGTGCTGTTTGAAAGCTAACCCATATCCATGAAAAAGCTCTGGCTCATTCTCGTTCCGCTGATGTCCGCGATCGTTTGGTTGGTGTGGCATGCGGTGAATGTGGCCCGTCCGGCGGCGGCGCATCCGGATATGTAGGGGTTGAGAAGCGCGAAGAAATCGCGGAAGAAGATCCCACTGGTCGTATTGATTGGCAGATCGCGAAGCGACGGGGTCCGATCAAAAAGATGGCAGAAGGACCGGAAAAGGACCTCATCCTGGCGGCCGAAAAAGCCAAGGCCTCGGTCGTTCGCAGTATCAAAGCCGGTGACCTTTCGGAAGGCGCTGATACTTTCGCTATCTCCCACTATGCAGCGCAAAAAGTCCTGGATCCCACCGAACTCTTCAAAGCTCCGCTCGCCGGAGATTCGGGCACCATTGGTATATCTTTCACCGCAGTTTATCTAAAAGTAATCGAATGGTCTGTCGAGACCTCTGCTGGCAGACCTCGCAGAGGATTTTTTTTTCTGTTCTCGAATTATCGCAAAGCCCTGCCGATACTCTCCTTTTTATTCCCGCAACATGCATTCGAGCACGGTCGAGAACTATCTTAAAACTATTTGGGGGCTTCAGCAGCGGTCGCCGGACAGTTCCCTCGTGCCGATCGGTCGAGTTGCTCAGAAGCTCTCGGTGACTCCTGGAACAGCCACGACGATGATGAATCAACTCCTGAAGCAGGAGCTCGTCGATTACATCCCGCGGAAAGGGGTGTCGCTCAATGTCGCCGGTCGCAAGGCGGCCCTGCAAGTGCTTCGGCGCCATCGGCTGGTGGAAAGCTTTCTCGTGGAGATCATGAGGCTTGATTGGGCCGAGGTCCATGAAGAGGCCGAAGTTCTGGAGCACGTCATTTCCGAGCGTCTTCTCGCACGGATGGACCAAATGCTGGGGCATCCGACCCACGATCCTCATGGCGCTCCCATACCTACGAGCGAAGGTGAGGTGCCGAGCCAATCCACTCAGACCCTCGCAGAATGCAGCCCGGGAGATTTCACTCTGACTCGAGTGCGGGAGAATCGTCCGGATTTTCTCCAGTGGCTCGCTCTGCTGGGGCTTAAGCCTGGAACCTTTCTCAGGCTGATCGTCAGGGATTCGTTCGCAGACACGCTTACGCTTGTGATTGCAGAAGGCCCGGATCAGGTCCAGATTTCCTTGTCGGCTGCAAAATCACTTCTTGTTGTCCCGGCATGACGCTTATGAAAACGATTACCTCGCTCTTTTTACCGCTTCTCCTCTTGAGTTGCCAAGAATCTGATCCATCAGCCCTGTCGAATCGCCCTCGCGACCTTTCGCCAGAGGAACGGCAAACGATTGATGCGACTCTTGCCACTCAGGTGATTGGCAAGGAATTGGCAGGGCGGACGAGTTGGTTGAACGACGAGGGATTTTACTCCGGTTCGCTCGATAAAGCCCCGCAACGCTACCTCCTCTATTTTTCAGCAAGCTGGTGAGGCCCTTGTAAAGCGAACGCTCCCCAGTTGGTGAGCTCCTATCACGAGATGATTGCAAGTCGAGACGATGTTGAGCTGATTCATATTAGCCTCGATCATAGCGATGAGGCCGCTGAAAAATGGGCTCTGAATGAAAAATTCCCCTGGCCCACGGTTCTGCAAAGCCAAATCAGCGAAGAGTTGGCGGCTCGCACGCCTCAGACCGTGCCTTCCTATCTTCTGGTAAGTGCAGATGGCACGATCGTTGCCACAGGTAAAACGGAAGCGTTGGCAGCAATCAAGGAGGAGTGACCTGAATTCTTAGGGATCTTTTTCCTTCCCCTCGCCCTGTGTTCACGGTTGTCTAAGGCACCTCCCATTCTATGAAAAACTTAGCAAAGCTCCTGTTAATCGGCTTTATGTCGTCGATGGCTCACGCCCAGGTGACTGTCAGCTTGGCCCTTGATCGTCCCACCTACTTGGTTAATGAGCCGGTCACTGCCGTGGTCACCATCACGAACCGAAGTGGATCCGAACTTTTTCTCCACAGTGAGATGAAGGGGAAAATCGCCCGCAGTTGGCTTGAGTTCTCGATGCGGCACTCGGGAGGAGATGCTCTTCCCCGCATGAATCACGGAGCATTTCGTGCCGCCAAGCTTGGGGCCGGTCAGACCATTTCCCGTCGTATCAATCTAAGTCAGCTCTACAGTGTGGCGAAGCAGGGCAATTTCTCGACCAATGCCCGGATTCAAATCAACAATCAGGTTTTCACCTCAAATTCGTCTCACTTCACCGTCAGCGAGGGATCGCTTTGCTTCAAGCAGCCCTTCGGCGCCCCAAAGACCAAGTTTCCTAATCGGGAATACCGTGTGATCACCTTCAATGACGGTAAGACGACCTCGATTTATGCTGCCGTGCATGAAGCAAAGACGCAACGAGCTCTGGCGACTGGGCGCATCAGCAAGATCCTTCTCTTCAAGAAACCGCAAGCGACCTTGGACAGCGCCAACAATCTCCATGTTCTCTATCTCTCGAATCCTGAAATTTTTGTGCACGCCATTGTGAATAAGAATGGGCAGCTGGCATCTACGAAATATTTTAAACGCGGCGCTAGCGGAACCCCATCTCTGGCAGCCCAACGCGATGGTAAGATCCTTGTGCAAGGGGGTATCCGCTTTGATCCCGAAAAGGAAGCCGTCGAGCGCGATCGCGCTCGAAAAGTATCCGAGCGTCCCGAACAGTAAACTTTTTTTGATAAAAAGTTTGTATTAATTTTAATAATGTTTATAAGATCAACGATTAATAAGTAATTTTCAATGAATAATCTCCTGCACGCACTCGTCATCTTCCTAGTCCTTACCGTTCCGGCGGCGGCTTCCTTCAGAACTGTCGTGATCGATGCCGGACATGGTGGTCGTGATAATGGTGGTAGCTACGGGAAGGTCTACGAAAAATGGCTCGCACTCGACACCTCGATGCGGGTGGAGCAGAAGCTGAAGGCGAAGGGTTTCCGCACCGTAATGACTCGCCGCAGTGATCAGTTTATTTCACTTTCTGGTCGAGCCAAGATCGGAAATCGCTACGCGAACTCCATTTTTGTCTCTATCCATTACAACTTCACTTGGAAGAAGAACGTCAGTGGTCTTGAGACCTTCTACTGCTCTCCTCAATCAAAGCCTCTCGCCGACGCAGTTCAGCGCGGAATGCTGAACCGGGTGAAGTCCGTCAACCGCGGTGTCAAATATGCCCGTTACTTCGTGATTAGCCATTCGAGGAATCCTGCGATCTTGGTCGAAGGTGGATTCGTTTCAAACTCCCGTGAGCGTGGTCGAACTAAAGAAGGCTGGTATCGTGAGGCAATCGCCGATGGCATTGTCGACGGAATTGTCTCCTTTAAGAAAATCGCCCGCGGAAGCTGGTAAACAATTTCAGATGTCTTCCGTCGACTGGGACGCGCGTTACCGCGACGGAGAGACGCCTTGGGAAAAGGGAATGGCCCATCCGGCCCTTCCTTTTTTTGTGTCCAGTCACCCCGGGATTTTTGAAAAAAAGCCAAGGGTCTTTCACCCCGGCTGCGGCTTTGGACACGATGCTGCCATTCTCGTACCGCACTGCGAGGAGCTGACGGCCCTCGATCTTGCTGCGGCACCCTTGGAGGCGGCGAAAGACCTTTATCCGACGGAGAACATCCGTTGGGAGGTGGGCGATCTTTTCGCATGGGATGAACCCGAGAAATACGATCTCGTGTGGGAGCACACCTGCTTTTGTGCCATCCCGCTCGAATTTCGGACCAAATATGTCAAAGCGGTTCATCGCCTTCTCAAACCCGGTGGCCATCTCGCTGGAATCTTTTTCTTAAATCCGGATCACGCTCTCGAAGAAGGCCCGCCTTTCGGCGTCACTCGCGATGAGCTGAATGGATTTTTCGGTAACGGCTTCGAGCTCCTCGAAGATCACCCCAAGCCCGAGACCTATGAGGGACGGGAAAATCGTGAGACACTCATGGTCTGGCGGAAGCGATCGTAACTTTTTCAATGACTCGTAAAGAGCTTGCTGCCGGAACCAAGTCCTACGAGCAGGGCAAGTGAAAATCTGAATGGCCTCTTTTTGTGGCTCATTCGTAATGAGATATTTTCAGAGAAAGCGGATCCGCAGGTGGAAGCTTATTTTCTAGCTCAGCGCACCTAAATCGGCCTGGACGGTGATCTTGGGATTGGCACTCGGGTTTTCCACAAGGTTGGTGCCTTTTCCCAGGAGCTGGAGGGCGGAGACTTCATCGGTGATTTGGGCGTCACCTTGGCCGACGTTTTGGTAGGCTTGGAGGATGAGATCTTTGGAGAAAATTTGCGGGGTCTCCATGATCCAGAGGTCGTCGCGGGAGACGGACCCGGTGGTGACGCCTGCGGGGGTTGCGCGCTTGAGGGTCTCGGTGATGCGGCGGGCGAGGGCGGCTGCTCCGGTGTTCTTGGCAGCCGCGAAGGTGGCGCGTATGCTTGCGGGAGAGACAAGGGGGCGGGCGCCATCGTGGATGGCGACGTGGGTGATGTCGTCGTTGAGAGCGGCGAGTCCGGCGGCGACGGAGTCGGAGCGCTCGGTGCCGCCATCGACGCGGATCAGCTTTCTTCCAAGGTCGCTGAGCCAGGCGAAGCGCTCGCTGGGAGTGACGACGATGACTTGAGAGACTTCGGCGAGGGATGAAAAGGCGCGGACACTGTGCCAGAGGACGGGCTTGCCATCGAACTCGGCAGCGAGCTTATCAAAGCCCATGCGACGGGAGGACCCGGAGGCAACGATGATGGCGGCGTAGCTCATCCTTAAGAGAAAATGACTAAAACTGTGAGCTGGAAACTGCTAACTTTTAGGAAAGATGTTTCATGACCTCTTGGGAGAGGGTTTTCCCATCGGCTTGGCCGGCTACTTTTTCTTGCACGATCTTCATGACCTTGCCCATGTCGGCGCGGGAGGTGGCTCCGGTCTCGGCCACGGCGGCTGACACAATGGCGGAGATCTCATCGGCTCCGAGGGCGGCGGGAAGGTATTTTTCGAGGACGGCAACTTCGGCTTTTTCGTTATCGGCGAGTTCTTGGCGGTCGGCTTTTTCGAACTGCTCGATGGAGTCCTGTCGCTGTTTGATCTGCTTGCGCACGAGAGCGAGGGTGTCGGCCTCGGAGGCGACGTTGTCTTTGTGCCCGGATTCGATGGCGGCGTTCGTGATGGCCGTCTTGAGAGCCCGGAGAGTGGTGAGGACTACGGTGTTCTTGGCCTTCATGGCGCCTTTAATATCGGACATTAGTTGGGAGGAAAAATCGTTCATGGATGAGTTGTCACCTCAGAAGAGACGGGAGGCAAGGGGGGAATCATTTTTCCACAGCTTGCAGGAGGAGCGTGGTGTGGTAAAGGACGGGCGTGAGCAAGAAGCGCATCGCTGGTCCCCTGTATCTCTGTTTTATCGGATTAGCGGTCTTGCTCATGGGCGCTCTCTTTATGGGGTTGCTGTGGAAGTCCTATGTCGGTGCCAAGGAAACGAGAGCTTGGCCGGTGGTCGAGGGGGTAGTTCTGGAAGCCTCGGTAGCAGAGAGAAAGCTGGGTCCGCAGATTCCGCAGGAGTATTCCATGGGGCTGAGTTATTCCTATGACTTTGAGGGGCAGCCTTACCAAGGAGATCATTTAACGCGGCGAGAGAACCCTTGGTATAAAGATAGGGAGCGTGTCGAAGTCGGTTTGAAGGAATTCTCGATGGGAACCCGGGTGAAGGTTTTTGTGAATCCGGAAGAACCTGAGGAGGCGGTAATAAAGCACGAATCGAAAGCAGGCGGTTATTCGATTTGGTTTCCGGGCCTTTTTGTCGTGGCGGGCTTGGGAATTATCTTGAGCGCCCTTCGGAAGATCTTTTCGGAAGTCGAGAAAGGAATCGCGTCTTGATTCGGGAAGGAGTTTGGCGGAATATTCCTTTTAGATGAAGGTATATTTGCGGACTTTGGCAACATGGCTTGGATGCACGGCAACTTTGGCCGCTCTAGTGCCGGACCATCAATTAGCGGAGTGGAGCGTGGGAAAAACGCTTTACGGAAAAGAGGCCAAGCTGGAAGAGCTGGGCGGACAAGGGGTCGTCATTTCTTTCTGGAGCGCGAGCGCGAAAGACGGGGCCAAAAGCCTTGCGCTTCTGGGGAAGATCAATCGGAGCTACCAAAGTCGTGGCTTAGTCGTGATTGCGGCGGAAATGCAGAATCTCGAAAAAGTGGAAGTGGATCGAGTTCTGGGTGGAAATGATGCTGGGTTGACGATTACTCAGGGAGGGCGTGGGCCGATTGGGATTTCGGATCTGCCTCATAGTTTTGTTTTCGATTCCATGGGGACGCTGATTTTTAGCGGGCTTCCTGATGATGCTGGATTTGAAACTGCGGTGAAGAAGGCGCTCGTGAATGCGCGTCGCCCTTCGGTGTCAACGAAGTCGAATCCAGGAGAGAAAAAGAAAGCTGATCTGATTCCCCAGCGCAAGTGGGTGAACAGCGAGGGGAAGGATGTCGTCGCTGCCGTGATTGCGATTAAGAAAGGATATATCTTATTTCGTAAAGAGAATGGAGATGAGATGAGCTATCCGATCAATAAGCTCTCCAAGGAGGATCAAAAATTGGTTCGAAGGATTCCAGCCCAATAAGAGATCAGGGAAATTCTTAAATTTCTCGCGTTTGGCCAGTGAAGGTTCCAAGTCCGATTGGCGAGATGGCGAGGCGGGATTTAACGTCCCTCCTTTGCCGGCTAACGTGGGACGCAAGTTCTGCCGCTTGGTGTCGAACTAGCCTTGGTTACTTGATCGAGAATCCACGGCAGTTCTCGAGCGGGGGGATTTCGCTCGCGGAGAATTCGCGGATGTGACTGGCGAGTTCTGATTCTTCCACGATCTCATTGATGAAATCATCTATTTCCTCGCCCTCGCCCATGATCTGAAGCGCGACGGTTCCGTCGGTGAGATTACGAATCCAGCCAATGACATCAAACCCAAGAGCGAGTTGTTTGGTGACGTAGCGAAATCCAACGCCTTGGACTCTCCCTATGAAGATGACTTCTTTAGCGGTCATTTTTTAAAGGAATCGAGATGTCGATGTGAGAGCCGTCGACATTGATGCTCCGGCCTTCTACTTCGATTTGCTGGAGGCCCCGAGCAAAGGTCTGTGCCAGTTCGGGGGTGGCCATCGTCACTTGCCAGTTGAGTTTGGACACGTCGATTTGATAGCGATCTCCCCGCCAAGCTTGTGCGAGCTCATCAGCGGCTTCGTTACCGAGATATGGGTCGAAGAGGAGTCTGATTCCCAGTGCGCCCAGCAGTTGGATTGGCTCTTTGGTTTCGGATGGTTCGATGGGCTCCAAGTGGGGATAGAGGATTTTAAATGTGCTCAGGGGAGGAGTTCGAAAAATGGAGAGGTAAGCGTCCCGGGATTCGAGGTAGGCTTTTTTGGCGTAATCGGCTCCTTCTAGATGGGGAAAGTTCGCCACCCCTTGGATGCTAGGGGAGAGCTGTAGTAGAAGTGCCTCCCGATCATCGCTTTTGTCTTCCCAGTCGACTTGCTCTGCGGCAGCTCGCCTTCGCAGGTAGCGTGATTGAACCCCGGAGGCCGCACCGCGATGGATCGCAAGCCAGGCCCGCGCTTCGTCAGTGGATTTCCAGCTCTCAGGGAAAGGATGGTTTTGGATTTGGAGCTGGCGGGCCAGTTGATGCACCAGAGCGCCTGAATCAGGGATACTCAAGGGATCGAAATCCTCGGGCAGGAGGATTTCGCCGCTGCGTAGATCAAAGAGCCCCCGTGTGCCGTTTGTTTCGATGGCGATCCACTGGGCGCGCAGGATGTCATTTGGAGGAAGAAGCCCGATGGTGGTCCAAGCGTGCTGCTCTTCTTCGACGCCATCTTTTCCAAAGAGGAGTTCGAGATTTCGTTCGGCGGCGTTCCGAAAGATATCAGGAGAGGCCAGTTTGGCGATCGGGGCCTTTGGGAAGACCATGCCACTGTCCTTTTCAACAAAGGCGATTAGATCCTCGGGAATCGCTAGAGATCCTTGAGCAAGAAGGGATCGAATCTGAGCGAGCTCGTCGCGAGTCTCATCAAGCTCGCGCGTTAGTTCTGCGTTCTGTGATCGCAGCTCGCCTGATGATTCTCCGTGATCGCTGGAGATGGCTGCTTTCTTCCAATACTTTCCATAGAGCCATCCCCCAGCTAGAAGGCCGGAACAGAGGAGCACTTGAAAAACTCTCTCAGCACTCATGGAGGATTAACGATTCGCCTTTTCCTGAGCCTTCTTCTTTTCCTCATCGAAAGGATTGTCAGGGCGGAAAGACTTTGAGGGGTCAAACTTCTCTTCGTTATAGAGGTCGGCGTCCTTTGGGTTCTTGTTGGGGAAGACGTCCTCCGCCATTTGCCCCTTTTTCGCGACAAGTGAGATTGCTTTGCTTTGATTCCCATCTTCATCGTAGAAGTAGTAGATTCGGCGAACAGGGCGCTCAACCATCTTGCCATCAGCTGTAGCAATCTCAAACTTTACGCGGGTTTCATACATATCCTCCGCGACGAGGTAGCCTGTCACCTTGTGATATCCATAATTCACGCGGAAGAGCATCACTCCTTGGCCGTCGTAGATTCGACCAGCAGTGAGGAAACCACGATCATTCCGGTAGTAAACCGCGGTCATCGTGATGTTGTTGTCCTTATCCTTGGTGGTTTTGGTGAGCGTCTTGTCATCGGGTCGCCTTTTGAAGACGACATGAGATCCATCAAAGCTATTTCTCTTAATGCGGACGTGAGCGCCCTTGGACTCCCAGAGGTCCTCGTCCCTTGAAAAGGAGGGAGAAATGAACAAGCTAAGGGCAAGTATGGTGAGAGCTTTTTTCATTGTGGTAGGAACGATGTGGTTGACACTCTGTGAAATCGAATGAGCGAGCGCAATACTGGAAGAGCGGACATCTGGCAGGCGGGGCGCTTTACTTGGAATATTTCGCAAAAAGGGCTCATCATGGGGATTCTCAATGTAACCCCAGATTCCTTCTCTGATGGGGGAAGGCACGATTCACTGGAATCAGCGCTCGTTCATGCACGGCGAATGATCCACGAAGGGGCGGATATCCTTGATATAGGAGGGGAGTCAACCCGCCCCGGATCATCACCCGTTTCGATCAAGGAGGAGATTTCTCGAACCATCCCGGTGATTAAGCGGCTCAGAGCAGAAACTGAGATCGCTCTATCCATCGACACTTCAAAGCCAGAAGTCGCCGATGAAGCTCTGAAGGCCGGCGTCGATATCATCAACGATGTTACCGGGTTTCGTTGTTCTAGAATGAGAGAGCTCTGCACCGGCTCGACTTGTGGCTTGGTCGCAATGCACATGCTGGGAAAGCCAGATACGATGCAAACACGCCCACAGTATAAGGACGTGGTTGAGGAAGTGGTGGCATTTTTCCAAGAGTTGGCTCATCAGCTAGTTTCGGAAGGAATTGAATCAAGCCGCCTCGTCATTGATCCCGGTATCGGATTTGGAAAGAGCCTCGATCACAACCTGAGGCTTTTAAAGAACCTTAAGAAACTCCAGCGACTGAATCTTCCGATCATGATGGGGCTTTCGCGTAAATCTCTCATTGCCACGTTGCTTGGGAACCAAGCAATGGAAGATCGTGAGTTTCCAACTGTAGCCCTTACCGCGTTTACACGAGCAGGGGGCGTGCTGATTCACCGCGTCCATGCGGTGCGTCAGAACATAGAGGCACTGAGACTTATAGAAGCGCTTCGGTAAAACTTTGGACAACCTCCCTATCGGACCCACGAACACTCGTGGCTGTGATTGCCACATAAAGGAATAAGCGACCTCGCCGCTGCTTGAACCCTAAAGTAGCCCCAGGAAACGGAGCCAGAAGCTTGTTGATGAATTGAACTGGTCTTTTAGGGGGCGACACCCCTGATTTGAAACCAAATGAGTCAACGAAAAAGAAGGCATCTGAGTGCCTAATTCAAAGCCCGCGTCGCCAGGGATGCGACAATTCGATGGACACTGAATTTTGTATCAGGGCTCTCCAAAGGGCGTTTGAGCGGACGGGCCGCAAGCCCAAGGTATTTTAATACAGATCAAGGCTCTCAATTTACGAGTCCGGAATGGATACAAGCGATCGAAGGGCACGGTATTAAGGTCAGGATGGACGGCAAAGGTCGCTGGATGGACAACGTGTTTATCGAGCGCCTCTGGCGAAGCGTCAAATACGAGAAATTGAGACTTTGGAGCTACGAGACGGTGGGCGAAGCCTCGCAACTCGTGTCGGATTGGATGGGATTCTATAATCATCGCCGGAGCCACACAGCGCTCGGAGGCCAATCACCGTGGGTGGTCTACGAACCCGAAATCACGACTGCAACCGCGGCATAAAATCCAGCCCCACAGACCAGCTCGATCATCAATAAGCCCAAGATTTTACTGGCTACAAAAACGGAACCACTTCAATTTCATCTTAAAGAATTATTGAGGGTCTTGAGTTCGGAAACCGCTATTCTTAATGTCGTAGAGTGTTCCTCTTCTCTTTTGCCACTGGAAAAAGGACCAGCGATATCTGAGCGGGGAAGTGCAGTGCTTGCCCACCTTAGACTCATGCAGGGTCTGATGATTCGTCGTTGTGCGAAGTCCTGGATTTTCTACTCTACCGAATAGCTTCGTGATAATGAGGGAAGCCCGCTGGTTTTAAACTGCTGATCAACGCTCTCTGTGAGAATCTGATCGAGATAGATTCGATAAGGAATATCGTCAGTTTCAATTTTGTGGAGACCGTTTTCTGGGGTTTGCGCTAGGGCCTTTTCTAATTCAGGAAGCCCTCGAACGGGCTGGCCGTTCACTGATTCGACAACTTGATTGGACATCCGCTCGTAGCCAATGGTGGCTTGAGTGGGAATGACCCGGGTGAGAACGACAACGCGACGTCGGCCCTCTTCGAAATCCTCAGGATTACTAAGAATTTCGAGTAAATTCATCGGAGCACGGGTGGCCCAATCCTTTCCAAATGCCTTAAGGTAAGGCAGAGAAAGTTCCTGAAAAACGAGCCCACCTTTAATGAGGAAGGGAGGTGCCTGGCCGTAGAGGTGGGATGCGAGGAGGCGTTCACCTGACTTTCTGAGTAAGAGATCAAGGTTTTTGATTTTACCCTCGCGGAGGACTTCGACTTCCACATTTTCACCGACTTTTCTAGATCCCTTTACTAAGTGGGTCCAATAAAGGGGGCCATAGTCCGGATGTTGGAAGTATCCCTTGCGATCGATTGGGTGTCCGCCGATCGAGAGGAGGACATCTCCTTTTGTCATCCCAGCGGCATTAGCAGAACTTGTGGGAAGAACGCGATTGATGTAAAGACCACCTTGATCGGCAGGAATCTGCAGCCATTTTCGGAAATTAGGGTCCTCGGTTGTCGTAAATCCAACTCCCATACTTGGAAACCCCTGATATTCGCCATCCTCGGCGTCCTTCAGGAAGGCCGAAATGATATCGCTGGAAAGGATGTCGCAGATCTGATCCTTGGAATTGTAGCTTGTGAGGAGGCCGCAGAATTTACCGTCGCGATAGGCAGGCAGAGTGAAAGAATTCCCCTCGGTCTGCATCGAGGCCTTCACTTCGTAGCAGAGAAAGTAACGCCCGGAGACAAATGTGCTCAGGAGTTCGAGACTGCGGATCGATCCGCTGGTGGTTTGAGAGGAACCGTTGTCCTCGAGTTGGACAATATCGACAGAGTCGCCTGGCTTACTCGGGGGGCTGACCTCTGCGGGCACCATTTTAGATAAGAATCCGCTCTCGCCGATGGGTGCGAGGAGGGCGAGGTTGGCATCGTAATCAACGGCGATCACCTTGGCGGGGACTGACTGGGTGGAATCGGCAGATTCGAGCTCGAGATAGATTTGATCAGCCACCATCTGGGCTGTGGTGAGAACACGGTTTCCGGAGAGAAGGGCCCCGAGGCCGCGCAGCTTCTGGGGGCTGGTCTTTTCCCATGGCTGGGAGGGGCTATAGCTCTGGAGGGTTGAGTTAACACGGAGAACTGAGTCCTCGATTGCGGCCGAAACAGGAATCGATAGAACGGTCAGAAAAGTCAGCGCGAATGCTGGAAGAAAATGGAGTTTCATGAGAAAAAAGAGGGTGTGCTTAGTCGAGTTGGGCTTCGCGGCTGATGCCAACCTGGGCCATGATTCGGGGGTGGGCCTTTGCGGCATCTACGGAAGGAATCACCAAGGGGCGTGAGCCGCCGTCGAATTCTATTTTGAGAAACTCCGGGGCATTCTTTTGATGAAGGATGTCGTGGAGTTGTTTGAGGCTCACGATTTCGACATCATTGACCTTTTCAACCACCATCCCGGTAAAGCCTGACAGATGGCTGGTGAGTTGGTCGCTTTCGACACGGGTGAGGACGACGATATCCTTGCGCTTCTCGAAGACGCCTTCGGAAATATATTCTTCATAGAGCTTCCGGAGGTTCCGGTTTTCGAACTTGTAAGTGGCGAAGAGATTGAAATCGAGAGGTTGAAAGACGAGACCGGAATAGACACTGAAACGGGGCGTGACTCCATATTTCATGGCATAAATGCGGGAGGCTGCGAAGGCCTTGAGGGTGACCTTGGCATCCTTCTTTTTACCCGTGCGGAGGAAGGTAAAGGCGACCTCATCGCCTGCGAATTTGCGTTCGACCACTTCGTTCATGTCGAGGAATTCTCCGCTAACATTGATGTTTCCGGCGCTGTCGATTCCATGTCCATCGATGCTTAGAAGGATGTCGCCGCGTTCCAAGACGCCATCGCATTGGGACTCGGGGACAACTCGGGTCACTAGGACTCCTTTTCCGTCCGCTTCGAGCTGGTAAGCTTTGCGCATGGCAGGGTTAAAGAGGGGGAAGGTAGAAACGCCGATGTCGACGTAGTGATCATATTCTCCATCTTCGACATCCTTGAGGAAGCGACTGACAACCGGCATAGGGATGATGTATCCGGTATTGTCTGCTTGAGTAAGGCCCTGAAAGGCGACTCCCATGACCTTGCCGTCTTGCACGACCGGTCCTCCGGAGTTTCCGGGGTTGATGGCGGCATCAATTTGAATCACGAGGTGGGAATCAGCGCGGGAATGCGAGTAAGGACGGAAGTCGATCCGTGAAACAACGCCCCGTGTGACAGAGAGTCGGTCTCCGCCGACTGGGTAGCCGATCGCGCTCACTTCGCTTTCAAGTTTCGGCATTCCCCCAAACTCAAGGTGGGGAAGTTGGGAAAAGGGCGCAAACTGTTCAACCTCCAGGAGCGCTAGATCGCAATCATGAGCGATGTGGATGACCCGCGCGGGGTGCTTCTGAGAAGATCCTCTTTTCGTGATGAGCACTCGACGCGCGTCAGAAACAACGTGCGCATTGGTGAGGAAACGATTCTGCCCGATAAGGAATCCGGTGCCGATCCCGCCGGAAAAACGTCCTGAGTTCCAAGGAGTGCGGTAGTCGAGGGTCTGGGTAGAAACTTCGATCCGGACGACGGAATCGTAGACTGTCACTGGTGCCGCGGGTGCCGCTGCCGGGTCCAGGAACTGGCCAAGCGATGGAAGGATGAGGATAACCAAGAGGGCGGGCAAGAGAAAGAAACGCATCAGGATGCAAGCTACGCTTGATGATCATTTTGAAAAGCAGGAAATATTTTCTAAAAAATCGATAATTAATTTCACCTATTTAATAAGAGGGCCATGAGGAGCTCACAATATAGTCTTGGCTCTGTTAAGGACTGATTTAGAATATGTTGGGAAGGGGTTGTGCTGTTAAGGGAACGGCGGGACTGCCAATATTACGCAGCCAACTGCCGCTTCCGTGGGCGTCCACCAGAGGTGATCGAGAACTTTTGAGCGAAGAGTTCGTAAGTGAACCCAGACGCCGTCCTGCAGGAAAGAGCCCGCTGCCGCAGCGCCGCATCAGGAAGAGTTAGACGTTGAATCGGAATTCGATGACGTCGCCATCTTTGACGACATATTCTTTTCCTTCGATTCGGAGTTTTCCAGCATCGCGTCCGGCCACCTTTCCGCCGAGTTCTACGAAATCATCGTAGTGGATCACTTCAGCGGCAATGAAACCGCGCTCGAAGTCACCATGGATGACACCGGCTGCAGCGGGCGCTTTGTCTCCTTCAGTGATGGTCCAGGCGCGAGTTTCTTTTTCTCCGGTCGTGATGTAGGTCCGGAGTCCCAAGAGGTGGTAAACGGCCTTAATTAGGTCGGAAACGCCAGAGTCGGCTACGCCCATGTCTTCAAGGAACTCGGTCGCTTCCTCGGGGGAAAGATCGACAAGTTCTTCTTCGATCTGAGCGGAGATCACGATGATTTCCGCGCCGTGTGATTCTGCGGCGTAGGCTTTCACCTTGGATACCAGAGGGTGGGAATCGGGATCAGCAACGGCGGAGGCGAGTTCGCTTTCGTTCACGTTACAGGCGAAAATGGTGCGCTTGGAGGAAAGGAGGAAGAAGTCCTTGATAAGAACTTTTTCGTCGTCGTTCAAATCTACCGTCAAGGCAGGTTTACCCGCGTCCAGGTGGGGAATGAGTTTGGTGATGAGGGCGACCTCGGCAGCAGATTCCTTGTCACCTGATCTTGCTTTTTTCTCCCGTGATTGCTTCCGTTTATCAAGGGCAGCGATGTCAGCGAGGATGAGTTCGGAATTGATGATCTCGATGTCGCGGGTGGGATCGACGGTGCCGAGCTCGTGAATGATATCCTCATTCTCGAAGCAGCGAACGACCTGCACGATGGCGTCGACTTCCCGGATGGTGGCGAGAAACTTGTTTCCAAGGCCTGCGCCTTCAGAAGCACCTTCAACGAGACCTGCGATATCGACAAATTCGATCGCGGTGGGGATGACCTTAGTTGATTTGGACATTTCCGAGAGCTTGGTTAAGCGCTCGTCCGGCACGGTGACCATGCCCAGATTGGGGTCGATGGTGCAGAAAGGATAATTCGCGGCCTCCGCATTTCGCGTACGAGTGAGGGCGTTGAAAAGGGTCGACTTTCCGACATTGGGCATTCCTACGATTCCGGCTTGAAGCATGACGCCGGTTGGAGTAGCGCAGGAATGGGCGGGTGAAAACCCTCAAGTCACTCGAAAGGGTGGATTATTCCGAAGAAGTAGGCTCCTCGGTCGTGATCTCGGGTTCTTCGCTTGTGCTTTCTGGCTCCCCGGGTTCAGGAGAATCGCTCAAGCCATCGAGATCCTCATCCGTTTCTACGCTGGAAATTCCGGCAGGATGAAGAGGCGGAAGGAGTCCAAGTGAGGGGAGGTTCGCTGAGGTGGGGAGTGAGCCCGCATCGAAATAAGCGGGTGCAAAAAACTCACCGATGGCAGGAGTATTGCGACTTTTACGAGAGGATCGGTGGAAGGCGAGAGCCTGTTCCCTGTCACTTTTTAATTCTTTGAGGGAGTCTTTTTCAATCGCAAAACGAAAATTTCTCGTTGAAATATAAGGAACTCCTAGACAAACGGGAGGGATCGCTTTGACTGCATTGAATGAGCGAAATTTACGAGCAGAGCAAAATCGTCGATGAATATCTCCTGTTTCACTACGGGTCGCCAAAAGAGATTCTCGAATGGACAGGTGGACCTTTTCAGGCTCTTGATTTTCCGATTCGGACGGTGGCTCATTTTTCCAAAGGTGAGGTGGGTCGCGCTCTCGATGTGGGTTGCGCGGTGGGAAGGTCATCATTTGAGCTCAGCAAGACTTCTGCCGAGGTGGTGGGGGTCGATTTCTCAAAGGCCTTTATTGAGGCGGCCCGGCGAATTGGGGAGGGGGAGTCGCTTACTTATCAACGTCTGGAAGAGGGGGCTTTACGGAGCCAGCTCAGTGCGGGTTTGCCCGAGGGGAGCTTGCCAAATCGGGTGAACTTTGAGGTGGGTGATGCGATGGATCTTTCGAGTGATCTCGGAGTCTTTGACCGGGTTCATGCGGCAAATCTCGTCTGTCGTCTTCCAGAGCCTCGACGGTTCCTGGAGCGTCTACCAGATCTCTTGAGAGGAGGAGGGGAACTCGTGCTGGCGACCCCGTGCACTTGGCTGGAGGAATTTACGGATCGCGAAAATTGGCCGAAGGGTCGAACTCTTGACTGGCTGGTGAAGGAGCTAGGAGCTTCTTTTGAGTTGGTCAACCAAGCCGATGAACCTTTTTTGATTCGGGAAACCGCGCGCAAGTATCAATGGACCGTTTCGATGGTTACGCGCTGGGTAAAAAAGTAGTAATGCCAAGCAGCAGAGCAGAAGAGACAAATACCGGAGTGGTATTGGGGGAGGGGGCTAAGCTGCCAGTGGGAAGGATTATTGATCCTGTTTCCTAAAAAGTGGAGCAATGGTCACCTTTCCGAAGCCTGATGGTGAGGGGCTTAGAAATTTGGCGATTGAAGTGGAAGCGCAGTGGAGGGTTTGATTTTTAGGCCATTTTGCAAAATGGGAGTAAGAGTAAAGTTTTCCTTGCTGGAACGTCGTTCTGGAGTAGCTTGCATAAAGTTGCATTAAAAATTCAAATGCAATCGTAGGTAGAATCCAGCCTGACACCCCAGATTATGAAGCAATATTCCCCATTTATTAGTGCCGCAGTCATCTTGGCAGCAACGTCCAGTGTCCATGCGGCACCTGTTACTATTCCTGATGGAAACTTCAATAGCGGCCAAGGCGGCTGGATTGAAACCAACGGTGGGGATGGAAGCTTCGTCTACCGCTATCCCTCATCGGGAGGAAATCCCGGGAATCACGGAGTCATCGACAACACCGGCGGCGGTGGCTGGGGTATCTGGATCTCGAATTCTAATTTTCCGATCCTCCTTGCTGACCTGGGCTTGAATGCGGGTGAGATCTACACCTTCAGCCAGGACATGAAGATTCTTTCTGGTTCCACTCTCGGAGGTTTCAAAATCGATTTCTTCAGTGAAACAACGGCCAATGGTTCTACCGGAGATATTTTTCCAGCCTTAATTGGCGACGGATCCACTTGGGAAACCTACAATTTTGACATTTCTATTCCCACAGGAACTGACGGAATTAAGATCGTGCCACTTTGGGGGGCAAACTCGAGCGTTGCCTTTGACAATATCACTGCCGATGACGCGCCATTAGCTCCACCTGCAATGATTCCAGATGCAGACTTCGAGGCCGCTGATGGGTCGAATTGGGAGCAAAGCAGCGGAGGAGGAACCTTCGTGTTCAACTTTCCTGGGACGGGAGGAAATCCAGGCGGCTATGGCGAGATCGATCACTCTGCCGATGATGGAGGCTGGGCTGTCCTGGTGACTTCGGACGGGGTCGCGATTCCTCTGTCCGGGATTGGCTTGACTGCGGGTCAGGGCTATATTTTCAGCCAGGACATGAAAATTTTCTCGGGCACTAATCTTGGTGGCTTCAAAGTTGATTTCTTCAATGGTGCTGCTCCAAACGGTTCCACGGGTGACGTTTATCCTGACCTTATTGGCGATGGCTCGACTTGGGAAACCTACGACTTTCAGATTAATATCCCTGAAAGCGCAACGGCAATTAAGGTTGTTCCTCTTTGGGGACCTGGCTCGGTCGTTGGTTATGACAACATCGCCTTCAGCACCATTCCGATCGAGGTGCCCGATATTACTGAGATTCCCAATGGAGATTTCGGGGATGGACGCACCAGCTGGGCCGAGGGCGGCAATGAGCACACGACCTTCGCTTATGAAACTACGGGCGGCAATTCAGATGGTTATGGAGTCATGACCAATGACGGCGAAGGGTATGGTATTTGGGTTGGCAATGGAGGCGTCGGAATTCCGATCGCTGGTTTGGGCCTCGTTGCCGGAGAAACCTATACCTTCAAGCAGGACATGCGCCTTCTCGCTGGATCTGAGATTGGCGGACTCAAGGTCGAATTCCTCAATGGCTTTGCGACCTTGAGTGATAGCGGAGACATGCGGGTGCCGCTGATTGGCGACGGGTCGACTTGGGAAACCTATGGTTACCAGGTTTCCATTCCCTCGAATGCCAATGCGATCAAGCTTGTCCCACTCTGGGGAGGAGGCTCCTCGGTGGCCTATGACACTTTTACGATCAATACGGAAGCCATTGCGGTCCCTCCGGTTTTGAATCCTGGCTTCGAACTCGGATCAGCCAATTGGGAGCAGTACTCTGGTAACGGTACCACGACATTTAGTTTCCCCGATGCGGGAGGGAATCCTGGCGGGTTCGCTCAAATTACCAACACTGATGGATGGGCCGTCATCGTTTCCAACGGTGCTGCCATCATCCCTGCCGAAAAATTCGGAATCATCGAGGAAGGGAACTATGAGTTCAAGATGGACATGAAGATCTTTGCTGGAACAGGACTCGGTGGATTGAAGGTCGAATTCTACGACGATAGCGAGCAAGGACTCGGCGATTCGGGGGAGCTTTTCCCTGTCCTCATTGGCGATGGGTCGACTTGGGAGACCTATACCTTCGAAGTCTTTGTCTTTGACGGTGTGACAGGCATTAAGGTCGTTCCTCTGTGGGGCAGTGAATCCACGGTTGGATACGATAATATTCGCACTCCGGGACCTGCGGGGTTCGCAGGTTGGATCTCTGGATTCCCTGGAGTGGGTGACCAGGCCGGATTTGATGATGATCCTGATCAGGACGGTCAGCCCAATGGAGTGGAAAACTTCTTTGGCACCGATCCTTCGGTAAGCTCGCAGGGGCTTCTGGTCACGGAATACGATAGCGGCATTCGCGCTCTTATGTTCACGCACCCCAGGAATGCTGACCCGGCTCCGGAAGCAGAGGGTTTCGTCTACACGTGGTCGACCGATCTGGAGACTTTCTATCCCAACGATACTGAGAATCCCGATGGCACGATTGTCGATTTCAACGCAACTGAAAATCCAGGGGGTGGTTCCGTCACGGTGGAAGCATCCGTTTTCGGACCGGTTCCGGAGAAGATCTTCGTCAGGCTCGCGCTTCCAGCTACGGAAGAGTAGAGACAAATTTCCGCACACACAATCCAGTGCAGAACGGCGATCCGATGATTCGGGTCGCCGTTTTCTTTTATTGAGTGAGTTTCTTGACAACTGTTTAAATGAACACTTATATACAAAGGTGATTGCGAAGCTCTACAGCGCGGCCCTTCAGGGGGTGGATTCGGCAGAGGTGGAAGTTGAGGTGAGTTCCCGAGACTCGGAGAAAAGTGCGACCATTATCGTGGGACTTCCGGATGCGGCGGTGCGGGAGAGTGCGCAGCGGGTTACGACGGCGCTGACGGCGTCGGCGCTTCCGTTTGGATATGGGGTGCAGACCGTGAACCTGGCTCCGGCTTCGATTAAGAAAGAGGGGCCTTCTTTTGATCTCCCGATTGCTCTGGCGATGACGGCTTGCGCGCAGAACTTTGACCTTTCCAAACTCACTGAAGATCTCTTGGTCGTGGGTGAGTTGGCGCTCGACGGGACCCTGCGGCCCGTGAAGGGCGCACTCTCGATTGCACTGGGGGCTAAGGCCCGGGGACGGCGACGCGTTCTCGTCCCTAAGGCGAATGCCCGCGAGGCAGCCTTGGTGAGTGGGGTCGAAGTTTATGGGATTGAGAACCTCCATGAGGCCTGGAAGTTTGTCAGTGGAGAAAAGACTCTCGCGCCTGAATGCAAGCCGGCTCTCCGTCCTCCTGCGAGAGATGGGATCGCGCTCGATCTCGACGAGGTGAAGGGACAGCACCAAGTGAAGCGGGCCCTCGAGATTGCGGCCGCTGGGGGTCATAATATTTTGATGGTTGGGCCACCGGGAACGGGTAAATCGATGCTCTCGAAGCGCATGGCCACGATAATGCCGGATTTGTCGGAAGATGAAGCGATTGAGACAACTCGGATTCACTCGGTGGCGGGATTGCTCGATGCCCGCGAAGGTCTCGTGCAGCAGCGGCCCTTTCGGGCTCCCCATCACACAATCTCAGATGCGGGCTTGTTGGGAGGTGGAAGTAACCCCGGTCCGGGTGAAATTTCCCTCGCTCACAATGGGGTTCTTTTTCTCGATGAGCTTCCCGAGTTTCGGCGCTCGACTCTCGAGGTGCTGCGACAACCGCTGGAGGATGGAAACGTCACCATTTCCAGAGCGGCCGGGACTCTCACCTTCGACAGCAAGGTCTTGCTTGTGGCTTCTTTAAATCCCTGTCCGTGCGGATTTTTCGGGGACGCGAAAAGGCAATGTCGGTGCAGCCCTCGGCAGGTGGAGCAGTATCGTCAGAAGATTTCGGGTCCTTTGTTGGATCGTATCGATCTTCATGTGGAAGTGCCGCTCATCGATTTTAAGCAGCTTTCTTCAGACGAACGCTGTGAGTCATCAGCCACGGTGAGGGCACGGGTGATGAAATGCCGGGCACTGCAGGAGGAGCGCTTTGCGGAGGTGACAGGGACGCGAACCAACAGTGATATGGGCCCTAAAGTGATGCGGGCGAATTGTCAGATCGATGAGAGTTGCTCGCAGCTTCTTGAGCAGGCGATGGAGCAACTTGGATTTTCGGCCCGGGCGCATGATCGTATCTTAAAGGTCGCGCGCACCATCGCCGATCTCGCCGGGCTGGAAAGCATCACGGCAGATCATGTGCTGGAAGCGATTCAGTATCGCAGCCTCGATCGGAAGCTTAGTTTTTCATGAAGAGATCCTTATTAAATGATCATGGTCAGACTATAGTCGTTATATGGAAATGAGCGTGCCACGATTCAAGGCGACCTGTTTGGCTGTGATTGAAAAAGTGCAGCGAGAGAAATGCCATGTTGTTATTAGCCGACATGGAAAGCCGGCTGCTGAGCTGTCTCCTGTCATTGGAGGGGAGGCTGGATCGTTATTTGGACGTTCCTCCAAAACGACCCTGATTAAGGGGGACTTAAACAGCACGGAGGAGACTTGGGATGCCGAAGATTGAAGATCTGGCGATGCTAGAGATGAGAGGGAGGCTGGGTCTTGAGCCAGATTTGGAGACCTGGCTGGGGAAGAATCTTGCCTGTCCTGTTTCTTTCGTTCCTCTCAGTGGCCAGATCTCGGTTACCAGTTGTCAGCTCCCGGATTTTCATGGCGACCCGGCGGATCGTATGATCGTGGCCACCGCAATGACCTTAGGGATTCCCTTGGTGACCGCTGATGAAAAAATCATTCGCTGGAGCCGCGAACATTCGCTTCTGCAGATCATTTCGATCTAGAGCCCGGAAATTTTACTGAAAGTATGAAGCGATGAAAAAAGGGCTCATAAAAAGTAACGATGGCAAGGTTCGGTGCTGGTGGCCGGAACATCACGAAGACTACCTTAAGTATCACGATGAAGAATGGGGGCATCATGTCACTGATGACGTTCGTCTCTTTGAAAAGATCTGCCTTGAGGGATTTCAGGCCGGGTTGAGTTGGCTCACCATTCTGCGGAAGCGGGAAAATTTTCGAGTGGGTTTTGCAGAATTTGATTTCAAGAAGGTTGCCAAATTTGGTGAGGAAGATATCGAGCGCCTTGTGAATGATGCTGGGATTGTGCGGCACCGCGGGAAGATTTTATCGACGATCAATAATGCGAATCGAGCGCTGGAGTTGAAAAAGGAATTCGGAAGCCTCTACGATTACTTTCAGCAGTATCGGCCCGAAAAAAGGCCCAAGCAATTTGACGACTCGATCTTGAGCCAAATCACGATGACTGAGGAATCGACTGCGATGAGTAAGAATCTTAAGGAGCGTGGGTGGAGCTTCGTGGGGCCGACCACTTGTTACGCCTTTATGCAGGCGATGGGGCTGGTGAATGACCACATCGAGGGCTGCTTCATGCGCTCGAAGATGTGACCTTTTCTACTATTTTCAGAAGTGCTTTCCCCTGAATTTGTTGAGGTCTTTTTCGCTGTCATTGAATCAGTTTCGCTCGGTAGGGCGGTCGAGGGTGCCGAAGTGAGCTGGGATTTTCCAAGCGCCGCGTGAGTGGTGCTTTGCGTGTCAGGCTGGAAAAATATGGGGTTCGTGGTAGATTATGCGCGTGCAACCGATCATCCATCACCTCTTTGTCTCCGAAGGTCACGACTTCTATGGCCGACACGGGAAGGGCAGGAAGGAGTTTCCTATTAACGACCATGATGAGATCGAGTTGGTGGCCGGGAAGGGGATCGTGGGGGATCGTTTTTTTGACTATAAGGAAGACTATAAGGGGCAGATCACCTTTTTCGACTTAGCCGTTTATGAAGCGGTGAAATCGGAGTTCGCTTTGCCGGAGCTCGATGTGAGTGTGTTTCGTCGAAATGCCGTGGTGAGCGGAATGGATCTCAACGGACTCATTGGGGAAACTTTTCAGATCGGTGATTGTGAGTTCGAAGGAACTCAGGAAGCAAAGCCGTGTTACTGGATGGATCAGGCCTGCGCGCCAGGGGTGGAAGAGTTTCTTAAAGGGCGTGGCGGCTTGCGGTGCCGGATTCTAAAAGGTGGGATTTTTGCGAAGCAATCTTTTGCATCATAGAGAAAACAGGAAAAAAACGAGTCATTCTGCAGTCTGGACGGCTTTAAAATAGGTGCTTGGTCGAGAGATGAGGTTTGGGTTCATCTCCCCAAAAGTGGATATCGGTAAGGGAAGAGCATCCGGAAAACATGTGAGAGCCCATACCTTTTACACTGGAAGGTATCGCAAGAAGTCGCGTCGTCTAAAGTGAATGATTAAGTGGAGGCGATGTGCTTATTGAGCGCATATTCGAAATTCAGTGACTCCATGATCCTTCGATTTCGTTTCGGAGATCCAAGGGCAAACGGCGAATTGGAGAACGAAAAAAGCCACGGCGATAATGGCCGTGGCTTTCTGAAATATTGAAGAACGTTCGCTTAGTTGCGCTTCCAGTCGTCGATGCGAGACTGGTTAGCGGTGAAGAGCTCGTCGGTTGATCCGTGGATCGTGATGGACTTGATGAGGTCGCCTCCTTTGATGGCGTTGATGACATCTTGACCTTCTGTCGTTTCTCCGAAGACAGTGTGCTTGCCGTCGAGGTGTGGCGTGGGGCAATGCGTGATGAAAAACTGCGAGCCGTTCGTATTCGGTCCGGCGTTTGCCATGGAGAGCATTCCGGGCTTGTCGTGGCGGCGGTGCGCTTTGCACTCGCATTCGAACTTGTAGCCGGGGTTGCCTGTTCCGGTGCCAAGCGGGCAACCGCCTTGGATCATGAAGTTAGGAATGACGCGGTGGAACGCAAGTCCGTCGTAGAAATTCCGTGATGCGAGATGCAGGAAGGAAGTGACGGTGACAGGTGCGTCGTCGGGGAAGAGGGTGACGTTGATGTCTCCCTTTGAGCTGTGGATGGTGATTTTGATGTCGTCCATGCCGGAAAGCTAGGACGGGATCGCCATTTAGGAAAGAAACTATCGGCAGCTTTTCAGCAGCTGGTCGACATAAAGGGTGATGTCCTCCAGCGCCGTTGTATATTCCGAAGCGTTCAGGAGGCTAAGTGAGCCGCGTGCCTCCGCAACAAGTTGCGAAGCTGTTTTCAGCGCGTCGTCAACCGCTCCTTCGTAGTCGGCAATGCCGCCGAGGATGTGGAGGTCCAGGGGCTCCTGCTCAATGATGCGCTTAGTGAGCTTCTCCTTCTGCTTAGGTGTTGCCGTATCGAGGAGGTTCAGAATGGGAAGGGTGAGCTTCCCTTTCTCGAGGTCGGTGCCAAGGGTCTTGCCGGTGACTTCTTCGGTGCCAATGATATCGACGACATCGTCATAGATCTGGTAAGCCGTTCCCAGCTTCATGCCGTAGCCGTGCATGGCCTCGCAGATGGCCTCGTCCCGTCCGGAAATCCGGGCGGCAAGACCGCTGGCAGCCGCGAAGAGGGCCCCGGTCTTCATCTCGATCATGCGGAAGTAATCCTTCTTCGTAACGGTGAGGTCAAAACGTCGCTGGGTCTGCAAAATCTCGCCTTGGCAGACTTCGCGTGAGGCAAGGCTGATGGCGCGGCTCAGTTCCAGATCGTTGAAGTCAGTAGATAGTTTGAGAGCGTGCGAGAAAAGGGCGTCGCCAAGGAGAACGGCCATGCCATTTCCCCACTTGGCGTTGGGAGTAGGAACTTGACGGCGGGTGGAGGCACCATCGATGATGTCATCGTGCACCAATGTCGCCATGTGGACTAGTTCCAGAATGACGCCGAGATTGATGTGGCCTTGGGTGAGCTCGCCGGTCGCTCCTCCGGTGAGGATGGCCAGGGTGGGGCGGATACGCTTCCCGTTCGTATCACAGATATAAGTCATGTAGGGCTCTACCCCGGGATCGAAGTCGCGAACTTGCTCACGAATCTGTGTCTCGACCTTCTCCAAATGAGGGGAGACGAGTTCGAAAGGAAACTTTTCCGTGGAGCTTATATTGCTGGTCATGGCCGAAGAGGAGGTGGATAGGTTTCACAATGTCCGCATTCCCGCAACCGCAATGAGAAGGAAATGAGAGATTTTCCAAGATTCTGTTGCGATTTGGCGCAAAACTCGCTTGGGTATCCTCTCATGAGGCTGAATTATCTTCTTCCAACTGGATTCTTGATGATCGCTACTGGGATCGCTGTTGCGGTGAATTTTGGTGAAAAACCTGACACGCCGAAGCTTCCTGATGTCGGATGGCGCATTCCGGCTGACCGGAAGGTCAATGGCCTGTTAGGTGGAAACAGCGGGATCTTTCTCATGAGGAGATCTGAAGTGCAGGTTCTTGCTTGCTACGACAACAAAACCTATCCAAAGAAGCACGCGGAACGTGGCCCGATCAGTCTGCAGGATCGCAATGATCCCATCCAATTCCGCAACATGTGGATCCGTGAGGTCGGCGAATACGCCAACAATAATCACCATTCCAAACTGCGCACCGCCTTGTAATAGGATTTTGACGCCAACCCTCCAATCTCTATACGTCTATGAAATTAAAAGTTATTATTCCGTCCGCTCTTACTTGCGGACTTCTTCTGACCTCTTGTGGTCCGAAAAAAGAAACTGCCTCTTCAGGCGAAAGCACTACCTCTAAAGAATTAGCAACAACCATTGACAAGGTGGTCGACGTCGTCACCCCTGACGCCCCTACCACCCTTGACAACAAGGTCGCCGAAGTTCCCCTGGAAGATCTTTCCAAGGTGACCGGGTTTGCTCAGCACGTCCCGGCTGATGTCGAAGGCTATTTCTCTCTTCTTGAAGGAAATGACCTCATCGAGCGCGTTCTCGGAAGTGAAATTGCCGGATTGGTCATTGAAACTGCCATGGGCGGAGGCACCCGCGCTGATCTCGATCAGATGCTAGAGGGGCCTGAAGCTCAGATGGTGCGCGCCGTGATTGGTGAGGAACTCTTTATCTCCGTGGGCGACACGGCTGGTGATCAGGCTGGAGCCCTTCTCGATTTCAGTAATAGGAGCAGCCGGGGCCAGGCTAAGTTCATGGTGGAAATGGCTTCTATGGCACTTACTGGACAAGAGCCCGAGATGGGCGATATGGGAATGTTCGCCACCATGTTCGGCGACCCCAAGGGGATTATCGATGTGATCGAAAAGGCGACGATGCCACCCATCACGATCGGTTTCAAAGTGAGCGATCCGGAGATGCGCGATAACCTTGCCAATATGATTTCTGGTCAGATTGCCATGGGGATGCAGGCCGAGATGCCCTTTATTGAGGAACTCGCGCTGGAAAAAGAGGGCGTTCAGCTCAGTGGCTTGACTGTTTCCGGAAAGGAACTGGCCCTTCTCGCGGCCGATGAAAAAGAAGGCATGTCAGAGTTCTTCGGCAGTGAAGTCGAAGCGGACCGTCTCATTAAAGCGATTGCGAGTAAGAATCTCCACGTCGCGACCGGCGTCTTCGGAAAATACATCCTCGTCTACGCAGGTGGCCGCATGGAAGACTTCAAGCTCGCGAAAGACACCGAGTCTTCCTTCCTCGCGGAAAAGGATGCGGAATTCCTGAAGCGTTATGCAGACAAGAAGATCCGCATGGTTTCCTACGTTGAAAAGGATTCCATCAATGCCATCACTTCCAAGTCGAAGATCCTCTCTGCATCCCTTCTGGGATTGAAGGACGGTCTGGAAGAATCTGAAGCCTTTGGCGATACTCGTGACATCCAGGCTCTTCTGGTTCACGCCTCCAAGACGGAAGATGCTCTCATGAAGATGGGCACTTACGAAGCATCTGGCTCGGTGGGATTCATTGAAGAAGGATTCAAGATTGAAAGCCACGGTGGTTCTTCTCTTCCGCATATTGATTTAGAATCTTCCCACCAGTTTGCCTCCTTGGGCGATGGCAGCGACGTCGTTCTTTTTGCCAATTCCGCCAGTGATCCGGACTTCTCCGGGAAACTGCTCGATTACATCAACACCTTGGGTGAGTCGGCTTACATGCTTGCCAAGCAAGTGAGTCAGCTGACATTCGACGATAACGATTTTGAGGAATTCAAAGAAGGCTTCGGCATGTTCGACCAGTTGGCAGGTAAGGAGCTCGCCAATGTCTGGGGAGCCCTCGCTGAGGACTTCAATGCTGGAACCGGAACTGAGTCCGCGCTTGTGATCGATCTCAAGGGAACCTTTCCAAAGGTCCCTGGAGTGCCTTCGGAGGTTATTGAAAAGGGACGCATCCCGCGCCTTGCTCTCATCATGCCCGTCACTGATCGTGAAAAAATTGGTGAGGCTTGGGAGAGTGGAAATGCTGCCGTCACCAAGCTTCTGGCCAATGCTACGGAAGCCGGACTCTTCGAGGTCCCGATGCAGGAGCCAATCAAATCGAGCGAGGATGGTGTGGCCACCTATTTCTTCTCCATCCCGACAATCACAAGCGATGCCAATCCGAACGTCACGGTGAGTGATGACTTCTTCATCGCTTCCACCTCGCCCAAATTCAATGGCGAGTTGACCACTGCGATCAAATCCGGAACTAAGATCGACCGCAAAGGATCCTATATGAAGGTCAACTTCAAGACCCTGCAGGAATTTACCAGCTACTGGGTCAACTTCGTGAAGGGAAATCCTGACGCTCTTTTTGAGGATAACGAAACTCAAAAAGAAGACTTCATGGCGAACCTTCCCATGATTGAGAAGGCCATTGTGGCCTTCGGTGAGATCGATAGCCTCACCGCTCACACCCGCCGTGAAGGCGGAGAGACTCGTCGCTCGGTTCACTTCAAGACGAAGTAAGCGGAACGTCGCACTTTCAAATCCCGGTGGCTTTGGTCACGGGGATTTTTTTATGTCGTTGGTGAAGGAGTTGGATTCATTTCCTTGTCGATTGAATCGCCTTCAGCTCAATGACGTGCGAAGGGTCGAGGAAACTGCTCGCCAGCGCTTTGTGAGAAGCGTAGCTTTATGACGGGGTATGAAAGAACTCTTTGTAACCGAAACCGATGATGAACGGCTGAAGGCGACCGCAAATGCTGTCGACAATGCGCTGGAACAGCAGCGGAGGAAGGAGAGTATCCAGTCGGCTGTCACCGCGCTCTTCGGCGTGGCATTCGTGGTCGCGATTTTGGCTTTGATTGCGATGATTCCGACGTCCAAGGATATTCCAGTCATCTTGGCCTACAGTGCGCCCGCGGAAGAAGAGCCACCCAAGCTTAATAAGAAAGAGCTGACAAATAATTTGCAGCCCCGCCCGCCGGGAGCGAGCTCTTCGATGGCCCGAGTGATTGCTTCTACGGCTGCCACTACGGTATCGGTGCCCATTCCAGAAACGGCAGTGCCGGATGCCATGATCGGGATGGAAGAAGACTTCGGTGATGGATTTGGATCTGGTGATGGCGACGGAAGCGGAGGTGGAGGGGCGACCTTCTTCGGCGGTCGTATGAAGGGAAAGCGGATCGCCTTCGTAGTCGATTTTTCCCAGTCGATGGAGCTCAGCGCCGAAAAAGGAGGGAGCAGAATTTCAGCTCTGAAAAAGGAGCTGGAGAAATCGATCAACGAACTCGGAAAGGGAATGCAAGTGACCGTGATCTTTTTCTCAAATACCGGCTGGACCATCGAAACCAAGGGACCCAATCAAAATGACAAGGGCTGGAATGGTTTGGGTAAGACTCCGGTGGTGCCCTGGTATCCTGCGACTCCCAAGGTGAAACAGCAGATGATCTCCGATATCAAAGCAATGCCAGCGGCGGGAGGAACAGTGTGGTATCCTGGGCTCAAAATGGCGCTGGGCATGAACCCGGCACCCAACGGCGTGTTCCTTCTTTCCGATGGATCTCCGCGCGACGGAGATATGGTGCTCGATGAACTGAAGGAGATTAATCCCAGTCATGTGCCGATCAGCACGGTGGCCTTTGAGCTACCCGGCACACCAGCAGCACAGCTTCTTGAAATCTCTGAGAAGACCGGCGGAAAATTCAATATGGTTTACAAAGGGAGACGCTACAGCGGCGGAGCTGCCGAGCGCTTTACCAACGTAAAATACGACGAAGATTAACTTCGTCTATCTCTGCTGAGCCTTCGCTTGAGGCAGGAAGTCCTGAAGAGCCTTGATGCGGGTCGCGCTGACCGGGTGGGTGCTGAGGAATTCAGGGGTGCCACCATTTCCCTGAGCGGCCATGCGTTTCCAGAGCTCGACGGCTGCTTCCGGATTATAGCCGGCACGAGCCATGAAAATGGTGCCGACTTTATCTGCTTCCAGTTCTTGTTGACGGGAAAAGGTGAGACCGAAGGCGATGTTTCCTACTTTGGGGGCGAGCTTGCCAAGGCTGCTATTCTGACCAAGAATGACACCGATGAGGGCGGCGCCAGTGGCGATGGTTTGGTTGTTCTGGATGCGGGCTTGGGCGTGATTGGAGGTCACGTGCGCCATCTCATGGGCGAGGACTGCGGCGAGCTGGCCGTCGGTCACTGCGACTTTTAAAAGGCCAGTATTCACGCCCACTTTGCCACCGGGAACAGCGAAGGCATTGGCGCTAGAGTCATTGAAGACTTCGAATTCCCAGCGGGTTCCTGGAAGGTTGACGACTGGCTTGAGGCGGGAGGCCACGCGATTGACACGAGCGCGTGCATAGGAGTCGGCGGAGATTGGTGTTTTTCGCCGATGCTGATTGAAGGCGTCGCGGCCCGCTTTCTGGATGCTGGCCGAGGAGGGGGCCATGGCCACGGCTCCGGTTTGGGAGTTAAAGGCGGTGGGTGCGGCGCAGCTGATGATGGCGACGGGTAGGAAGATCGAGATGGATTTTGGGGAGAGACATCTTTTTAGAATCGGCTTCATAGCGGGAGTTTAACATCTAGCGTAAACATCTCCACCGAGAATTCCCTATTCAGTCCGCTTCCCGCAGTATTGAATGGGTCCGCAGGTGAATCTTCCTAATTCCATCACTCTGGGACGGCTTGTGCTGACCGGAGTCTTCATCATTTCGGCCAGCATCGGTGGCTTGGCGGCTCATATTGTTGCCTTGGTGAGTTTTGTCTTGGCGACGATTTCAGATTGGCTCGATGGCTACCTTGCTCGGAAGCTCAACTTGGTAACCTCGCTTGGGAAGCTTCTTGATCCGCTGGCAGACAAAATTTTGGTGGCTGCTGCTTTCGTCTACCTCTCCGCCCAGGGGCTCTGTCCAGTCTGGGTGACTTCCGTCATTATCGGCCGCGAGTTTCTCGTGACCGGTCTCCGTCAAATTGCGATCGAGAAGGGCGTGATTATCGCAGCTGATAACCTGGGTAAGTGGAAGACGACTTTCCAATTGGCCTTCGGGATCACCTGCATGGTGTGGCTGATTTTTGATCAGACCTCGCCTCATTCCGGCTTGGGTTGGTTGCTGCATTGGCTTTCGAATCCGGACCATTTCCTCTTTCAAACCTTCCTCTGGGGAGCTCTCGCACTGACCTTGCTATCGGGCGTGAATTACCTGAGAAAATCTCGAGCCCTTTTCCTTGATTGATGATTTTTAAGAACGCTCATCTTGTCTCGCCCGGTTTTGAAATCACCGAAGGATTTTTACAGGTTGAGAATGGTATCATTCTAGCTATCGGGCTCGAATCCGAAGCTCCTGAAAGCGGTGAAGTGATTGATCTGGAAGGCCGTCGGCTTCTGCCGGGCTTTATCGATATTCACTGCCATGGTGCGGACGGCGCGGATGTCTGCGATGCCTCAGTCAAAGGGCTTCAGCACATCGCCGAGACCAAACTCAAGGAAGGGGTGACGACTTGGCTGCCGACGACCTTGACGCAGCCTACGGAGAAGCTTGTTGAGGTTGTTAAGACGATCGCAGAGTGGGCTCCGGGTGCGCCGTTATCGGTTCCCGGATGTCACCTGGAAGGTCCCTATATCAATCGGAAAAAAGCGGGTGCGCAAAATCCTGAATTCACCCGTCTGCCAGATCCGCTGGAGCTGAGGGAGCTGCATGATATTTTTCCCGCGATGATTCTTTCTTTAGCTCCGGAATTACCGGGAGGTCTGGAGATCATCCGTGAGGCAAGAGCCTTGGGGATCACGGCTTCGGCAGCGCACAGTGATGCGGACTTTTCAACTATCAGTGACGCGATCGGCTTCGGGCTGACTCATTTGACTCACTTTGGAAATGCCATGACCGGACTTCACCATCGGGAGATCGGCATGGTGGGAGCAGGTCTTTTCGAAGAGAACCTCATGCTGGAAATCATCGCCGATGGGGTACACCTCTGCGACGACATGCTAAGTTTGCTTTTAAAATTGGTGACTATCGATCGCCTCATGCTCATCACTGACTCGGTGGCGGCATCGTGGCAGAAAGATGGGGAGACAAGTTTGGGTGGTCTTGATGTCATCATCAAAGACGGCCAAGCACGGCTGAAGAGAAATGGCTCCTTGGCAGGATCTACCCTGCACGCGAATCACGGGTTAAGGCGCCTCGCCGGACTCTACGAAGGTCCGCTGAGCGAGATCGTGGCAGCAAGTTCCGCGAATCAAGCTCGCTCACTGGGAATGCGGGATCGAGGTCATCTTGAAGTGGGAAAGCGTGCCGACCTCGTGGTGCTCGATGATGAGTTTGAGGTGTTGCAGACTTTTGTGATGGGAGTTATCCCTGGGGTTTAAGGGTGAAGGTGATGCCGTCCGAGCTGATAGAGTCGAGAGTGGCTTCGAGATAAGAGGGTTCTTATTTCCATGGTGGCTGTTTGGTGAGGGCGGGCGATGTTGTTGGGGGTGGTCAGGATATTGGTTCCCACGGTTTGGCTCAGCTGACGCATGAACTGCTGACTGCTATCGGAGTCGACTTTCAGCGATCTTGGGTCACCTGGTTCCGAGCCGAGGCCAAGTTCGGAGAGGCTGGCCGGAGAGGTGTGGCATATCTTGAGGAGGATTCGTGCACTGAGGGTGCCGGCATCGAGAGTGATGGATTCTGCCTGAGCGCTGAGGACTTAGTAGTTACCCTCGGGGGTCTTTACTCTGGAGAAGATTACGGTTTCTCCTGGAGTGCGGGTCATCTGCATCAATGCGATAGCGGGCTGGGGCTCGGTCTAAAATGTCGTGAATTACTTTTGGGTGATTTGCGGCGAAGGCTTTTGACTTATTCATCGGGGCCACGGCAGGCGGTGCAATTCTTGGAGAGGATGGGGCGAACCTGTTCATTAACAGCTGATTTCGGTGAAAGAGATTACAGGGAGGAGGAAGAATAAAAGAAAACGCATTGGCTTCAGGGCAAAATTAAAGCGGCCTCTAGCCGCTTTAAAGAGAACTTGTTAGACAAGTAGTGAGGGGCCGAATTTATTACGGAGCGTTGTTGTAATTTTTTTCGTTAGGCGTGGTCAGAAATTCGAAAACAGAAGGTTTCTTAATGATGGTGTTCGGATACGAGCGGACTGAACCGTCGACCATGCACACGTAGGCCTTTTTTTTGTAGTTTCCTTGGGGTGCAGAAGAAATCCCATCGAAATACCAGCCGGCGCCGGCATGGTCGTCATCAGATTCGGCGAACCAGATTGTGTTGGTTGCGTCCTTTAGTTGGGAGGCGCGGATAACGAAGGCATCTTCTGATTCGCCACCTGCTCCGGCGTCATCACCTAGGAGGCCATTGTAGGCGAATCCACCGTGACTGTCCTTGGTTGCGTTACCAAGAGAGCGGAATTTTGAACGATCTCCGCCTAGCTTGTACTTGGAGAGGGGGTTCTGGAAGACGGTTTCCTTATAAGGTTCCTTCCACTCGTATTGAGAACCTTCACGCACGGCGATGCTCAATTTCTCAGCAGCAAGGTCCCACCAGATGAAGCTGGCACCCTGTTCATCATCAATGTTGCCTGCATACGGTGGATAGGAGCCGGGATTGTGGTTGCCGGTATCGATTCCTTCTTCCCTGAGGGAAATAAGAGCGGTGTGAACGTTCTTCATGTTGTTGGAGAGCTTGGCCGCCTTGGCTGCTTTGATGGCAGTTTTGGTTCCCAAGAAGATGAGGCTGGCGAGGGTCGCGAGAATCGCGATGACGACGAGGAGTTCGATCAGGGTAAAGCCCTTGGAGCGGCGAGAAGTGCAGATGGTCATAACTTTCGAGCGAGTTTGGAGAAATCAGGACGTGGTGTGAAGGTTTAATACCGAGAATTAAAACTAACTTGTAAAACGGATGATCTCGAATCTGTTCGCTGAAGTCAGCGAGATGCGTTGGTGGTTTGCCCCTCATCGGCGGTTTTCCAAGGGTGTGAGCCGTAGATGCCTTCGCCATATGTCTTCAGCGATGCGCCGGAGAAGAGGAGCGTTTTCAGTTCCTGTATAGGAATGGTGTTATCGCTGGCACCCTAAATGTCGTTTGTTCCAAAAAGGCTATTTAGTGTGAGTCGCACAGTCGCCTTTACAGCGAAGGGTCATCGTCGGGAGGTTGAAATAGATCATTTCAAATCCGTTAGAATATTGAGGGGTAAATTCTAACGCTAGGGAGAATTGAGTGGCTGCCTAATCCCTTGGGGGTGTTGACTCGATTTATGAGAAATGTGAGGTGATGTCAGGACGTGCGCGCATCACGAATTATACGACAATTACGGGCAAAAAGGGACTTTGTGATTTTTTATAAAATAATACTTGCTTGAAATTACGCCTTTCTGTAATTCCTCCGCCCGGTGCTCGCCCGGGTCAACTATTGGCACGCTAAATGCTCACGGGATTGATGCCGCTGCGGGGTCAACT
>OLHR01000050.1_pt1 | contig 44962 bp, 30 predicted proteins | sample 1609291 | NCBI WGS metagenome assembly OLHR01 (sample SAMN05416707, study PRJEB24817) | seawater metagenome | isolation source: Sea water | place: Canada:Atlantic | collected 2013-07 | reverse complement strand
GCCTAGTCTCGTGGGCTCGGAGATGTGTATAAGAGACAGTCATATACCATGCCGCCATTTTGCTATTCGGCATCAGGGTCATGCCATCAGCGCTCTTAGCAGGAAAACTGGCTTTGCCCGTGGCACAAGCTGTTAGTAACGTAAAGACCAGAGAAATGAAAATAGCTTTCAACATTGCGCACACCTTCTTATTGATAGTAGTTTATAAAAAATAAACGGCTCTTTAATCTAGTCTATCGCTGCTTACAAAGCAAACCACCCAAACCTCTATTCAAAAGAGAGAGTAGTTGACGCTGTTCCCGGTTTTAGCCAATACGCGCACTGGTCAATCGCTAAGCGGGCTGATAGCATGTACGCCCATCATCGCTATACAGAGGCGATCGCCATGTTTGATCGAAACAAAAATAAACCGGCGGGAACGCCCACCAAGGGCCGTGATTCAGCGCATACCAGCGCTATTGCTCCCTCCCATTCAAGCGTAAGGAGCGTCGTAATGATAGGGTCCAGCATTATCATCAAAGGCGAGGTAACCGGTGATGAAGACATTCTTATCGAGGGACGCGTTGAAGGGGTCATCAATCTGAATGGCAATCAGGTTTCTATCGGGGAGTCCGGCGATGTCAGTGCCGACATACAAGCCAATGTCATCAAAATCGACGGCACGGTAACCGGTGACATCTGCGCCAGCGAGAAAGTGGTCATCTCCAAATCTGGCAATGTCAGCGGCAACATTGTGGCTCCTCGCGTGATGCTTGAAGACGGCGCTATCTTTAAGGGCAGCATTGATATGGACCCTGCTAGCATTGCGTCGAAAGAAGCACCACTGACATCGCAACAACCAGCCAACTCTGCAGCCACTCCTATGACCTCACCTGGACTGGACCTGAAGAGCGTCTAACGATACTTTCGCAACGCCTGCAGCCGCGATTTTTCGGAAGCAGGCTTATCTGAGCTCGACATAACCATTGCAAAAATCTTCCAGACAGCCCTCCAAGTTATTACCTTCCCTATTCAAACACATCGATGAAGGGGAGCTGATCACTGTTTTTCATGTGGGCCCTGCGCTGCCGGAAACCGTTGATTTTTTCTCGAATTACCGCTGCAAACTACATTTCGTAGATCTATTCTCCGCGTTACCTATTGTATGCAATGAGGATACGACAGCCTTACTGGAACAGCAGCTGGCACAAGTGCTCACATTTCCGTCGGACACTCGCTTCGATGTCTGTCTTTTTTGGGATCTGTTTAACTATCTCAACAGCGATACCATCGGCGTACTTCTGACAGCACTGCGTCCCCACCTGAAGGACAACAGCCTCGCCCATGCATTCTCAGTACACAACCTCAAAACCCGTCATAACAGTCATCTCTACGGCATCCAGCAGCTAGATGTTCTCAGCTTCAGACATCGACTCGCAGCGCCGCCGGGATACGCGCCGCATAGCCAGAATACACTGAAACAACTACTACACTGCTTCAAACTTGAGCGCAGCGTGCTACTTGCCGATAGTCGACTCGAACTCCTATTGCACGCGAGCTTGTAGTGTTCGCTGTGCTGATAATCAACAAATAGTCGCAGCAATCAGCCCGTATATAGGCAAGCAGAGGCAGTGATATTCCATATTTTCTATGATTGATTCGTCCAAAAACCTCGCTCTGTCGTACAATGGCACTATATTTCTTTGACCTCAGGTTCCCGCTAAATTATGCAAATGGCAAAAAAGTTCCACTTGGATATCGGTGATATTGAGTTGTGTGTCATCGAGTGGAGCGGGGCAGGTGATCCCATTCTGTTATTACATGCCACTGGCTTTCATAGTCGGTGCTGGACTCAGGTGGTCAAGCACTTGCCAGGCCGCCAGGTCTATGCGGTGGACCTGCGCTTCCACGGTGCCAGCGGCGATGCCGGCGATACGGACTGGGGGATTATGGCCGAGGATATTCGCCTGCTCATAGAAAAATTGAACCTCAGTGGGTTGATAGGCGTGGGCCATTCCATTGGAGGACATTTGATCGCGCGCGCCGCTGCTCAAGTTCCTGATCGTTTCAAACATCTTGTCCTCATTGATCCGGTCATCATGTCTCCCGAGCGTTATGCAGACTTCCATGCATTCTCGCAGGGACTCGATGCTAAAGATCACCCTGTAAGCCGGCGTAAAAACCAATGGCGCGATGCACAGGAAATGTACGACCGATTTAAAGGACGCGCGCCCTTCGATAGCTGGCAGCCAGCGGTACTGCAGGACTACTGCGACTATGCACTGCGACCGGCGCACGATGACGCTCTGAGACAGCTGGCATGCGACCCCGTTAACGAGGCGGGCATCTATCTTCACCAGAAGGGCAATGAAGCAGCCCTTGAAGAATTGCCCAATATACAGACTCCAGTTACGCTGTTGCGAGCACCACCGGGTGATGATGCCCGGCCCAATCTTAGCCTCTCCCCTACTTGGCCCGGTCTTGCAACCGCACTGCCAAACTGCCAAGAGATATACCTTCCCGACCTCAACCACTTCATTCCCATGCAGAAACCAGAACTGGTAGCGCAATATATAAGGGCTATAAAATAATCTTGTCTCTGACAGCGGCTGATGGTGTATTCTTTATCGGCACATACACAATTCGCTAATGAGGTTATCGTGACAAGGATTCTTAACACCGCATGCTTAGTCGTTGGGGCACTTTTACTGGGATGCTCCGACAGTTCTAACCAAGATCCATCCCGGTCCGTATCGCCGTCATCGCTGACTGTTGTCCCCAGTGCTGCCCCAGAGGGCGCCCCGGGCGAGATGCGCGCACTGACCTTTAGAGTCACCATGACCGAGCCACAGCCGCAGAAGGTGACTGTGGCCTACCAAACTGTCGCTGGGACCGCGAGTGAGAATCAGGACTACATGCACGTTGTGGGAGAGTTGGAAATTCCAGCAGGCAGTATCGAAGGCTATATTAACATTGATCTGATCGGCGATAGCGTCGAAGAAGCGGCAGAAACTTTCACCCTTCAATTTAGCGTTTCAGACAACACCATCCCAACCGCCACAGAGGTTATCGGCACTATCGCCAACGATGATACCGCCTGCGATATTCCATTCAGCAAAAGCCCTAATCCATGGCTTGTGCAAGGTTCAGATCCGCTAAACTTTGCTCACCGGGGTGGCGTCACCGACTTTCCAGAGAATACGCTTTACGCCTACACAGAGGCTGCCAAAGCGGGGGCAGACGTGCTGGAAATGGATGTTTACCAAACAAAAGACAACGAGTTAGTCATCCTGCACGACCTAGACGTCGATCGCACTACCAACGGTCGAGGCGATGTGGTGGACCTAACCCTAGCAGAATTACGCAAGCTCGATGCCGCCTATTGGTTTGTACCAGGCGCAGGAACTCCGCATGACCGACAAGATGAAGACTATAGCTTCCGTGGCATCGCTACCGGGCAGCAGCCGCCGCCCGTGGGCTACAGTGCCGAAGACTTCCGAATACCCACACTCGAGGAGGCATTAGCGCGTTTCCCTCGTGAGTTGCTGAACTTAGAGTTAAAACCGGATCAGGACGGTGTCGGTGACTATGAGCGACTGATGGCCGATCTGCTTCAGCAGTATGGTCGATCCACAGACGTAATCGCAGCATCCTTCGTTGATGAAGCAGCCAATAATTTTAAAGCCGTGGCGCCCTGTGTCTACTCCTCAGTGCCGTTTAATCAAGCCTTTAGCCTACTCGCAGTCTTTTTAGGTTCTGGAAGCTTCCCTGCGGTGCCAGAGCATATAGGCTTTCAGGCACCTCCCGATACCAGCCAGATTGGGGATGAGCTACCCGGTGACGCGGCGATACCGCTTGCCACTCCAGAGTTAGTAGCCGCTAGCCACGCAGCAAATCTTGCTGTGCAGGTTTGGACCATTAACTCCTGCGAAGAAATGTTGCGTATGATTGAACTCAAAGTAGACGGCATTATGACAGACCAACCTGTGCTGCTAGCGAAAATACTAGGAACGCCAGCCGCAGAGCGTCAGTGTGACTGACCAATTGCGACCGCAGCGACTCAAAAACTGTAGGGTAATAGAACCAAAGGAAAATAGAACTTATGAATACAGTAATACTCAGCTTACTCATTTTGTCTCTGCTTCCGCTAATATGTGCGTGGACAGCGGGATTCTATCGTCAAAAACAACTCGGCAGCGTGGACAATAAAGAACCCCGACTGCAGTCTTTGCAACTCACAGGGGCTGGCGCCCGAGCGGTAGCGGCACAAAGTAACACATGGGAAGCATTAGGAGTCTACAGCGCCGCGATACTTGCGGTCTTTATCAGCGGGATAGACTTACAGAGCATCTCCACACCGATAATGGTATTTGTAGCACTGCGTGTTGCCTACATCCCGCTCTATATCGGCAATATAGATAAACTGCGCTCACTGAGTTTTATCGCAGGCTTGGGTATCTGCATCTACCTGTTCTATATCGCGCTGTCGGCAGGCTAAAGAAGATGCACAGTCTTATGTTATGCATTAATTCGATACTCTCATCACACACACTGGAATAGACAATGTCAAACAATGCTAATAAAGCCGTAGTGGAAAAAATGTGGACGGCGCTGGGTGATATGGATTGGGATGCGATGAAAGCCTGTATGCACCCAGAAATTCACTACCGAGATGTCCCTAGCGATGACCCAGGCGCCCACGGACCAGAAAATTGCGTAAAACGCCTGCAAATTGCCTTCAAGCATCTGCAAAAACAGGAACAGGTCACGCACCACCTAGCCGCAGACGGTGATATCGTTTTTCTGGACCACACTGAAACATGGACATTTACCTCAGGAGAAACAGCCGCCCACACATTTGCCAGCATGCACGAAATCAAAGATGGCTTAATTTATCGCTGGAGCGACTACTGGGACATGCAGAAGTTTGCCGGCCAGTTCCCTGACTGGTTTCTCGAAGAAATGATGAAGTCAACAGCGGCTGATTTTAGTGACTAAAGGGGCATCTTTACCCGGGTATTCGCGAGATGCTGTACTTTGTCTGTCAGTACACTGTTGATGTCGACATAGCGCGTTATCATGAACGATTGACTGCCCTCCATGGCCATAGGCCTTGGCTGGACTAGCGTCGCGAGATCAAGTCCACGCTCATCAACTTCAGTGGTAGTTTTTTCATAAGCGTATTCTGTTCTTTACTAGAAATTTCACGCGAGTCGCGTTAGGCTAAACCCCATGGATACCCTGCCGATCGAGTCTCTACCCCTAGTAAAAATACTGCCACTATTCGTGTTGGCATTGTTCATTTATGGACTAGCGGAACTCAGCTTTGTACACTTTCGGCAACGTAAAGCGAAGTTGGGCGAATATGGCATGTCCCTGAAGGGACTAGGCTTTACGGGCCTTGTCGGTGTGTTGGTTGAATTTGTGGTCGGCCCGTTTAGCAAATTGTTGCTTGCAGTGTGGGGCGCCAGCCTCAGCCCCTTCGATGCGGGTCTCACACCTGTCGGATGGTTTTACGGTTTCTTTATTTATGAGATGAGCTACTGGGTACAGCACTGGCTCGCACACAAGGTGCGATTGCTGTGGTGCCTACACTCACCCCACCATGCGCCCCAGTCCATGAATCTGTTCGTAGGTTTCAACCATTCTTTCCTTGAAATTATCTTTTATATGCCGATTACCCTTGGGCTAGTTCCAGCTCTTCTAGGTGTCGATCCGATGATCATTGCCGTATTCACATTTGTGGATGTCGTATGGGGTAATCTGCTGCATTTAAGTGACAAGGTGGTAACACGTCGCTGGGGACCCCTTGAACGCTTCATGCAGACACCGTCTTATCACCGTGTGCATCATGCCCAGAATGTGAAGTACATGGATACCAATTACAACTCTATCACGCTACTGGGCGACTGGCTGATGGGCACGCTACAACCACTGCAAGCTCAAGAGCCAGTGAAGTACGGTATTACACGGGAGGTCAATACATCCAGCTTCCTCGATGTCCACTTTGGAGAATTCACCTTACTGTGGTCTGATTTGCGCAGCGCCGGCAATCTCAGAGCTTTTTTCGGTTACCTCTTGTGCCCGCCGGGCTGGAGCCCTGAGGGCGAACAACAAACAGCTGCGGCACTCAAAAAAAGGTCCGTTATCACGCGAGAGGGAACTCGCGTATAATATTGTTCGGGCGCGTTTTATTTGGGAATATCACTATGCAGGAATTTTGGTCCGAGTATATCGAACTGGTCACCGGGACTTTCACGGTACTAGTTTTCGCCTATCTATCGCTACTCTTAACCTGGCCAACTTTTTTATTACTGGAAAAATTTAAGCCTGTAAAAAAGTATACGTCGCGGTCCAACTACACATTGAATTGGAAAATCACCTGCAGTAACCTTCTACTGGCGCCCCCCTTCGCCGCGATGATCGTGCTGTTTGCCGTGTCTTTAGTCAATTACTCTGGCCTGACACAGTTGCGCATACCAACCTCCGAACTGTCAGTTGGAATTCCGTTTTTCGATGTTATCTTGCAGGGTACGATAATATTTTTCACTGCGGTCTTTTTGGGTGACTTTTGGTATTACTGGTGGCATCGCGCGCAGCATAAGGTGCCATTTCTGTGGGAACTCCACAAACTGCATCACAGTGATGAACACATGAATAGCACGACCATTTATCGTTCGCACTTCCTTGAACCCGCGGGACAGGCCCTCGTGAAAGGATTAACAATCGGGTTGATTTTCGATGTAACAGAGGCGCCAGAGACTGTCTTGGCCATTGTAGCGGCCGGATTATTACCTGTGCTCTGGGACTACTTTATCCATGCCAACGTAAGAATAGACAGGCTCAATCGTCTAATGCCGTTCTTTTCAGTGCCCCAATACCATTGGATTCACCACTCTAAAATGCCGCAGCATCAGGATAAAAACTTTGCTATTTGGCTTCCAATGTTTGATGTTGCTTTCGGCAGTTACTATCGACCTTCGGTAGACGAATATCCGGCATCAGGCTTATCGTCTGGCGAAAAGATCGAATCCCTGTGGGAGGCGCAAACAGGGCCTTTCTCTGCGTGGCTTCAAATGCTGAAGAATCGCTATGCCCGTCGACCGCGAGGGCAGACAAGCTAACATTAACAGTAGACGGAAGCCCTTTTTACTTCGACAGCTGTATCAACTCACCCACGGTCACAAATCGATAGCCCTGAGCTCTGAGCGCTTCGATAATAATGCCGGTTGCTTCTACACTCGCGGCTCTACTATCCTGAGCACTCGGATCGCTCACATCGCCGTGGCCGTCATGCAGTAGGATAATACTCCCCGGCTCTATCGATTCAACAACAGCGCTGGCAATCAACTTAGGATCAGTCACCTCCCAATCCAAACCACTTGTGCTCATCAGTATTGACGTCATATCGAGCTCGTCCAGAGCCATTTTCAAACCCGGCCCCTGAATGCCGTATGGGGGGCGGAAAAGCAAAGGCTCATAGCCCACCAGGTTTTCTATCAGTCGATTAGTTCGCACCAATTCCTCGAGCATCTCAGTCTTACTCAACGAAAACATCGGGCGATGACTGTAACTGTGGTTACCAATTTCGTGACCAGCCTTAGCTACCGCGCGCACGGACTCAGGAAACGCCTCTACGTTTTGACCTTTGAGAAAAAAAGTTGCCTTAACGGAGTGGCGTTCTAACGTATCCAGTAAAGCTTGTGTGTGCGGAGGATTGGGGCCGTCATCGTAGGTCAAAGCCACCACTTTTTCAGTGACGGCAGCCGTCACAATAGCCCCGCTGTAACACCATACAAATACACCAATAAAGGCAACTATTATAACGGCGGCGTAAGCGGCAATTTTTCCAATCATAACGGTTTTTCCACGTAGTGCGTTAAATGAGGGTCATACCTTCACATCTGTAACAGAAGTCGTATACTCAGTCTATCCATGTTCATAAAATGTCTGCACTAAAACGTAGCCACAAGCGAGCTTCCCGGGGCAGAAGGGCTCATAGAGGTTGATCATGATGCGTAGAGAACGCCTTCAAAAACCTGCCACAAGAGTAGATGCCCTAACCCTCGTGGAGGCAGTGGGCTGCAGCCAAAGACGGCAGCTCTGAGGGTCCATTGCAGCTCACTGCCTTGATGAGATGAGTAGCCTATCCATGTCCTGATACTACCATCGCGGCGTGTAACGCTATTAGCTGAGTCTTGCTGAGCACTGGCGGTCCTGCGCCGGCAATCCCTAAGGGATTGCCAGAAACCTCGCTGGAGGATAGCTCGTCGGGCTGCGCCTACCTAGGGCGGATAGTAGACTGTTATCAGAATAATTTAAAACAATAAGTAAGGTATAAAAATGACCGTATACAGAAAAAATGTCGCGTTTTTCTACACAGCACTGGGCGCCAGTCTTCTGCCTTTGGTCGGTGTCGCTCAAACCCCAACCACCGGCGACCGCCCTTTACTAGAAGAACTCATAGTGACGGCGCAAAAACGAGAACAGAACCTACAGGATGTGGCGGTGGGAGTGTCATTGCTGTCGGGCAAGGCAATGCGCAATGCACAAATTAAAAATGCCGCAGAATTAGCGACCCTGATACCGACGCTTAACGTACAAGCCAGTTCTGGTCCTTCGACCTCTTCTTTCAATATTCGAGGAATTGGCACGCAAGCCTTTAGTCCTGCTGTGGACCCAAGCGTCTCCACCATGTTGGACGGCGTCGTAATGGGCAGATCAGGCATGGCTTTTTTGGATCTAGTGGACGTTGAGCGGGTTGAGGTCCTCCGCGGCCCTCAGGGTACTCTTTACGGCAAGAATGCATCGGGTGGTGTGGTGCATATCATCACCAAGGATCCCACCCCTGAACTGAGCGGAAGCGCAGCGGCCACGGCGATTCAAGATGATGAATACCGCATCGATGGCAGTGTTGCGGGTCCGATAACAAACGACCTAGGCTTTAGACTGACGGGATCGGGCGTGCATGACGATGGCTATGCCGAAAATGTCTACAACGGAGACAAAATCAACGGCACAGAGAGCTACAACGTGCGTGGCAAACTACTTTGGCAAGCAAACGAAGATCTAGAGTTTATGCTATCCAGTGACTACAGCAAAAGCGATTGTGACTGCACAGCGCTAAGTGTTCGCTCAATCCTGGCAGGACCCGATCAACAAAATCTCCTAGAGCAACAGCTACCCGTAGTACCCTCGAAGAAGAATCAGAATGTAAATAATGATCAACCGACCTTCACTCACCTAAGAAGCAGCGGCGTTTCCCTTACGACCAACTGGGAGCTTAATAACTATGGCCTAACATCGATTACTGCTTACCGCGATTGGCAAAGCGAGGGCATTGTTGATTTTGATGACGGACCCACCAACCCACTAGCACTAAGCTTTCCATCTCCACCAAAAACAGACCAGAATCAGTTCTCACAGGAGTTCCGTATTGCATCCCCACCCGCTGACTGGGGTTCCTATATCGTCGGTGCGTTTTACTTTGAACAGGATATCAATACCAGCAATGCCACGACGACGTCTCTACTTGAACCCCTTGTCCCAGCGACTACCCGCACGTCAAAAACGGACGTAACAGGGAAAAATGTCGCTGTATTTGGCGAAGTTAACTTTAATTTGTGGCAAGACTGGCAACTCATATTAGGTGGTCGTTATACCTATGATGAGTTGGAATACGATACAAGCGCTGACAAGACAGACAACCTCATTTTTCCACCCGCTGGCGATTTCAGTGACTCGGTAGATGATAGTGATATTTCACCAAAGATCGCAATACAGTGGGACATAGACGACGATGCGATGGTTTACGCCAGCTATGTCGGTGGGTATAAAGGTCCGGCCTTTGACACCTCCCTGATAGCGGGGGGATCATATGTGAAGCCAGAAACTAGCGATGCTTGGGAGACGGGATTTAAATCACGCTGGCTGGACAATCGATTGCTAGTCAATTTTGCCGCTTTTTATGCGAAGTATAAAAACTTTCAGGCGCAATCTTCGGTCGACGATCCGGACGACTTGCTCCCCGCTAGCCTTGTGCTCATCAATGCGGGCAAGGTTTCTACTCAGGGAATAGAGCTAGAAGTGATTGCTCAGCCGAGTGTCGACTGGATGATTACGGGCGGTGTTGCATACACCGACGCCACCATAGATGATTACCCCGAAGGTAATTGTAGCGGTGGCCAGAAGTATCGCGGTGAATGTCCCAACGGATATCAGGATCTTTCCGGGGGCCAACTTCCCTACACGCCAAAATGGAAACTCAATCTAAGCACTAGCTATACCATTCGACTCGATGATTTACCCTTCCATGTTGTGCTTGGCGGCAATCTGCGCTCTCAGGATGATGTTCTCTACGGACTCTCGCAAGATGAAAACACGAAACAGGAGGCTTATACCATTGTTGATATACGCGCGACGCTCGCAGGAACCCGCGACGGTTATCGAGTTACAGCCTTCGTAAAAAATGTATTCGATACCAACTACGCGTCCCTCATTTATGCCAATAGCGAAGTCCTCCTTCCAAATGGCTATATTCAATACGTTCCAAAGTATGCTAACCGAACCGCAGGCATCGAAGTCCGCTACGACTTTTAGCCAGCAGCATCTAATGCCACCTAGGAGAAAATGACATCAAACAGCTACCGCAAAATTAAGAATTAGCCATCTTCGCTATTCAAGCTACCACTGGCGCAATATTTTCAATGAGAAAATTACTACTTTTTTTAATCATTTTTTTATCCTACTCCGCAGCATCAATAAAAGCTGCTAGCCCGACGCCCAATAGTTCTCAGCAGCGACTGATGCAGGAAGAAGTGATCATCACAGCCCGAAAACGAGTGGAGCGAATCCAAGAGACGCCTATCGCTATTTCAGCCTTTTCTGATGAAGCGCTGAAAGTTGCTGGCATTGCCGATATCCGCGACCTACAGGAAGCAGTGCCCGGTCTTAATCTCAGCGAAATGGGCAATAAAGCGCCCTCTATATTCATCCGCGGCGTCGGCCAGAAAGAGTCATTAGCAGCACTTGATCCCGGCGTGGGTGTTTATATCAATTCGATTTATATCGCGCGCACCGACAGCCAGTTACTGGACCTTATAGACACCGAATCGATACAGGTATTGCGCGGCCCACAAGGGACCCTCTTTGGCAAAAACAATACCGGTGGTGCCTTGCTGGTCACCACCAAAAAACCGCATACCGATTCCCTAGAAACTGCAGTGTCTACCCGGCTTGGCAATTATGGTCGCCGTGATTTTAAAATAAGCACGAACATACCGCTGAACGATGAGACTCTGGCAACCAGAATTAGCCTGAAGAGCACGCATATGGATGGCTATCTGAAGAGCACCTACGACGGTGAAGAATATGGTGACTAGGATCGCCTTGGTGCAACGGCGCGTCTTTACTGGCAGCCCTCTGGCACCTTTAGCGCTGACCTTTTCTACTATTGGTCAAAAGTCGATGAAAACAGTGCTGGACTCACCTTTTTCTCTCAGAATCCGGACAGCGTGTTTAACACATTTACCTGGCCCGGGTTTACCGCACCGAAGTCTTACGAGTCTCGCTGCCGGAGCAGTGAAGCAGAGTCCAAAGATCACAAAGTGCTGATCAATCGGCCTTCTACATTTAAAATGACCAGCCAGATTGTTGGATTAACGCTAAACTGGGAGTACAAACATTTTGAAATCAAGAGCATCACTGCATGGAGCCATCAAAACAATATTGGCATTGTGAATGACAGTGACGCAACAGACATACCAGGCGTTGAAACCGGACCTCTCGCTGTCCGCAGTGATCTGGAAGCTTCACTGGCATCAGGATATGGCGATTTCTCGCTGCCCGATGATGAACAACGCAATCAATACAGCGAGGAGTTACAGCTTACCGGTAGAGCCCTTGATAATCGGCTCTCATACACAACGGGGATCTTTGTGGCCAGAGAAGAGATAGACAATAGCATGTCGGGCAATATGGTCGGTGACAGGGGCTACTCCTATAAAGCCAATGTGACAACACTCATACCGAAGATCATCGGGACCAGCAGTGATCTTACCAATGACAGTTTTGCTTTTTTTGCTCAGGGCACTTACCAGATCACAGACTGGTATCAACTGACGGCGGGGGCCCGATATACCATAGAGAAACGTCAGCGCGATGCGACTTTATTCGAACCAGATTGTGAGGCTATTCTAAGCGCTAATTTAGTCCCTGGCGCTACTGATCTGTGTGCGTTTGACGTCCTAGGGCTAACGGACCCCAGTAGCTTTTATGAAAATCCACCGTCCGCTTTGCCCGTTCGACTCGCGGGAGACAGCGGCAAGGCAAAGGGAGACAAGAAGTGGTCAAAATGGACTCCGACCATTACCAACGCTTTCAGCCTTCCCGATAGGTATTTGGAAAACACCGTATTTGACAGTACTCTCCTGTATCTGACCTATAGCAGAGGCTTCAAATCCGGCGGGTTTGAAATGAAGGGACTTGAGATATCACAATTCGAACCAGAGAACGTGACCAACTACGAAATCGGACTAAAAGTGGACGCATTTGATCAGCGTCTCCGTTTTAACACTGCGCTTTATTACATGGATTACGATGATATTCAAATTCGAATAACGGAACAGGGCCAATCTTTTGCCGACATTTTGCTGTTCATCGACAACGCGGGCGCGGCAACCATACAAGGCTTCGAAATGGAGTTGACGGCGCTTCCTGTCCGCAATGTCGTTCTGACTGCAACGACCAGTTATACCGATGCGAGCTACGATGAATTTATCGCGTCTGATGTTGATACCGCAGCCATTCCACCGGTGCAGTCAACAATAGATCGCTCAGATGAAGATTTTGCCGCAATACCAAAACTGACTTATTCACTTTCGGCAATGGTTATCCTGCCGACCGAAATTGGCGAGTTTGCACCGCGACTATCAATGTATTATCGAGACTCTCTGTATACCGGTCTAGATGCAACGGCTTCGGATTCCCAGTTTCGGGATCTCGCCACTATCGATGATGTCACATTATGGAATTTCCGACTTGGCTATACACCCATCAACAACGACAATATTCAATTGTGGTTTTTTGTTGATAATCTGGCCGATGAAAACTATTTTCAGGGTGGCTTTTCAAACACTGAGTCTTTGGGTGCCGGCTCCTATGTATTAGGAGCGCCACGCACCTATGGTCTTGAAGCATCAATTTCTTTTTAACCCAGAGTCATATCAAAAATCGCCTGTAGATTAGGAGGCGGCCATCTAGCTTCAGCCGACTTATCCTTACTGAAGCAGCTGTCTTGAGCTAATCATCCTTTCAGTCAGATCAGACGCTACGCTACGCATATCTACCCACCCATTCAACGCTGCGGAAAAGTTTCCTGCCACACTTCTGAAATACGCCAACGCTTCAGCCTCTGTAACATTTATAGCATCACCGTAACGTGCAGGGCTTTGAGCCACAGAAAGAGCGCTTTGGAGCGCCTCAATATTACGCTCAAAATACCCGCGGAGCTCCGTCGAATGATATTTCTCGCTAAGAGACAATTGGCTTTGCAGCGCGTGAAGTTGATTGACCTGGGCGTCGCCCAGCTCAGCGCGAAAGTCCATCGTTAGCGCCATATCCGGGCGCACTGACAGACGTAATGCCTCACTGGCAATACAGCCCAAATTGTTCTCTGGGCTGGTCCCGTCAAGGTAATTAATATTTCTTGTTAGGTGGCTTGAAAAAAGTGCGATACTTCCTGTGGTCCCGATCAGGGACTCTGAATTGAAAGATCGAGCATCTACGGGTCTATGCGGAACGCTCCAGGGATATTCAAGCGACACACTATCGCGATGCATATTCACCAACATGGCGCCAAACAACCCGTCTTCGCCGCGAAATGCTGGAAAATAAGGAGGCAAGAGCTGGCTATTATCAAGACCTGTAACTTGTGACATAAACGGCATTTTGAAAAAATTTGGCCTGGTACTGCCAAGCCAATTTAGCCTGTTTTCTAGCGCCTCCCTGATTCCGTGCGGCGCGGCTATCATGCGCTCAATCGAGTCTTCTGATTGGAACAGACCCCAATGGTTAGTAGATGTTCCCGGATCACCCAATGATCCGCACTGAGTTACAATAATAGAGGAGTCCGGCATCAACAGACTAGCCAGCATAGCGTTGACGTTAAGGAGTTGGGACTCCTGCAGTGGCCCACTATTGGCAGCCTGCAAAGCATGGCTCAGCGTCGTTCCCAACAGGGTAGCGTGCCCACTCAGAGGATCGAAGTCAGCGAGCCTGCCACTCTGCATCAGCTCCTGCTCACTGCTGTAAAAAGTCGCCTTACGTACATGCTCGCTACCGATACCTACACCGCCTTCGGCAATCGGCGGCAGCATCGCTTGGCAGATGATATCGTCATCCATAACGAGCGCGCGATAACCAACCGATAACAACAGACACAGCGTTCGTGAGCGACCATATGTTTTGTGGCCCTGCCAAAGCGACCGGTCCAACAAAAAGCGTATCCCCGAAATATGACTAGGCAATTTTTTTATCAACTCGGACAATAGTGCGTCCTGAGCATCTTCACCAAAATAAAGCATATCCTTGGCACTTCGCAGATTGAATTTTACCACAAGCTCTCGATTAGCTGCGCGATTTTCGGGCTCTCTGGAATCATCGACAAGGAACAGTGCATCGTGCTGGCTTAGCTTGCCCGCGCGGAGCATAGATTCGAGCAAGCGCTCAACTGCGACGGGTCTATCACACGTGATAATAAATGCCCGGGTGGGCGGCAACTGTCTTGGTATAACTTTTTCCAGCCTTGTACAGACGTCTTTGGCCAGCACTAACATACCTGATTCTCTCAGTCCATTTAATGCGGTGACAGCCATTGACCCATCACCCTTCAACTCAGACCGCGTGTTAGCCAGATGCGCAGCATGTGCATCAATAGTCTTGAACTCGCTACAGGTTTTCAGACCCTCTACGACCTGCGATGTCATAATTTGCTGATTGCCGTTTTCACGATTGATCACAATCATCATCGCCTCGTTAAGCCGTATAAATTCACAGTCACCGAAGGCAACGAGATCGGAATTTGTCGTGGCGGAATGTCCCACAATGTCAGTTGAAGTCATAGCGTTCAGAATATCAGTCATAGGCTTCCAATGGCTCGTCTAGAAAAGTACGTAGTTTAGGGGAAAAAACAATCGTTAAAAAGTGTCATGCGAAACAGAATCTCTAAGTTGTGATCCTGACATACCGTAAGGCGCTATAGTATAGGTCCCATCATCGCGACTGAATTATTCCAAAGACATCGGGTTAGCGACCAGTTTTCCACCTGCTCCAAGGTTATTCTGTCGGCGCTGTCGACATAATCCTGCTGCCGCGCACGTAAAGTTTGCGTCAGCTCAGGGTCATAGATCAATATATTATTTTCGAAATTGAGATCAAAGCTGCGCCTATCCATATTCGCTGACCCGATCAGGGTAATCTCGCCGTCCAGTGTCAGCGTTTTACTGTGTAACAACCCACCTACGTATTCGCGAATATCTACCCCTGCTTCCAGTAATTCAGCATAGTAACTGCGACTGGCTCCGGCCACTTCTCTGGAATCGTTTTTAGCAGGTAAAATAAGCGTTGTCTGCACCCCTCGGTAGGCGGCAGCACACAGGGCTGCCTGCATCGGCTGATTGGGTACATAATATGGGGTAGAGATCGTCAGTTCATGACGTGCTGAAAACATCAGGGAGATGAACACCTCTTCCATGGCCGAATGGCGCAGAGTGGGCCCACTCGCAATCACCTGGGCTACAACACTCGCAGTCGCATTGCTTTGTGGCTGTTCACTTGGACTGCCTATAACCTCATTTGTGTAGAGGTGCCAATCGGCAGTAAATAGTATTTGATTTTGTCTCGCGATTGGACCTTCCATACGCACGACAGAATCGACCCATGGCCCATATTTTGCCTTGGGCCTGAACTCCTTATCTGCGCAGTTTTGGCTACCGCAATACGTAATTTGACCGTCAACAACGACTATTTTTCGGTGATTTCGCAAATCGACACGTCCCTGCAAAGGACGCAAAAAAACATTGCCCAGAGGTAATGCTACCGCAGTACGCACGCCCGCAGCACCCATCTCTCGCCAGACCCGGGACCTAATCAGCACACGCGACCCTAGACCGTCAACAATCACCCGACAGGTAACTCCGCGACTGGCGGCTCGTTTAAGGGCCTCAGCAACGCGCACACCGCTATTGTCATTAAGCCAGATATAGAACAGTAAGTTAACCTCACTGCGTGCAGCATCAATATCGGACACCATCGTCTCGATGGTCGCGGCTGAATCCTGCATCAATTGCACGCTATTACCCGTCACAGGAGCAAAGTTGCTGATGGAACGTCCCACTCGGAACAAGTGCACATAGCGGGAAGGTATACCGATAGATTCATCCGCATTTTCGTCAATGAAGTACTCGCTGTAGTGTTCCTCCCCAAGCTTGGCCAGCATGGCCTTCTGATTGCGGCGCCCTATATGGGTCTCCCCAAGCATCAGGTAGGCAATGATCCCAACCACCGGTAAAGCCAATACGACAACAAGCCAGGCGATCCGTGAGGCCGGCTCCCTGTGCGGACGCTGCAGGACACGCACGACAACGGCCATCAGAAACAGCAGATGCAGCGATACAAACCATAGATCGTTATAAATCATACCCGCAGCTTGCACTATCGCGTATCAGGCTACAATAGTTGAAGCACAAAGGTATTCTACTGAGCAGGTAGAGCCTGAAATTGCGCCGGCAGGTATGGCTAATATTGTCCAGCCCAAGACCTGATGCAGTTAGCATGAAGCTCTGGACATACCTATGGATTTCATTAATCTATTTTCTAGGGTTCATCATCAACAGGAGCAAGGCTACCTATGGAATTCACCATCATCTTCACTGAGTTATTTGTCAAAACACTATACTTCGGTGCACCCATCTTACTGTCTCTGATCACTGTTATTATCCTTCTGGCCTTGATCGTTGGCCGCAAAGAAAGATGGAGTGCTTTTGACTCAATCTATTGGGCATTCATCACAGGATTTACCGTCGGCTACGGCGATATACGCCCGCTGACACGCCTATCCAAAATACTTGCCATATTGATCGCATGGACTGGAATTATGTTCACAGGTGTCATCGTCGCAGCCACTGTCACGGCAACCTCCAGCGCCGTCAAAGACAATCTTCAGCCCGATGTTTTGCAAAAAGTAGAGAAGAAACTGCGCTAAAGTAAATGTGGGGGAATGCTTGGCAACGTTCATTGACGGGCTCAGCGCCATCAGGAATATAAACGGCAGCCTCGTATTAGCAGCTTTATTGACCGAATCGAATCATTTAAGGGCTTGGAGGTTTCGTGATACTGCATAAGGTGCCATTCCTCCAGGGAATTTTTACTCCGGCCTCGGACGCCACTAAAGCAAACAACCTTTGCATCACTGCAACAGTCACTAATTTTAATGGAAAGTTTGCGCAATGTGTATTTGGCCGACCAGGACATAGCGTAGCAGTTCGTTGTACTCTATTGTGTGCCTGACCCTTGCTAACAATGGTACTCGCATGCAGTCAACATCGCGAAATTTTGCTCTCACAGCGTTGTTACTCTCCGTAGGATTTGCTACGGGCTGCGGTAAACCTCAGGATCGCGGTGTTATCGTGGGAGGCACTATTCCTGCAATGCAGCTGTCCGATAAGCTGGCTCGACAGGGCAGCGTCGCTCCATCGCACGCAGAAACAGATTCTGGAAAACGCCAAAACAACATCGAGCAGCAGATTGTCTTCGGTGATCTGCACGTTCACACCACCTTTTCCGCGGACGCCTTCATTATGTCCCTGCCTGTCATGGGGGGCAGCGGCTTGAAGTCTCCGGCAGATGCCTGCGATTTTGCGCGCTACTGTTCTAATCTGGACTTCTGGTCCATTAACGACCATGCCGAAAGCATCACCCCGCGCCTCTGGGAAGAAACAAAGCAAAGTATTCGCGAATGCAACGCGGTATCGGGAGATCCCGAAAACCCCGACCTCGTGTCTTTTCTAGGGTGGGAATGGAGCCAAGTCAATACTGACCCGGGGAAACACTATGGCCATAAGAACATCATGTTTTTAGACACAACAGATGAGCGGGTGCCTGCGCGAGCCATCGCCGCGCCACGCGCACAGCTTGCCAAAGCGCCACTGGGTATCGCCGCGCAAATGATGCTCGCCCTCACCGACTTCGAGAATCGCGCCTTCTACTTGGGCATACAGGGATACTACGATGAGATCGAAAATACACCACTGTGTGAGCAAGGCATAAACACACGAGAACTGCCCGCAGACTGTCTTGAATTAGCCGCCGATCCAAGAGCGTTATTTACCAAGTTAGACGAGTGGGGCTTTGACAGCATCGTCATTCCCCATGGCACCAGCTGGGGAATGAATACCCCAGCAACCACGACTTTCGACAAACAGCTGAATCGCCAGCAGCACGACCCGAAACGACAAATTCTGTTTGAAGTATATTCGGGCCACGGCAACTCCGAAGAGTACCGAGATTGGCGTGCTCTAAAAAAAGACGGCAATGGTGAACGATACTGCCCTGCCCCCTCCGATGACTATCTTCCCTGCTGCTGGCGAGCTGGTGAAATAATCGCTGAGCGATGTTCCGCGGAGGGTGTCGCCTCGAAAGCCTGTGAGCTTCGCGCCGCCAATGCCCGGAAAAATTTTGTTGCGGCAGGGATATCTGGGCATCTCACTGTCCCCGGCCAGCAGGTGACTGACTGGCTGGACTGCGGCAACTGCCCGGACTGCTTTCTCACGCCCATGGATCACCGCCCGGGCACCTCGGCTCAGTACGCACTGTCAATTACTGATTTTGAGCAACCGCAGGAACCCTTCAATTTTCGATTTGGATTCATAGGCTCTAGCGATAATCATCGCGCAATGGCTGGCACTGGGTATAAACAAATCCAACGCAAACGAACCACCGAGGCCTTTGGCGCGCCGAGCAAACGCTTCGATAACGCGACACAGGGCGACCAACTCGGCCCGATGCCCTACTCCATACCGCTGGACATTGACGGTGTTGGCCTGATCAACCTGCGCAACATGGAGCGACAAAACTCCTTCTGGCTCAGCGGAGGTCTGGTTGCGGTGCACAGTGAGGGACGCGGTCGAGAAGCTATATGGGACGGACTAAAACGCAAGCAGGTCTATGGTACTTCGGGAGACCGTATTCTTCTATGGTTTGATTTATTGCAAGGAAAACACTCAACACCCATGGGCTCCGAGACTGAATCCGCAACTAACCCGCGTTTTCGCGTTAACGCGGTAGGCGCATTCAAGCAAGATCCCGGTTGCCCTGCTCACGCCCTTAATGGTCTCGGAGAGAAACGACTGCAATGGCTGTGTGGCGGCGAGTGCTATAATCCCTCTAATGAGCGGCATGCCATCGATCGCATTGAAGTCATTCGCATCCGGCCTCAGGCGACCTCGAATGAGCCTTTGGATCAATTGATTGAAGATCCCTGGCGGACCTTCGATTGTCCTGGCGACCCGATGGGCTGTAGCATAGAGTTTGAAGATGAGGGCTTTGTCGAGGGCGAACGAGAAGCCATTTATTACGCACGCGCAATCCAGCAAGCGACACCCATGATCAACGCTAACAACCTCCGCTGCGAATACTCAGAAGAGGGAGAATGCATCGCGGTCAATCCTTGCTATGGCGACTATCGCACACCGGCAAGCGAGGACTGTCTGGCGCCCGCTGAACAACGCGCTTGGTCCTCCCCGATTTTCATCCGTTTTGCATCGACTAATATTTTGAAAGAGGCGTTATTGCAATGAATCCCACTAAGCGAAAACAGAGCGGCGCGATCGGAACAGTAATCATATTCTGCATCGCCGTGGTTTGCGCAGGTGCACTTTGGATTTATTTTGACGAAGACGTCGCACGTAAGTTAAAGCAGGAGGCAGAAATTCAAAGCATGGCAGTGATCGGAGATGTCGCCACCAAGCGTTTGGCCAGTGCCAGCGGAGAAGGAACTCATGGTGCAGCAGTCGACCTCATCAAACGTCCTATCGAGGTGCGTGAAGTAGCCGAAAATATTCACTACGCCACGGGCGTCGGCAACACCATTATGATTACCACCAGCGAGGGCGTTGTCCTGTTCGACACAGGACTGGTCATACAGTCGGCTAACCAGTTGCAAATACTGAAGGATACCGTGTCAGATGCGGACGTGCGTTATATCATACTCAGCCATTCCCACGCAGACCATATTGGCGGCACACGGTTCTGGATGGACGAGGGCACTGACATTATTGCCCATCAAAATTTTGAAGAAGAACAGCGCTATCTCTCTGAACTGCAACCCTACCAATACGACCGTAATCGCACGTTGTTTCCCTGGATGCCTGCCTGGGAGGACCGACCAGATATCGCATTGATGCGCTATGGCGGCATTGTGCCCACGATTACCGTGGATGATTGGGAAACCTATGCATTTACTCTGGGTGGCATAGAGTTCCAAGTGATAGGGGCGCCAGGCGCTGAGGGCGCCGATAACGCAGTGCTCTGGCTGCCGCAGCAAAAAGTATTAATCAGTGGCGATTTCTTCGGCCCCCAGTTCCCTCAATTTCCCAACATCTTCACCATGCGTGGTGAGAAGGTTCGAAAACCGGTTGAATACATAAAATCTCTTGACCGACTTATTGCCTTGAATCCTGACGTTATTCTCCCCAGCCACCTCGACCCCACAATAGGCGCAGAGAAGATTCGGAAGGGCATGCAGCGCATACGAGACGCCGTACAATACGTGCATGACGAGACCATTGCGGGGATGAATGCTGGCAAGACCGTTAACCAATTGATGAAGGAAATAAAATTGCCGCCTAACCTCGAGCTGGTCCAGAATCACGGCCGCGTGGACTGGGCGGTGAAGAGCATCTGGGAGTATTACATGGGTTGGTTCCGCTTCGAAAGTACCACAGAGCTTTACCCCATACCTGCTCAAGATGTCTATGCAGACCTTGCACAAATAGCGGGCAACGAGAACCTGATTGCGCTAGCCAATAATTACCTTATCCAAGGTGAGCCGGTTAAGACCCTGCACATCACGGAAATAGCTCTTGCGGGTGATCCACAAAACTCTAGCGCTTTGGCGCTAAGAGACCAGGCATTGGTCGAGTTGTTGGAGCGCGCCGAAAATGGACTGCGCAACGATTACGAGATTTACTGGCTGAAGTCGCAGCTTGACACTGCACTTTAATGTTTTGACCACGCGTTCCCGAAGTTGAGCCAAAAAAGTAAAAGGATGGAGTTCCTCATGATTATATTGACACGACTACACACGAAGATGTTAGCGGCAATTTTTTTGTCCTTTGGCGCGATGGCGCCTGCCACGGCTGAACAGCCCAATGTTATTATTATCGTAGCCGACGACCTTGGCTGGAATGATGTTGGTTTTCACGGTGGTGATATCGACACACCGTCGCTAAACCGTCTGGCGGCAGAAGGCACGGAACTCAATCGGTTCTACACCACACCCATTTGCTCCCCGACCCGGGCAGCACTAATGACAGGGCGCGACCCCATGCGCCTCGGTGTGGCCTACGGTGTAATACTGCCCTGGGATAACAACGGTATCCATCCGGACGAGCACTTTTTGCCCGAATCTTTCCTAGCCGCAGGATACCAGACCGCCATGGTGGGCAAATGGCACTTGGGGCATGCGCAGATGACCTACCACCCTAACAACCGTGGCTTTGAGCACTTTTATGGGCACCTGCACACCGAGGTGGGCTTTTATCCGCCGTTTGCTAATCAGGGAGGCAAGGACTTCCAGCGCAATGGCGTTTCAATAGACGATCAGGGTTATGAATCGTTCCTACTGGCAGATGAGGTATCCCGCTACATACAGGAGCGTGATAAGACAAAGCCTTTTTTGATTTATATGCCGTTCATCGCACCCCATACGCCGCTTGATGCGCCGCTGGAATTGCAGGAAAAATACAAAGACATCAACACTGACCTAGCTCCAGCACGAGCGAAAAATACGGATGACACCCGTCTCATATCTAAGTTACTCATGATGGACAGCGCACGACCCATGTATGCGGCGGTCGTAGACGGAATGGACCAGGCCATTGGTCAGGTACTTAATACGCTGGATGAAGAGCAGATAACAGACAACACAATCGTTCTGTTCTTCAGTGACAACGGCGGCGCCGCATATTCCGTTGGCGGTGCCGACAACGCTCCGCTGCGCGGAGGGAAAGGTGAAACTTTTGAGGGCGGCATCCGCGTAGTATCCATCATACGTTGGCCTGGACATGTACCTGCCGGAGAAAAGATGACCCAAATCATGACAGCAATGGATGTCTTTCCAACTCTGGCAGAGGCAAGCGGTGTCATCCCAAAAAATCGAAGGGCGCTTGATGGCCAGAGTCTTTGGTCAGCAATTGCCAATGGCACAGCGATGCCGCGCGAGGACTTCATCTATTTTGCGTCCGAAACGCCTATCGCCGGGCACTTCAATCTCACCGCATTCAACGATACCTGGAAGCTGGTACAGGAAATCGATCAGGACCAACTGGAAACGACGGTTACCAATTATCTGTTCAAGATTCAGGACGACCCCAACGAATACAATAACCTCGCTCAGACATACCCTGAGATTGTTGCAGATTTATCAATAAAGATTCACGACTGGCGCGCCCTACATCCCATTAATGGCACCAGAAGCTATTTAGTGGCGCCGCCGGGTTGGCGTGCTCCTAAGGACTGGGCGAGTTACCCAATCCCGTTGGACCAGTTGCAGGAAGAACCCGCGCGTGGCATGGCCCCGAGCAAAAAAACTGAAAGAATATTGGATGCACAACATGGAGAGAGAGGTCGACTAACCTATGATTGCTCGCCAACATGGTGGCTGGGCGGTTTTTGCCTCAAGAATGACTGACACCGGCGCGCCTAGATAGAAAAGTCTGCGCAATGAATCAGTTCACGCATACAGTAGATTGAACATCAGTAACATAACGACTTTTATTTTATTTGCCATCCATTAAATCTGAGGGCCAGTCCTTTGGTACGCTGGAAGTCCATTGCGGGCTGCGTTTTTCAAACCACGCCATACCACCCTCCATTGCATCGGGACGAGACAGTGTGTCGTGCAATGCACGGGTCTCCCACTCGACAAGGTCATCCCGCTTCATATCTAGGCCCTTCCACAGCAAACGCTTATGCATACCCATTACCAGCGGTGAGCAGTTCACTACCATATCCCGTGCAATTTCAAGCGCACACTCCAACACCTCATCGGCAGGCACAACACGGCTTGCCAAACCCCACTCTAAGGCCTCTGCACCGCTCAACATCTGTGCTCTTACAATCAACTCGAATGCACGTTCGAACCCAATTAATCGTGGAAGGAAATATTCCATCGCAAAATCCACTAGCGCGCCGCGACGATTTTGTAAAAACCCATACTTCCCCTCCTGCGCTAACACGCGAATATCGGCCTGCATCGCAATACCAAGCCCAACGCCTAGAGCATGTCCGTTGACGGCAGCAATCACCGGCTTACGCAAGTCCCAGGCCTGAACACTCAGCGGACAGGAGCTGAAGTCCATCTCCCCTTCGGCACCAAAGGTATCACCACCCGCACTCAGATCAGCCCCCGCACAAAACGCTTTACCAGCACCCGTGATAACGATCACTCGCACCGCATCATCTTCGTCGCAAAGACGGTAGGCTTCTCCTAAACCGTCTTGTATAGCAGCATTGAACGTGTTCAACGCCTCAGGGCGATTGAACGTAATCAGGCCAATGCCGTCATTGACTTCCAGAGTCAGGTCTTTATTCACAATACTCACCTCAGTCACTTACATACCACGTCAGGGCTAGGGTTCGGTTTTCGTATTAAGCCGAACACGGCCCCAAGGACTACCGTAGTGAATCCGGCCGTCCTCATCCAGTAGAGTCCCAGAAAACAGCACATTGTAGCGCTGCCCCCCGATAACATAATAGAATTCAGATTCTCCGGTAGCCCAGTCGAGCGCTTCCAACGTCCATTGATTGTCGCGCGCGCCGATGAGGTAGACACTGTCGGATCCCATGCTCGCCATTGGCACACTAGAAGGCGAGCTAATATCCGTGTTTACCCAGCCATTCTCTAAACGACGCAGGGCTGGATTCCACTCAAATTTCTGTACGCCGTAGGGCTGATACTCTGGATTGCTGCCGGCCATGCTGATCATCAGCGTGCTGGCCCGCTCCGGCAAATACCAAGGAATGTTGCGCGGCGTGTTATTCACCACCAGCGCACCATAGCCCTTAACAATGACAGATTGCTCCGATTGCAGAGCAGCCAGTTCGGGATCACCCATATCTGCCGGCAACATACCTGCTATCCGACGGTCCGGCGCGTCTTTTAACTGCTTCCAGTCTGTAGGGATATCGTTACGCCAAAACAACACCACATTCATCAGATTTTCGCCGTCGGTGATCACTACGAACGCGTCTTCCTCTCCAAAGCCCATCAGTGATGGCGTCGCACCGGTACCCTGGCCCCAACTGTTCAGATAACGAGCCGTCCATGCGCCCTCTTTCTCATCGACACTGAGCCCATCACCGGTCCAAATAACCTTGTGCATATGGTCTTGTGATGCGATGTAGATTCCGCCATCGTCATCGATAGCGAAGCCGTTACGAATCCAGCCCTTACCCGTAGCGCCTGTTTCCTTTTCCTCGGCGCCCTCACTAAAGTGTAAACGAACAGTGTGTGCCTCACTGAAATCAGACTTTACCGCCGCAATATACCCGTGCTCTGTGGCAGCGATCAGCCAGCCGTCGTAGGTCATATTCAAACCCATAACCGGTCCGGTCAAATCGGGCGGCAACTGAAACTCAGCTTTCTTGACGATTGCCGAACTCGAGTCATTGGGATCGGCATCACCGTAGGCGGTAATTAAGCCCGTCTTACTGCCCACGTAATAGATATGGTCCGCACCCAGCACAGTATAAATGTTGGACAGGTCACGTAGTTTGCTCATTTCTCTAAAGGCACGCACCAACGCGAACACGCCGTTGTTATTCGCGTTGAAGTCAGCGATCGACTCGTTGGCACGTTCCTCATCGTACACCTCAACCTCAGGAAAAAAGTACTCGGACACCACTTCCCAGCTGTCGTAATCAATTTTGACAATGCGATCAATGCCGTTGCTCCAGAATACGCGCTTGCCGTCGGGGTAAACTCCAGAAGTGGCAGCACCGAAATGTGCAGGTCCAGTGTGCTGATACTCAATCTGATCAGGCCGCAAAGTCCGCGAAGGGCCGGACGGGCCCGACTGGGAAACCGCGTCCTGCTGCGACGGGTTACCGTGTCCCATCGAGTAGCTAGAATTCGCAAGATGCGGGTTTTGTGGAGGCATGTTAACCTCCTGAGCCTGCGCTACAGTCGACAAAAGCACGGCAAGGCTAACCAGAAAAATGACCTTCATTAGGCGGATCTCTTTAGTTTCAGGTGCTGCAAATACGGCCGTGCTAAATGCGCCGGCCGTCTGGGACTCGGCTTTGTGTAACCGCCGAAATGTCTATTAGAAATTATAGCGGGCGGTCATGCCGAACGTGCGCTCACGAAGGATATTCGTTTGGGTATACGAGCCTCCGCTGAGAGCGATATCGTATTGGTCCGGCCCCTGCTGATAAATAACTTCATCTTCGTCAGTGACGTTCTTGACCCAGAGCGACACATCCCAAGCGAAATCGTTGCTGCGCAAACCGGTAAACAAATCCAGTGTCTGGTAAGAACTAAATTCACTGCGGACATTACCAATACCCGCAGAGGCATCCGTGTTAAGACGGTCATCCGTATACTTGAACAGGCCGCGGAGATAGAGCTCGGTTGACTTCAATGGATAGAAGTATTCCGAGTTCAGTGACAACGACCACTCTGGCTCACCGCCTATGGGCTGGCCATCAATATCACAAGAGCCAATCACCTCATTGCCTACGCGATCATTGCACGGCTGCGTGGCACCATCCCACTCACCCTTGCTGTAACTTAGCGCGCCGCCGGCATCCCATCTTTCACTCAGCAAAACCTTGCCCTCGACTTCGATTCCCCAGATATTAGCGTCGCCGTTGTAGACAATGCCGCCGGGAAGATCAACCGGCTCACCTGCGTTATTAACCACTTGAACACCGCGCGTAAAGCCTAAATAGCCGTCGAATTTTTGGTAATACAAGGCTACATTGAGAGTGGCTCGATCGTCCCACAAGGTGCTTTTGGCGCCCAATTCTATGGCGTCACTTGTTTCCTCGTCATAGGTGAGGAACGCCTCGGGATCCGGCAAAAACTCAATGTTGGGCGAGGGCACGATGGAGGTACCACCTGGCCGATAGCCCCGATTATATGCCGCATAAAGCGAGACTTCATCACGCCATTCATAGCGCAGCTTCAAAGAGCCCGTGACCGCATTGGCATTCGTGTTGGGGTTCGAAATACCTACAATCGGAAATCTGGGTGCAAAGAGGTCGTTGACAACCTCTTTGGAAGGAAGAGGCCCTGGGTCATTTGCACCCGCATAATTCACGGTAGCCTGAGCATAGCCGTCATACTTCGTCCAGCGCAGGCCTGCCTCCAACTGAATATCCTGGGTTAATTGCAAGGTGTTGAAAGTGAATATGGCAAAGTTGTTGGCGTTAACAGGGAGTACCGATTTCGTTTTAAAGCCTACCCCAGGGAGTTGGGTCAATAGAACTGAATTGGCGAAAAATGTCGTATCGGTGTTTTGATCTTGGTAGTAAACGCCCACCAGATAGTCCCAGAAGTCGTTGTCCTGAGAGGCTAACCTCAGTTCGTAGGAGTACGACGTGACGTCCGTTTGCGAGTTTTGGTAGGTAGGTGCGGTAGTAGCCGGCTGGAAGTAGCGCAATGAATCTGCCCGGTCAGCGGCGGTGTACGCCTTTTTACTGGAGTCGGTGTAGCCAACAATACCCGTCACCTCATGATCCAACACTTCCCAGTCCATGATCAGATTGGCAACGTTAAAATCCAGCTCCGCAGTATCATTAGTGAGAGCCAGCGCTTTAAGGTCAGTAGGAACCAGTGTGGGACGACCACCTTGCTGGTCAACCCCGGACATTGCTTTGGGGTCGTCCAAATCCTGATCGAGGTATTGATAGATGAGTTGCGTGTTAAACGTGTCGGTGACGTTCCATGCCGCACTAAGCCTGCCAGATTTCGTTTCGTATTCCTGATCATCGAAGCCGGTAGTGAGATTCTGAATATTTGGACCATTGCTTCTGTCGTAATCAGCGGCAACGCGAACAGCCAACGTCCCCTCTATAAGCGGCGCACCATAGGCGACCTGGGCATTCAATCCATCGTTGTCCGCAGCGGAGAGTTGTATATAGCCTTCGGCTTCGTCAACATCGGCGCGCTTGGTAATGATGTTAATGGCGCCCGCCGGAGAGGTACGGCCCTGCAGGGTACCCTGGGGACCGCGCAAGATTTCTATACGTTCCAGATCGTACATTTGAGTAAACGCTACGTCAGGCCGCACAATCGCATCATTCCAATACGTATCCACCGCGGTAGCCGTGCCAGACTCCGGATCCACGCTGACCCCGCGCATGGCGATAATATTGTTACGGGCATTGGGACTGGCAAGCGTCAACCCAGCGGTCTGTTGCTGAATTGAACTGAAATCAAATGCCTGATACTTCTCAATGTCCTTGCCGCTGATCACGTTTACCGTAGCAGCAATGTCCTGTACATTTTCTGAGCGCTTTTGGGCGGTCACAACCACCTCCTCCAGCACCAGTTGGGCCACACTCGGCGCGGCCGCTATTGATAACGCTGCGGCGAGGGCGGTTTTGCGTAGTGTGAAAATTTTATAGCCTTTCATGATTCTCTACCTTCTGCGGGTGAGGTTGGACAACAGGCCTGTTAAAACCTAGTACATTGTATTGAGATCTTTTATCTTGAGCTTAGCAGTTTGGGGCTACTTTCTCTAAATTACATGATCATTTAACGATAGTATGGCGACTAACTCGGCGAATATATGACTAAAACGGTCAACAATCACAGACAAATGTATCCGACCGGTGCCAGAATAACGCGGAAGGTAAGCACAAAAACCTGCACATATCGTGTGGCAACTGTGAGTACTTCACTGCGAACTGGATAATCTGCGAAAAAACGCCATCCGAGCCTTTCCTAATAAAAGCCTAGCGCGGAAGCTCTTGAGAGGTATTATTATATTCTTGCCCAATGGTGACTTTTATTGTGTGGATTCTTTTCCCTCAAGCGTTAGGATATGGACGCGGTAAGATAACTGTCAGGCAGGAGAAAGAGCGTTGACCATCAGATCAATCACATTCAAAGGCTATGCCCATCGAGCACAGGGTAATACCTGGCCCGCATCACTGCGCTCACTGCTCCTTATCACCTTATCACTGGTGCTTGGTGCTTGCTCAGAAGAGCCTGCGCCAGCAGCAGAGGCGCCCACTGTTGCACCGGTAGTGGACGTTACGGTGCAAGAACTCAACATCCAAGTGTGGCAGGGCAGCATACGCACCTTTGGTGTCGTGGAGGCGCTGGAGGAAGTCAATGTCGCTGCAGAACTGTCTGGCACAGTGCAGGCAGTGCACGTCAACGAAGGGGACCCGGTTGAAGCGGGACAGTTGCTGTTGGAGCTGGACCCGCAGAAACGTCAGTTGGCCCTGCAGCAGTCAGAACAGCAGGTCAATCGCACCCGAGCCGCGCTAGAAGAAGCGCAACTGAAGCTGCAGCGGCGGCGCAACCTTTCCGAACAGGAGACTATTTCTAAGGAAGTGCTTGATAACGCACAACTGACCGTCGACGCTGCCACGGCAACTTACCAGCAGGCGCTGGTCAGCCAGCAGCTGGCTGAGCGCGAACTCGCTGATACGCGTATTTATAGTCCCACGACCGGTCTTGTCGATATACAAGCCGTAGAAGTAGGAGAGGCTGTAATGGTCGGCGCCAGCCTCATTACCCTGCAGGCGATGCAGGAATTGCGTGTACATACCTGGGTCAGCGAAGCCGATATCCGTCATATTCGGGCCGGAGGCAAAGCACGGGTCATCGCTTCTGGACTGGCCGGCAGAGAATTCCAGGGTAGCATAGAGTGGGTAGGTGTCAGTGCAGACCCCGATACAGGCAATTTTCCAGTAAAACTTATTTTGACTGATGAAACCGACACCCTGCGACCCGGCATGACCGCCACCGCTGTTCTTGAAGGCATCAACATACCCGATGTCTTACTGCTACCCGAGTCGGCTCTAGTAGACCGAGATCGTCGACGCGTAGTGTTTATTGTGGAGCAAGACGGACTGCAAAATGTTGCACGACTACGCGAGCCACTGCTAGCGGCTGGATTTGGCCATCGGCTACACATTCTCGACGGCGTTGCGCCGGGCGATCTGGTGGTGACCAGCGGCCAGCGACAGCTGCTGGAGGGTACGACCGTTAATATCCAGAGTGGAGATTAGTCGTTATTCCGCAACTTACTCGCTGGTTCGTCGATAGACCATTGGTAGTCACCATCATCATGGTGATGGTATTTGCCATGGGCTTCCTTACCATCGCCGACATGCGTTACGAGTATAACCCCGCAGTGGACATGGGCGTGGTCAACATCACCACCATCAAAGCCGGTTCGGGGCCGAAGGAAATTGAGCTCGCCATAACCCTGCCACTGGAGGAAGAATTACTGGAAGTAGAAGGCATTAAAAAAATCTACTCCAACAGCATGGAAAACCTGTCCGTTATCACCATTAACCTCGATCTGGACGCCGCAGAGAAGCAGGAGATCATGCGCGACATTCAACAAGCTGTGGACCGTGCTTTTGCGCGTTTACCTCAGGATCTGCTAGAAAAGCCAATAATTGAAGAGCTTTCAACTTTAGTTACGCCAGTGATGGAGGTGCACGTAACGGGTGACGTACCCGAGGCGCTGTTGCGCGATGTGGCGCGCAATGTGGCCGATGGCCTGCGTGAGGTGGACGGTATCGCCAGCGTCGAAAAGCGGGGTTACCGTCGGCCAGAAGTGCGCATCATGCTGGACTCCCCAAAATTGTCTAGATTAGGCATCAGTCACGAGGAAATTATTACGGCGATTCGCGCACGCAACCGCCGTGACAGTGGCGGCGCTGTCGACTCATTCATAACAGAAAAGAATATCATTGCCATTGGCCAGTTCCGCGATCCACGTGAGATAGAAACGGTTGTGTTGCGCTCAGGAGCGCCTGGCAATACCGTATTGCTGCGAGATGTGGCGATATTTGTCAGTGACTACGAGAATTGGGACATACAAACTCGGGTCAATGGTCGCTTCAGTATTGCTCTGCAGGCGCGTAAAAAAACCCTTTCTGACGAGCTTCATACAGCGGCTAATGTGCGCGCATTTGTGGACAGCGTGTCGCTACCGCAAGGTGTACAGTTGGTGATGGTGGCAGATATCTCGCGGCTGACGGTCAATATGCTGGATGTACTGGGTGGCAACGCGCTACTAGGACTGGTCTCCGTGTTACTACTGTTGTGTTACTTTCTGCAAGTGCGTTTTGCCCTGTGGGTTGCACTGGGTATTCCATTTGCAGTCTGTTTGTCTTTTCTGTTGATGGCGGCCATTGATGTCACCATCAACGCCATGAGCCTAACCGCTATTATCCTGATCATGGGCGTACTGGTAGACGACGCCGTCGTAGTCAGCGAAAATACGCAGCGACTGCGCAGCGCCGGCATAGACCGTAATGAGGCCAGTATTCTGGGTGCCGGGCAGGTGTCCCAGCCCGTCATTTTTAGTGCCCTAACCACCATGCTGGCATTCGCGCCACTGTTGTTCCTGGGCGGTATCGGCGGCGAATTTATGTGGTTTCTACCTGCCAGTGTCATCATATTACTGTGTGCCTCCCTGTTTGAAAGCCTGTGCCTGCTGCCCAGCCATCTGGCCGGCGTCCCTCTGCGCCTCAAGGATACAAAGCGTCCTGCGTTTGATCGTTTGCATGTCCTCTATCATCGCACTATTCATGTCTGGTTACGGCATCGTTATCGCACCCTGACACTGTTTTTAGTCATGTTTATTGCTGTGATCACGCTAGGTGCCTCCACGATCAAGTTTAGTCTATTTCCGGACATCGACATCGATACAGTGCATGTCAAAGTTGAACTACCAGTGGGCAGTCGCTTTGAGGAAACGGTAGCCAAAGTGGCGCAACTGGAAGAGGACCTTCGCGAGTTTGTAGTCGCCGAAGACTTACTCGCGATTACCAGCCAGATTGGTCATCACGATACGGATTTCTATGGTGCTACCGAGGGGCGCAACCACGCGTGGGCACTAGTGTCAGTTCAGCTGGAACCGTTGGGACGACGGTCGGGGAGCACCAATACCTATGACGTTGTCACAGACATTCAGGCTTGGGCTGCACAACAATCGGGTTTTAAGTCGCTGGTGGTGCAGGCGCAGACCGACGTTCCCGTTGCCGGCAAGCCTGTTCAGGTTGAAGTCATCAGCAGCGGTGATGAACGCTACGACGTGGCAGACCGTATCGGCGATTTTTTACGCGGCCATACTGCTGTTACGAACACTTGGACTAGCTCCAATCCGGGTAAGGATGTTATTGAACTGGAGGTCAATCACGCGCTGCTGAAAGCGCGTGGCTTGACGATGGAGCACCTGATTACTGCGATGCGAATTGCCGTAGATGGCCTCGTGGTCGATGAGTTGCAGACACTGGATGAGCGCGTAAGCTATCGCTTGCAACTACCGTTAGCGGCCGCGGGGAAACTACAAACGCTTGAGAATTTAGCCGTGGTCAATGATGACGGTCAGGCTATTTATCTCAACGCTATTGCACGTTTTTCGCTGCACCCGGGTGAAGCAGATATCAAACATTACTTGGGCAAGCGCACGGTCACGGTGTACGGTGAAATCGATTCTGACCAAACCAGTGTGCAGCAGCTTAATACGGAGCTTGCACAGTGGATTGCGCTGCAACGATGGAACGAAACCTATCCACAACTGCGCCTGCATCAAGGGGGCGAAATGGAAGAACAGTCTGAAGCGATAGGAGACCTAAAGACCGCAGCTTTTATCTGTTTATTGTCGATCTTCGCCGTGCTGGTCATCCTGTTCAATTCCATATCACAGCCTCTATTGATTATCGTAAGCATACCCTTTGGCCTAGTCGGTGTCGTGCTGTGTTACAGCTTGCAGGGATTGTCCGTAGGGATGATGGCAATAACGGGTGTAATCGGACTGGTGGGGGTATTAGTCAATGATTCGCTAGTGCTGCTACATACCATGAACGAGGAGCGCAAAGTGCGAGGAGTTCCGCTATCGGTGACTGAAGTAGCAGACGTCGCTCACCGTCGCTTCAGGCCTATTTTAATCACCTCAGTTACTACGGCTGTTGGTCTGTTTCCTACCGCTTACGGGATCATGGGTGAAAATAGTTATATCACCCCGATGGTCATGAGTATGGCTTGGGGCGTGGTATTCGGCGGACTCGTCTCTCTCGTGCTGCTGCCGGTGTTATACATGGTAGAGCAAGATATCCGCGCAAAAATTTCACGCGCTTAATCGCGATATAGCTCACGAATCAGCGCCGGTATTTCACACGGATGTAATATGGTGTGGTGCGGATCAATGCCAAGCTCAGAATCCAGTGGCTGTTGGTGCTGAATCCACACAGAAGTGATGCCACTATTGTGGGCTCCTGCAATGTCTGCGGCCAAACTATCACCTACGTGTATAGCCTCATGCGCCTCGCAACCGGCAAGTTTAAGGGCTTTTTCGAATATCGAACGCGCTGGCTTCTGCTCAGGCTCCTGTCCACCAATAATGATGTGATCAACATGCGCCAACAGATTGACCGCTTCTACTTTGGGTATCTGCGAATACTCAGGTCCATTTGTAATCACTACCAGCGTAAAAAAATTTCGAGCCTCGGCTAAAAATCCGGTTATTCCAGCATAAAAGCCAAAGGCTTGCAGGCGATCTCTGTCAAATTTATGTTGCACAGATTGAGCCTCCACTTCACTCACACTCTCCACACCCTGCTCCGCCAATAAGTCGCGGATCACCTGCACACGAAATGCGCCTTCACTCTGTTGCTCGACAACCGGCATGTAGACTGCGCGCTGACTATCGCTCCAATGACGATAGATGCACTGAACATAGGCACGGGAAAAGGCTTGCCCGTCGAAGTCAATGCCATAATGCGCCTGCAGTCCACCTGCCATTAACTGCATGGCCTGCTCATTGGCACTAGAGGTATCGCACAGAGTGTCATCGAGATCAAGAAAGAGTGCTTTTAGCACGTTAAGCTCCGTTATTCATTTGCTTTATCATGCCATACTCACGTGCCTTCTTCCGCATACAATCCACATTAGCCTCATGACTAATACCCAAAAGGGCTGTGGATAGTGCGACTTTCCAAACTCCGAGACGTTAACAAGGCACATTTCACGGGTTTGATGGTGCCTGAGTTGATGAGGCAGCTTAACCTGTCAGAAATCCAAGGGTAGAATTTAATATGCGGGAAAAAATCAGCTATAACCTGGCGGATGTGTTCGAACTCGCTGTAGATACATACCCGAAGCGTGAATACCTTGTTGCAGACCATAAACGATGCACGTTCGAGGAAATGGAGGCGAGGGCCAACCGCCTCGCACACCATTTGCAGTCCCAGGGTGTGCAACCTGGCGATCACGTAGGAATCTATGCCTACAACTGTATGGAATGGGTTGAGACGTTGTGGGCTGTGTTCAAAATTCGCGCAGTGTGGATCAACATCAACTTTCGCTATGTCGAAGATGAGCTGGCCTATATTTTCACTAATGCTAACCTAACAGCACTAGTGGTCGCCAGAGAGTTCCTGCCGCGCGTGGTAAATGTTATCGACAGTCTGCCAGCGCTGCATCATACAGTGGTCATTGAAGATCACACCAACGCGAGTAGCGATGGCATTCACATTGCCGACTATGAGACGGCGATGGCCGTGAATTCTCCTGAACGGGATTTTCCCCCGCGCTCCGGTGACGATCATTACATTATCTATACCGGCGGCACTACTGGAATGCCCAAGGGCGTCGTGTGGCGTCAGGAGGATGTTTTCTTTGCACTTGGAGGTGGCGTTGACCAGACCACGGGCGATGTCGTCACCAGCCCGATGGAAGTGGTAAAGCGCGGAGAAAACGGTCAGATGACCATGTTTCCGCTGGCACCGCTGATGCACGGCGCATCCCAGTGGGCAGTAATAGGCCGCGGCTTTGAAGGTCACCGGGTTGTACTGTCTAGGGCATTTGATCCCTTGGAAACATGGAAATTGATTGAAAGGGAAAAAATCAATGGCCTGTTTATTACCGGCGACGCTATGGCGCGTCCACTGATAGAGGCTTACAAGTCATTCGAAGCTGAGATTGATGTCTCGTCATTTTTCCTGCTGGCCAGTTCTGCAGTGGTGTTTTCACAGGTCGTTAAAGATGAATTTTTTGACACGTTTCACAACGTGATGATTATTGACTCGATTGGCTCTTCTGAGATTGGCGGAGGAGGCATCTTGATGGCTTCCAAGGGGCAAACAATGAAGGGTGGGCCAACCGTTACGCCTGGCCAAGGCGCCACCGTGCTCGACATGGATACACTGGAAGCATTAAAGCCGGGCAGCAAGAAGGAGGGTGTCGTCGCCCGCACGGGCTTTATTCCACTTGGATACTATAATGATGCAGTGAAGACCGCCGAAACCTTTGTCACCGCTGCCGATGGAAAGCGGTATGCACTCAGTGGTGATTCCGCAATATTTGAGGCTGATGGTACGATCACGATGCTGGGGCGTGGCTCCCAGTGTATTAATTCCGGGGGTGAAAAAATATTTTCCGAAGAAGTCGACTCGGCCGTAAAAGGCCACCCAGACATACTCGATGTCACCGTTATTGGGGTACCAGATGAACGCTGGGGAGCCGCGGTCTGCGCCTTAGTTGAGTTGCGCGAGAGTGCGGTATTGCCAAGTCTCAAGGATATTCAAGATCACTGCCGCAAGACAATCGCTGGTTACAAAGTGCCACGACATGTATTGCAGGTTGCCAAGGTGATACGTTCGCCCTCGGGCAAGCCAGACTATCGATGGGCCAAGACAACTGCGTTCAAACAACTTAATTTATCAGAAAAATAGCCGTCGAAGACCTCTTTCCATTGGCTAGAGGCCCGCGTTCTAGATAATATAGCAAACAGTCCTACCACCGCCATTTTGAGAAACCGCCAACAGCCTATGAAAGTTAACAGTGAAGAAATCCCACCCGGATACGACTATAAAACCCAGCCCAACTGCACCGACCTGGATCATATACCGGGCACTTTCGGCTTACCCATTATTGGCCATTTGCCGTGGGTGTTTAGCGACTTGCGAGGGCTTTCTATCAAACTCCGGGACAAATATGGTCCCATTGCGAAGCTCAATATAGCCGGCAGTAAAGGTGTTTTTGTGGCCAACCCCGAGGTGGTTAAAGCGGTTTTTCTAGATCCACATAGAAACTTTTCAAACGAAAAAGCCTTTGAGAATACCATTGGAAGATTCTTCTCTGGCGGCCTTCTGTTAATTGACTTTGACGAGCACAAAACACAACGTCGGCTTTTCCAGACTGCGTTCAAAGCAGAGCCGATGAGACAATATATTCTGCAGATAAACGACATCATTGCCGCACATATTCCACTATGGAGCGAGGTTGATGATTTTAAGTTCTTTCCCCATGTTAAACAGTGTTTGTTAACCACTTCCGCCAGCATTTTTATTGGGGTCGAAAGCAAGGACGAGATAGAGATACTTAACCGCAACTTTGTCGATATGTTTGACGGGATGGTGGGCATCATCCAGAAAGAAATTCCCGGTACAAAGTGGGCAAAGGCAAAACGCGCATTACGCAATCTCAAGCAGCACTACGAAAGCCTGATACCACTGCGCCGCGACACCGCTGTAAGCAAAGATTTTTTGAGCTACCTGAGCAAGGAGAAACAACCAGATGGCAGTTTCTTTAGCGATCAACAAATTGTTGATCATATCAATTTCTTGCTGATGGCCGCTCATGACACCACGGCGTCCTCATTGACCAATATCGTCATGGAGTTGGCGAAAAACCCTCAATGGCAAGAACGCCTACGAAAACAGTCACAGGCCCTGTCTAAAGATTGCCTCGATTATGACGACCTCGAAAGTATGGTAGATTTTGATAATGTGCTGTTGGAGGCCCAGCGTCTGCACCCGTCGATTCCGATGACCTGGCGGCGGAGTATTCGTGAATGTGAAATTGAGGGCTACACTATTCCGCCGAACACGCTAATTTATATGCCTCTATTGTATAATTACCGTGACCCGACATGGTGGACCGACCCCGAGCGTTTTGATCCAGATCGCTTCTCGCCAGAACGTGCTGAACACAAGCGTAATAATTTTGCCTTCACACCGTTTGGCGGCGGTGCTCATAAGTGTATAGGCCTACATTTTGCGGGCATGCAGGTAAAGTGTTTCCTGCACCAGTTCTTACTCCGTTATCGTTTTAGTGTGCCCGACGATTACAACCCCAAACTCATGATGATCCCTATGCCAAAACCTATGGATGATTTGCCGTTACGTCTTGAACGAATTTAAAAAAACAGGGGCATGCTTTAAGCGCATAGCAGATAATCCAAAAAACAGCAGCTTGGAGGAATACCTATGAAGAAAATATTATTGTCTGTTCTAACCGTCTTCGCTGTTCTGATCGGACTGTTCTATATCAACCCCCAGGTAAAACCCGCCCACATGGAGCCCTACCTCGCTCTAAGCAAGGAATCGCAAGCACCACCGCCAAGCGCTAACGACGTGGTACAACGCGTGCTTCTATATGGTGATGCAGGGCACTCTTCGATTGACCCGTGGCAACCCAGCATGGCCAAGGTCGCTGCTCGCGCCAGCATGCTACCGGAACAGACTATTGTCATCGCCCTTGGTGATAACATTTACTACGAGGGCTTCCCCCGCAAAGAAGCTGGCCAGCAGGAGTGGACGGACGATCAGCTAGAATCTATCAGCTATCTGGATGCGCAGCTTAAAGTTGCCGAGGTTTCCGGCGCCAGCCTTTACCTGGTCCCGGGAAATCACGATTGGTACGCCACAGAGGTGGACAGCCAGGCCCTCTATATCGAGCAGTTCGGCCGCGAACACAATACCAAGGTCTTTTTTGAACCCCGTGAAAGCGCAGGGTTACCGCTGCCACAGTCGCTAGACTTTCCCGGGGTGAGCATCGTGTTTGTTGATTCCCAGTGGTGGCTAACGGGTGACGAACAGCACAAATCCGAAGCTGCGATGGCTGGAAAATTCGCGCTTATTCGAGAGCAGCACCCAGAGAATCTCATCATCGTGGCTCAGCATCATCCTCTGGTGACTGAAGGGCCGCATGGCGGATACCTCAGCGATTTTCGCTACTGGCTAATTATGAATATCTTGTACCAAATTTTTCCAGACGCAGCTTCGCAGGATACCCAGGACTCCAATTATCAGCAGATGATCCAAGCGCAGAATCGGGTAATGCGTGAATATGACCGCGTAATACACGCTGCCGGCCATGAACACAGCCTGCAATTGATGCAGCCATCAGAGGGCACCAGCGCCAACTATTTGTTGGTTAGCGGCGCAGGCAATAGCAACAAGGTGAGCGGCATTTGGCATAACGACAGTACTCGCTTTGCGCATTCCAAAGAAGGTTTTATCGAGCTGGATATCACTGCATCTGGAGTCTACTTGCGCGCTTTTTCTATTCACAGACAGACCCCGACCGCAGAATTTTGGCTAGACCTATAACTATAATAATTTAAAAAAAATCCATAGAACGACCCAAGTCGATTGATGCGGTCAGTAACGACTCAGGCGCTTTTAACCATTGCCTCAGATCGCCATCACACTAACAACATTAATCACTGCGAGTGATCGCATCAAAATGCGTAACGCACATCGATACCGTAAAGGCGCGGTGGCGCAAACGATTTATTGGCAATACCAAGATTTTGTGCCTCCCCTACCCCGCCATCATAGTAAGTTTTGTTAGCAAGATTCTTGCCCCATGCCGTTATCATGAGTTCATCACTGACCTGCCAACTCAGGCGCGCGTTAAACACCGTGAAACTGTCTGTGGTAGCAGACTCTCTCGCCAGTGGAATACTCCAACTCAGCGCATCGAAACCCCAGTATAACTCGTCACGATAGTAAGCATCTGCGCGGGCTGTCCACCTGCCAAAACTCGTGTCCCAGTCATATTGAACACCTAGGTTGAAGGTCAACTCCGGTAACGAAGGAAGATCCTCGTCCGAGCGATCCACTCCAACAACCTCGCCATCCTCAAAGGTAAAGTCTTGGAACTCCTTAAACACACCATCTGCATAACTGGCAGAGAAGTTGATCCGCCAATTTTCAGTCGGCAGCGCTGTCACCTCAAGCTCTGCTCCCTTAATCTCCGACTCGCCCGCATTGACTACGCCCTGAAAACTACCGATAGCATTTGGATCGGGATCGGGACGCGCGACAAACAGCTGCATATTGCTATAGTCCATGCTGAACAGCGCCGCGTTTACGCGCAAACGATTATCCCAAGCATCTAACTTCGCGCCCACTTCGGTACTGTAAATCTCCTCCTCATCAAACGGAAACAGTTCGCCGGTGGAGAAGTCGGAGAAACCTCCCGCTTTATAGCCTTTAGTGTAACTAACGTACAATAAAAGCCCGTTAATGTTGTCGCTCAACATAGTATCTGGGAGGTTATAACCAACACTGGCCATGGGTGTAAGGCTATCAAAATTCTTATTAGCCTGAAGATTTTCCATTTCGTCTAACGGCAAAGGGAGTACATCCAGTGCGCTATTGAAAAACACATCGTTGGGCATTAGCGCTGCAAGCCCTGGAATAATCAACGTACCGGGTACATTGGCATAGGCTTCCCAAGGCGGAAGTGAATCTTGCCGGCGTGTCTTAACGTCCCGCTCTTCATAGCCGTAACGCAACCCCGCCGTTAGCTCAAGTTGCTCCGTAAAATCCCAGCTCCACTGGGTATAAACAGAGTAAGAATCATTTTTGTTTGTCTGGCCAGACTCAGAATAATTAGACAGAGCGGCGACTTGTCCTGGTGGAGTCTGCCCAATCGCTCCCCATACTCCGTTGACGCCATTCCAGTTCGCTAGATTACCGGTATCGGTTTCGTCGTTCATATAGTAAAAACCGGCCGTGTAATGCAGCGAATCATCAAGTAAATCGCCATTCAACTGAAATTCCTGACTTGTCTGAGTCGAATCACCATCTTCTAATGATGCCTGTCCACTAGGCTGTCCAACAAAACTGTTGGTCACAACAAAACTAGGGGTTTCCTGATAAACCCAGGCCGTAATACTACGTAAGCTGGTATTCTCGTTGATTTCCCAGGCGACATTTATAGAGGCTAGACTCGCGTCGACTGTGAATTTTCGTTGTGGAGGATAGTACGGCGATACCGAATCACTCGCTTCTTCACAATAGTCTGCAATTCCCTTAAAGCCGCTGACCGGCGTAATCAGCCCCTCGGCCTGCACTACCGCCTCGGGATTCGTCACCACGCAGTTGCCATTGGCGAGCAAATTTTCCCGAATACGATTGTGGAAAAGTCCAAAATCGACAGTGACATCATCCGAAGGCAGCCACAGTAATTGTCCGAAGACGCCTTGCCTATCATCGTTATTCAGGTCCGTGCCGTCGCCAGGGTCATTCCAGCCACCATCGGCCTGGACGCTGGTAACCGTCAATTTGCTCATCAAGCTGTCACTGATGGGTATATCCACAGAGCCCCGCACACTTAACTGGCTCAAATTACCAACGGTAACCTGTCCGAATCCGCCGGACTCATCCGACGGCTTTACCGTCGTGACCAATAGCGCGCCTCCGGTGGTGTTTTTACCAAACAACGTACCCTGCGGCCCGCGTAGAACCTGCACTGACTCAATGGCGGCAAGATCTAACAATTGACCCTGGGGCTTCAGCAAGAATACCTGGTCAAGGTAAACCCCTACGCTAAGCTCTGTCACATTTGTGGCACCGCGGGTCGGGCCCACGCCACGAATATAGATATTCGCGTCTCTGGCGGGGCGACTGATCTGCAGGTTTGGCACCAGTTCAGTAATATCGGCAAGGTTAGAGACACCTGACTCCAGCAGCGCTGCACCGGTGAAAGCAGACACCGCTAACGGCGTATCCTGCAAAGACTCCTCGCGTTTCCTAGCAGTAACTATGACTTCTTCTAGAGCCGAGCCTCCAGCCGCAAGGACCGATGGAATAAAAAGTATTGACGTCAAAAGGCATGAAAGTAATACGCCGAGAATATTGCGTAGTTTAAACGTATTCATGGTGTAGTCCTCGAATATTTTTTATCGTTATCGACCTGCATATATTAGAACATGCAAGTCATTTATTCGGGCCAACGTTAGCAAATTTTAGCGACGGCTACAGTGTTTTTAGGATATATTTATATCAATTAGGATACCGTTTCTTATAGTTTAGACCTGTAATCTGAGCTATCTTCGGTTGACACACTATGCAATAGACCAGCCCTCATAGTGAAAGAGGTTACAGATGATTACCAAGGCTTGCCTTGCTTTAGCGGTGATTCTGACTACAAACAGCGCTATCGCTAAAGACCAATTGAATGCCAGCTGGGGACAGCTTATTGAGGGTTTGCAGAAAACTCAGCAAAGCCTAACCGACCCCGCTTCTTTTCCGCCTCAGCCTACAGATCGCAATCTTGCCGAGGGATATCGCTATATGCTTGCGCATCTGGGTCGGCTCATCGAGATGGAGATGCGCCTGCATCCGCGATATCCGGAGTTTTATCGATCCATGGATATGCTGCGCAAATGGACAGGTGAAAATCCGGACACAATGTATCTTAAGGCACCAATTGATGCCGTGGGATACTATAAAATAACGGGGAAGGCTGCCGATACACGCGAATGGAACACCTCGGAGCGAGGTGTCTCTGCGCCAAAAGCACCTCGCATGGTGACCTTCCAAACAATAACCGACGTCCCTGGCTCAACGGGCCAACTTGCCGAAATGTCGACCTGCAGAAATCAAACGCTAGACCATCTGAATAGCTTCAATCTTGAGATAGATAAACAAGGCTATTTTACGATTCTAATTGGCCCCGAGAAACCTGATGCGTACCGTGGAAATTTTCTTTTGTCGGCTAAGCGTATGTTATGCCCCACCACCGGTCAGGAGGCGGTTCGCCGTGCAAGATTTTTGTCGGTGAGAGAGATTTTTTCAGACTGGGAAAATGAGCGGACGTTAGACATGGAGATTGTTCGCCTAGATGCAGAAGGCGAAAGTCGTCCGCCCTTAACAACGGCAGAGATGAGCGAAAAAATGCAGAATATCGCGTCAGAGCTCCCTAATCAGATCAAGTTCTGGCAATTGCTGCAGGAAATATCGCTGGAAAATCGCAGCGATGTTAATGGCGACGGGCGCAGAAATATGCCCGTCAACAACATCAATCCTCCGGCACCGCCGTTCACGGCAGGTGGCGTAGCGGGGGCGCAGCAACTTTACGCCGGGGGTATTTTTGAATTGGAGCAGGATGATGCTCTGGTCGTAAAAGTCACCGCGCCTGAGGAGCCACACTACATAGGCTTTCAACTGAGTAACGAATGGTTTGAGGGACCCGATCAACAAAATTATGTGAGCAGCCTAACGGGAGACCAACTGCCCATTTCCAGCGATGGCTCTCGTTACTACATCATCGCGCACAACGATCCGGGGGTTGCAGGCTGGGTAGCGACAACGGGGCTACCGAAAGGTTTTATGTCCATGCGCTTTATTTTTAGGGAAAATCCACGGGCTAATAATATGCCACAGGCCACCGCAACACTTGTCAAAGTAAATCAACTGTCGACTCTACTTCCAGACGATACGCCTACCATAAGGCCTGCACAGCGTCGCGCGGAAGTGAGCGTTCGACAATCGCATATCAAGGCGCGTTGGCGCGGGCACTGATGCATAGAAACACCTTTAAAACCGAGAGAAATGACACCAATGAAGGCATGGATGGTAACAACAGCAGGAACACCTAAAGACGTTTTAGAACGTGTTGATTGTGCTGTACCTGCACCCACCGCTGGCACAATACGAGTGAAGGTACTAGCAGCAGGCGTCGGCTTACCTGACGTTTTGATGTGTAAAGGTAATTATCCTTTCACACCACAGCACCCGTTCATCAGTGGCCAGGAGGTGTGTGGCATAGTCACCGATACCAATGGACACCAGGCGTTCGAATTAGGGCAACGCGTAATGGGAGTGACGGCTTTCATCGAAGGACACGGTGGCTTTGCAGAAGAAGCTTTACTTTATGATCAGAATATTTTTCAGGTCCCTGAAGAAATGTCTGATTCAGAGGCGGCAGTATTTACAATTGCTTATCGAACAGGGTACGTCGCCTTGGTAATTCGTGGTCAGATGAAAGCGGAAGAAACATTATTAGTACACGGCGCATCTGGCGGGACAGGTGCTGCCGCCATTCAAATTGGGAAGGCGCTAGGCGGCAGGGTCATAGCTGTAGCAAATGGAAAACTGAAAACCGAAAAGTGTATAAGCTTTGGCGCTGACGATGTTGTCGACAGTAGTCGTGACGACTTTGTTGAGCAAGTAAATATGCTAACAAAGGGAAAAGGGGTTGATCTAGTTTTTGATCCGGTTGGAGGAGGTACATTTTCTCGTTCTCTCAATTGTCTCAACTTTGGCGGCCGCCTACTAGCGATTGGCTTCGCCAGTGGGGCATGGGGTGATGCATCAACACAAGATCTTGCGTTGAACAACCGCTCGGTGATTGGCGTATTAGCGACGGTTCCGACGCCTGAGATATCACAGGCAATGCAGGCCGAACTTTATACTCTTTATAAACAAGGAGAAATCCGTCCTCACATTGAACGTACACACAGCTTTGAAGACCTTCCCAATGCACTGGCAGATTTGGACGAGCGGTTGATCATTGGGAGGTCAGTTATTTTAATGAGCAAGTGAACGTTAAGCACCGATATAGAGAAAACTGGTTTCTCAATTCCAGTATTAAAAAATTGATCCGCTAGTGTGTGAGGGTCAGGTGTGCAAATTCTAGGCCAGAAAGGGGTAGGATCATGAAAATCCTTCGCCTTAAACCTTCTGATCTTGCTTACAGCCTGCTCCCATCCACTGGAAATAGTCGGTAATGGGCGCATTATTTCTTCTACTGGGAAAAATAATTGCCTGTGGGAAGCTCGGTCGTGTGCCAACTATATCACCGGCGATTATGACGTTACCTACACAGCGCTGCCGGAAGAAGGCTGGGTTTTTTCTGGATGGCAAGGGTGCGGTGATCAATGGCCTGTCTGCTCGTTTAGTGTGCCGCGCAGCACCGTAGATGCATTGTGGGGACAAACTGCCCCTGCATTGACGGCTGTCTTTACACAAAACGCGAATTACCTCAGTATCACCACTGCTACGACTTGGGCGGCAGTTGATGCAACCCTCACGATTGACGTCAGCGTTTCTACGATAACCCCGACTTCTGTCCGCCTCTATCCCATGAGAATCGATGACGACTGGGTCGAGGTAGACACGTCGGCACCCTTCTCATTCACAATTGACACTACCGCATTTGAACCCGGCGATCATGACATGCTGATCATCGCTAACGATGGCGACATCTCAGCGAGTAAAGCTGAAATAATCACTGTGAGCTGATGTGCCGGCTCAACTGAAATTTGGAGTCCAAGCACTGATGTTGGATGCTTGGAACCCCGGTGATCTAAATCTGTTTAACCAGATTCAAGTACCCGACGAAGACCCTTCTCAGACATTGTTGTGCCACGCAGCGTGCGTTCTTGGTAACCAGCCACTTGAAGAGGGGCTTGGCGAAATAACACTCTTTTTAGAAGAAAATCCTCGCGAGGTATTGACAATAATCTTCGAGTCTCATATCAGTTCCGCGGAACTTGCCGCTGCCTTCGATGCTGCTGGCCTCACACAGTACACGTACCAACATGCTAGTGGAGCGTGGCCTACAATGGGAACAATGATCGACGCAGGCACGCGTCTCGTTGCGTTCCAAGACATAGCAACTGATCCAGCCTACCCATGGCTTATGAATGTCTGGGAGTTTGCCTTTGAAACTGACTATGCTTCTGTCCCAGCGGATTTTTCCTGCGAGCATAATCGAGGGAACTCCACCAATGATTTGTTCATTTTCAACAACTTCCTCACCAATGTCTTCGGTTCGCCAGAGTCAGCTGAGCAGGTCAATTACAACCCTTCCTGAAGGCTCGTATTAACGAATGGCAAGCCTTTCATGCGACTATGGCGAATTTTGTGACGGTTGATTTTATCAGTATCGGTGACACCAAAATAACTGTTGATGAGCTCAATAGGGAGCGCAGCTTTTAGCCGTCAAAGATAGTCTTCTTACTCGCGGCATTATTCAACGGCATAAAGCGATTCACTGATTTCTTCATCAACACGAGCTTCTATATAACTGAAGAACGGATTGTGGCGCAAACGCATAAGTTGGCCTACGGGCGCAATTAGCAGGCGAGTCTCGCCCCGCGGACTCAGCGCCCCCAGTGGCAAACCCTGATAATCTGACCCAACTAACCTGCCAGCGCCATAAACAGGATCATCCGGCGGGAAAGGAATCGCCACATGGGACAGGGAATACACTCCCTGTGGCCACATCAAATCCAGCGATCGCGACTCTATTACGTCGGTATGTGGCGCCTTCGTTTTCTCAGCCATCTCCTCAGATTCAGCCGACACATTGGTAATCACCGTCAATCGATAGGGCAAGTTGGCATCGGCCTTGAGCTTTAACAGTGGCGAAGCGTTCGCTGCGGGGATAAAGGGCACCAACGAATCGAAGCGATTGACGTCAAAA
>OLHR01000047.1_pt1 | contig 45534 bp, 44 predicted proteins | sample 1609291 | NCBI WGS metagenome assembly OLHR01 (sample SAMN05416707, study PRJEB24817) | seawater metagenome | isolation source: Sea water | place: Canada:Atlantic | collected 2013-07 | reverse complement strand
AGATCATGCCTAGTCTCGTGGGCTCGGAGATGTGTATAAGAGACAGTTTCAAAATTGTAATAAGTTGAAACGGGTAGAGTTGGGCGAGGGGGTGGTAGAAATCGGCACGGACTGTTTTCGCGGCTCCATGATTGCCGAGGTGACATTCCCTTCGACTCTAAAAACCCTTGGAAACAACGCTTTCGGATTTGCCGGAAATTCACTCTCAATAAACGGGGGGACGTTGGTCCGTGCGATGTTCAAGGGGGATGCTCCGTCTTCGTTCGGTGGCGATGTCTTCGGGGACCGAGCAAGCGAATTCGTTGTCACCTTCTTAGCGGATGCAACGGGATTCACTGAACCGGCCTGGCAAGGGGCACGGAGCCACGGGGTCGACATACTGCCGTCTGACGAACTTCAGCAGTTTGGAGATTTTATCTACCGGGTGATTGGTGATGAAGTGGAAATCGTCGGTTACCCGAAGGATTTCGCCGGTCATGTCGAAATTCCTGTCACGATAGAAGGAAAGCCGGTAACAGGGATTACGGGAGCTTATCGCGGGAATACATTTGAGGCTGCTTTTTCCTTTGCCGCACTCACTTCAATCAAAATTCCTGAAGGGGTCGAGGTCATCGGTAGTAATGCATTCTCGATCTGTTTTGGGCTACGCAACGTGTCCTTGCCGGATAGCCTAAAAATCATTGGGCCGTTGGCCTTTTACCGGACAATCATCGATGAGTTGGAGTTCGGGTCCGGATTGGAGGTGATCGGAGAATTCTCTTTTCCGAATGTGATCGCGACCGAGCTGGTGATTCCGGATAGCGTGAAGAAAATAGGAGCGAGAGCTTTCGAGACGTCTGCCGCCAGATCGCTGATCGTCGGCTCGAGCGTCGAAGAGATCGGTGCGGGTTCGCTCGGAAATAACCGGCGGTTGAAAACGATCCTATTTAAAGGAGACGCTCCAGTTGATCTCGCAGGGCTTAATGGTCTGAGGAACAACGAAGAGAAGATCATCTATTTTTTCGCGGGGGCGCAGGGCTTTAGCACACCGACCTGGGATGTCTTCGGCGATGGTCGTAAGGTATTCAACACGGTCGAAATCGGATCAATGGAACCAGTGGAGGAATGGCTAATTACCAAGGGGCTGCGAATTTCTCAGGACATGAGTGAAACTCTGCCGGGTAGTAGGGCCTCAATTTTGATGGCGTATGCGTTAGGAATGGATCCGTATGAGACAGATACCACAAAAATGCCATCGGTAGATTTTGCGGATGGCCAGTTGGCTGTGGATTTCTTCGCGGGTCGGCCTGACGTGGACTATAAGGTCGAAGTGAGTGATGACCTTTCTGAGTGGGAAGAGACAGGAGTGTTGGTGTCCGAAGCGGATACCTCGGGGGTAAAAACTGCGCATGTGACCAGCGGTGCTAGCAAGAAGTTCTTAAGGTTGATCTTCTCATTGATAGACTAGTTTTAGCGACGCTATTACTGCAGCGAAGAGGGGTGGAGGCGATGGTTTGGTTTGACGGTTATGGAGCTTTCGGCAGCAATCTCTTTGAGCTTGGGGCCTTGTGATGTCGGTTCGTAAGCTCGCGCAGGTTTCCCTTTGGTCGTGCCGGACCTCCGCCCCTGGTAGATGCCCTTTTTCTCGGCGACTGCGATTCCGGCCGCCTGGCGTTCGCGAATGTTTGACAACTCGATTTCACCCAGCCCCAGGAGCACTGAGGCGTGGCTTCGAGCTATTGTCGCCGACATAAGCGGCATTCATGGCTCAAATAGCCTACACCCTATTTGGCCTCTTTTGGCGAACAAACGAGGCGGGAATTCAACCTCTGATAAAATACATTATCAATGGTTCAGGATGGCGGAGGGGGAAGTTGACTCTTTGACCTCTTCTCGGAACTTGGTGTAACGACGCAGAGGCCCCTAAAATTCCATCGGGTCTTTGTAAGAGCCGAAAAGTGATGAGTAGAAAGGGAAGCACAACATTGATTAAATCAATGTTGTGCTTCCCTTAATTGTATTTTGGGAAATTGCGGACTCCTCCTATGAGTTGTGACTGTGTGAGAGCCACTTCGGATGGCCTGCCACAAATCTCACCAGAGATACATCAGACCACTTAGCCAAAAACCTAAAAAAGATAACAATGAAAAAGCACTTAATCACCCAAGCCATCGTCCTTACCGGCATCAGCCTCTTTACGACGGGATGTGTCTCGCCCCGGCATACGGCGACGGCGGGAGCGGCGCTGGGGCGCGTAATTGCCATACCTCTCGGCTTCACAGTCTCCGCCCTGAATGAAGCTGGCCTCCAGACCGGAGACATCTTGGAAGAGAATCCGCGATACGACAAGGAATTGAATAGCTCACAAAAAAAAGGAGAGTCCTGGTATGGCGTTGAGCATTAGACCCGTCCTCTCTTCTTCGAACCGTTTGTGAAGTGGCCTCACGAAACGGAGCCAGAAGCTTGTTGATGAATTGAGCTGGTTTTTGAGGGCGACGACCCCGAAATAAAACCAAATGAGCAAACGAAAACGACGGCATCTGAGAGCCGAATTAAAAGCCCGCGTCGCCAGAGAGGCGATGGAGAACCGACTCGATCATCAATAAGCCCAAGAATTCACTGGCTACAAAAACGGGGCCACTTCACTTAGAGAGAATGTGTTTAGGACGTGTAGCCACTATAAGATGAAGAAAATCCCTTCTCTTCTCCTATCAAGGAGTTCAAAGCACGAAGGAAATCAATGAAAGTCGGTGAAAAAGAGATCTCCCATTCCGATTGTCCAGGGTAGGCATTCGATCCAAATTTCTTCCCCCGTTTACCGTCAATGTTGTATTCCAGATCCCATTGTGTTCCGTCGCATACACCTGGATTAAAGTATTCCTTTTCCCAAGAGAGAACTTCCAGCCCTTGCCCGCTACTCTTCCTCCTAACCCTCGACACGGAAGAAAGCTCTCGCCTCATCTTTTACGCCCGAGAATTCGAGTTCGAACGTCTTGGTCGTCGTCTCGCTGTCTGCCGTTGCGAGAATCCCGTCATCAAGATCGCCCGTCCACGCCGTATGATTGCCGGTCCCGTCGATTCCCCCGAGTTCACCACCGTCGATGTCGAGGCGATAAGTCCCAAGCGCGCTCAGCTCCACCGGGGTGGTGAATACAAGCGAGACGGGCGCTCAACACAGGCAGCTGGTGGAGAACGTCTGTTGACCTCACAGTGACGACCGGGAGCGCCGTGCCCCTGACGGATATGACCTTCTTGATTGATGTTTCTTGGAAACTTGTTGCGGGATAAAAAAGACCCTCTCCAGGGTGCGGAACGGACAATGATTTGCCTAATGATTGGAACGATAAATGCGGATTACTTTTTTTTGGCTTCTGAGGCGCATTTCTCGCAGCATTCCTTTTTCTCCGATATTTGCAGATTGAGGCGCTCCACGGTCTGTTTCAGGCTTTGTAGCTCTCTTTTCATGGTTGCTACCATTGCGCGCGCGCTGGCTTCGGTGTTGCGAGTATTACGTGCTTTTGCGTGCTCCGCTTGCTTACGGTCTTTTTCAGACTTCGCTCTCAGTTGAGCAGTAATCTTTTTCATTTGACCGTCAATCCCGGCGACATTTTTCTCGGCTGATCTAAGTGCTTCAGCGGCCTTGCTTCGAGCAGACTCAGCGCTTTTTTTCTTGGCTACAAGATCCTTGATTTTGGCGATGGAATCTTTGACCATCTTTGCTTCGTCAGCTTTTTTCTTGGCGGCGGCCGCGAGTGCTTTTTTGGCATTATCCGCTTTTTTGCGATTAGCTGCTTCTTTTACCTTCTTCGGGTCAGCTGGCTTCTTGGCGACAGCTACTTTTTTCTTCTTGGCTTCTGCAGCCTTCTTCTTTGAGTCGTCCTTCTTTTTGGCAGGCTTGTCTTTTCCTCTTTTATCGTTTTGGGACTGCGAGGCCTTTTTGGGGGCCGAACTCCCTGTCTTCTTTGGTTCGGCGGAACTGAATCCGAGGAGGAGCGCTGACAGGAGTAGGGTCGTGAATTTTGTTTTCATCGTTTTAGGTTGGTTGTGCGTCAGTGAGGACGGTTTGTTGATACCGGGACGCCAACGAACCTCTTTCAAAGCTGAATTCTGAAAAAGCTGGTGTTTGGTTCCTGTTACCAGGTTTGGCGTGAAACCTCCTCCAGCCATTTTTGATGCTCTTCGAGCAATTTCCCGCTGCTGCTAGGAATTTGCTTCTGGCGGGAGGGTCTTGAAGCCGGAAGCCGCCCTTGGACCAGCTCAACTTTGAGCCCATGGCTAGGGCGCCCCCAACTTTGGGGGCGCTGATTTCAAAGGATGAGATGCCCTCAGATTTGAGGAGTGAGATGCGCTGAAACTTCAGCGGGTCTTCGTTAGCCAACGCGCATTTGCGTCAGCCTGCTAAGGGTTACTTTTTCGAGAGTGAAACGTCACGGACACTCGCTGGAAGATAGCACATGGCTAGCACGGAACAGTCTGAAACACTCAAACCCTTATATAATATAGTGGTACGGGATGACGGACTCGAACCGCCGACATACTCGGTGTAAACGAGTCGCTCTACCAACTGAGCTAATCCCGCTCACAGACTTTAGTCGTCTGGAGGGAGATATAGGCAATTTTGCGAAGGGATCAAGCGATTTGATTGCTTGTCTCGCAAGTCTCTCGGTGCTTCTCTCCGCGCTCACCCATGCACCTCCGTCTTTCCCAAGAAGAATTGGCCACTCTGATCGAAATGGTGAGCCTCGCTTCGGACGTCGCCAACTTAAACCCTGAGGACAAAGCACACGCCGGATATGCCCGCTTTGAAGCGCTTGAAAGCAAAGTTCTAGAGAGCGCAAAGCACAATGGGATGGGTTCAGTGATCGAATTCGATCCAGCCCGAGGCAAGAATCGGGTGACCGAAGCCTTCCAAACGGAATCTTTTTTCCAACAATGTCTCGAGGAATTCCGCAGCCAATCCTTTTGGGAGGAACTCATGATGCGGCTGGCCGAGCGCGATATCATCCGTGAGATCGGAGAGAAATCCTATCTCGCGATGACAGAAAAGGCCCGGGAGGAGAAAACCAAGCCTCTGGAGAAGCGATACTGGGGAAAATTTGTCACGAAAGGCATTAGCCCGCTCCATTGGATCGAGCCGCACGAAGAGGGCTAGACCCGAGCCTCATTTTCGGGCAAACTCGCACCATGATTTCCCGTCGCAAGGTGTTTTACCCGGTCTCTGATGCGATGCGCGAGTATCTCGCCCACTCCGGACGGAATTCGGATATTCCGCTCGTTTACGACGACCTCCTTCGCTTTACCGGTTCGATCCCCTACGAAAATCCCGCCGGTGAGGAAACCCTCTGGCTCGAAGTAATGTATCCTCCGGAGGTCATGGCCGAGCTCCGCCCCAAGCTCACCGGGATCTACGCAACCTTAAAAATCGGCGGCGACCTTTCGATGACGGAGCACCTCTCGGTAGAACGCATCGACTTCGGCGAATTTGGCAACTCGCGCCCCTTCCGAATCCGCATCACGAACCTCTTCAACGGAAACTCCGATTATTACTACGTAAAGCATGCCGATGCCTCCCGCCTCTTTGGTCTCGAGCTCGAGCACACCCTTTCGCCCAACCGTATCAACTACCTCGTCAATGGAAACACTCTCATTGAGGAACACATTGCGGGAGTACCCGGTGATGTCTTCATCCGTGACTACCTCGTGGATCCCGCCCTCAACAATGTGCGGATTGCCAAGGAATTCGTGAAATTTGGTGAGCGCTGTTTCCTCCGTCTCCTTGGTGATATGCGCACCGTAAACTACGTCGTGGACATCACCCCCGACTTCGAGGAAGTGCAGTATCGCGTCCGCCCCATCGATTTCGATCAGCAGTCCTACGAAGGAAACCTCTCGGTCTACCGAGCCCACCTTTTCCCTGACAACAAGCCGGTGGAAGAACTCGTGCGAACCCACCTGAACGATCAGACCATTCTTCAATATCGCGCCGAGGAACATTCACAGATGTCGCGGCGCGCCAAGGTAGAATGGAGCCGCTTGATGAGACTTCTTCGAGTGATGGAAAAAGAAACTCTTTCGCCCTACGAGCATGTCGTTTCCCTGCGCGAGGCCTTCGTCGAGCGCTACGGATCCCACGCCTTTGAGTCGTGCGAAACGATGGGTCAACTCACCCGGGCCCACTTGCAAATTGTTCTCGAGGGAAAACATTCGTGAATAGACGGGGCCAATTATTCGTCTTAAACTACTGAGATGAGAAAATTTTGGCCCACTTTTATCCCCCTAACTCTGCAAGCAGCCACGCCCGGAGCTTGGGAAAAATTCCCCACCCAAACGAACAGCGATGCTTGGGGACTCTATGACTATTCTGACGGCGTAATCTATGCGCCCAACTGGTTTAACAATTCCGCCGCTGGACCAAACGCCGATCCCTACATTGGTGCCGCCTTCGCAGCTACGACAGCGAATCCACCAATTTATAACCAAGGGCTTTGGTTTTTCGCCGATGAACTTGTCGCAAACGGAGCCTTTATCGGAGATTTTAACGCTGCGGGCGTGGCCGGACTAGAAATCGACGTCTTCATTTCTAACCCCGAACTTCTGGACACGTGTGACATCACCTTCAACTCCAACTCCTCAGGAGAGGACATCACTTACTTTTCCATCGATTATCTTGGTTCAGAATTCGTTTCAGAATCACCTCAATGGTGGTTTCTCAACTACAATTTCTCCGAGCCTTGGTATGTCGTCAATGCGGCAGGCACTGACTTTGAAGAAGTCGAAATCACCGCGAATATCCTAGCGAGTGTTATTGAAGTCGGCATTCGCTTTTTCCCAACCGTAACGAACACCACCTCGTGGGCACCCTTGGTCGATAGCTATGCCCTCACTCCTCTTGTGCAGGCTCCGACCACTTTTTCGGATGCTGACGATGGCATGTTCAACCTTGCCTTTGCTCCCGGTCCCGGGAATCAATACGACATTCAAAAATACAATCTGACTTCGAATGACTGGGAAGACGTTTCCGGCCAGACCGACCTCCGGCCAAATGCGGCCTATCAATTTGAAACGCCCCTGATTCCAGAGGGCGAATTCTACCGAGTGTTAACCGAGGCGGCCTATACCGCAGTTGTCACACCAGCTGTGCCTTGAGGAAAGAGTTAGTTGATACTGAAGGTAAAGTAGCAATCCTTGTCGCTCAGTTTCGACTCATCAGGAATCCAAAGAATCTTCATTCCCTCGTAGAGCTTCTTAGAGGGCTTGATCTCGAGAATGCCGACGTCATCGCTACCCTGGCCTGCATTGAGGGAACGCCCACCAATTTTTGAGGATTTAAACTCGATCTCCCGAGCTCCCTTTTTGAGGTAATCTTCCCCGAGAATATCGATCTCAATGTCGTAAAGTTTCACTTTGATCTTCTTTCCATCATCTGCGCGAACGGCAGAGAACGTATCAGAACGGAGCTCCTTCTTGAGCTCTCTAGCAGTGAGCTGCTCTTTTCTTCTACTGTGCTTATAGATGTCCGGAATTGACAATTCCACGACCGCGCGGATTGGATTCTCGGACCCTTTCTCAAGAATCTTTGGCTTGATGATCATCTGCCCCTTGGATTTGACCTGCATGAACTCAACTTTGGTTCCGCCAGTCACGGTGAACGTTACAGAAACAGGTTCCGAAAGATTGTGTCCTCCCTTGGATTCAGAGGTGAGCCCATTTTCTTCAGCGAGCTTGCGCGTGACCCATTTTCCTTTGAGCTGCTCCTGCACCTTGCAGTAAATGACAAAATCGGTGTGACCCAGTCGCTCCTTGCCCTTGACAAAGTGCATTTTTCCCTTCCCGTCATCGCCGAAGCCATAGTCGTAATACTTATCATCCCAAGCCACGAAATAACCGAGCCACTTCATTTCTTCCGTTATCACGGGAAGTTCAGCTTTGGCCCAAAGCGCGGAAAAACAGAGGAATAATGTCGGTATCTTCATCTCAAAAAGAGGTAGCATCTTTCCTCGAAGGCCGCAAACAATGAAGCCTCTCCCATTTTTGCCATTCTTCCTCCTGCTTTTTTCCTGCCATTCCAGTGTGGAACAAGCAATTGGAATTGGCACTATCAGCTACGAAACCACTCTCGATTTCGCCGGAACTCAGCAAGCTGGCGAAATTTAAAAAAGACGCCCAAGGATTTCTCCCGGGGCGCCCTTTGAAAAAATACCGCTTACTTGGCCGCCTCGTAATTGGCAGCTACGACATCCCAGTTCACGACACTCCAGAATGCAGAGATGTAGTCGGGACGACGGTTCTGGTAGTTCAGGTAGTAGGCGTGCTCCCAGACATCGAGACCGAGGATCGGAGTGCAGCCGCACGTCCCTGCAGCCTCACCCATGAGCGGGTTGTCCTGGTTGGGAGTCGAGCAGACGCCGACAGAACCATCGGACTTGAGGCCGAGCCATGCCCAACCGGATCCAAAACGAGTCATCCCCGCCTTGGCGAAGGACTCTTTAAAGGAATCGAAAGACCCAAAAGCTTCGTCGATTTTCGCAGCAAGCTCGCCCGAAGGAGCACTTGCACCACCGGGAGCAATCACCTTCCAGAAAAGGCTGTGATTGAAGTGACCGCCGCCGTTGTTACGCAGTGCGGGGATATCGGCGATCTTCGCCTGAAGTTCTTTGAGCGAGAGACCTGCAAGGTCAGCGTTGCCCTCGAGAGCGCCATTGAGATTGGTCACGTAAGCATTGTGGTGCTTTCCGTGGTGAATTTCCATGGTGCGGGCATCGATATAAGGTTCCAACGCATCATGTGCGTAGCCGAGATCGGGAAGTGAATGGGACATTGTCTTTAATTAAGTTTGAGTTGATGATCGTGCCTAGCCTTTGCCTTGCGCCGATATCCTGTTAAGAAAGCACCTTAATCGACAACCGCAAGAAGCTAATCCAATGCTCGCCTCACTCACTCAACCTGAATTCACCCTTGTCGCCGCTTCTGCGGTCGCAGGCTTCCTTCTCGCCTTTCTCATTCTGATGGTCCGGCTCAGCTCGGTCAACGCTACCGCGCGGGAGCGCCAGCGGTCTGACGAGAAAGCGATCGTCGATCTAGAAGCAGCGGAAGCAGCGTTAAAAGACGACATCACACAGCTTCGCCACGAGCAATCCCTTCTACTCAAACGCCAAGGCGAACTTGAGCATCAAGTCCAGGCCCAGCAAACACGGCACCTCGAAACGACCGATCTTCTCAACACGGTAGAAGAACGTTTTACCGATACCTTCAAGGCCCTCTCCTCCGACACCCTCAAGCTCTCCCAGCAGCAATTCCTTCACCTCGCCAAAAGCACTTTCCAGACCGAACAAAAACAGGCTCAGGGAGAACTCGCAAAACGCGAACAAGCCGTCGCCCACCTCGTCAAACCGGTCGCCGAATCCCTCGAAAAAATGCAGAGCCGGATCGGCGAAATCGAGAAAGTCCGCGAAGGTGCCTACGCCACGCTCAAGGAACAGGTTGTCCAGCTTCATCTTTCCCAAAAAGGTCTTCAAAAAGAAACCTCCCAGCTCGTCAAGGCCCTCCGCCAGCCCACCGGCCGCGGCCAGTGGGGCGAGATGCAGCTTCTACGGGTCGTCGAAATGGCGGGGATGCAGCAGCACTGCGACTTCACTACCCAAACGTCCACCACCACCGACGAAGGCAAAAAATTACGTCCCGATCTCATCGTCAATCTCCCGGGCGGAAAGAAGATTGTCGTCGATTCTAAGACGCCGATGGCGGCCTATCTCGACGCCCTCGAGGCTGAAAATGACGACGAGCGCGCCGCTCATCTCGCCCGACACGCGAAGCAAGTCTCCACCCATATTCGCCAGCTTTCTTCCAAAAACTACCAATCACAATTCCAGCCCGCACCGGAATTCGTCGTCCTCTTTCTCCCCTCCGAGTCCTTCTTCTCGGCGGCCCTCACCCAGGATTCAACCCTCTTGGAACAGGGCGTGGACCAGAATGTCATCTTGGCCACCCCCACCACGCTCATCGCTCTTCTTCGGGCCGTCTCCTACGGCTGGCGACAAGAAGCGCTCGCCGAGAATGCGCGTAAAATTTCCGATGTCGGCCGCGAACTGCACAAACGACTTTCGATCTTTTCTAACCATCTCTCAAAGGTCGGTCGTGCCCTGGACACCTCCGTCAAGTCCTACAACGCTGCCGTCGGCTCACTGGAGACCCGCGTTCTTCCTTCCGCCCGTAAGTTCGAAAATCTCGAAGCGGCAGAATCAAACACGACCTTGGAATCTCCCGTCGATATTTCCTCACTCGCGAACCAGCCGCGAATCACCGGCGAAATAGAAGAGGTCGAAGAGGTCGAAGAGGTCGAAAAGGTCGAAAAGGTCGAAAAGGTCGAAAAGGTCGAAAAGGTCGAAAAGGTCGAATCAAACCCAACCTTGGAATCACCCGTCGATATTTCCTCACTCGCGAGCCAGCCGCGAATCAACGACGAATTGGAAGAAGATAAATTTGAAGGCTTCACCATCGAGGATTCCTCTGATAGCGCATCTTCAGCGGCCAACGATCTGCGAGCCGCACTTGAAGAGGAGTCTTAGGAACAGGTTCCTAGCGTGGTCCTAAATGGGGAAATTTTGGCTTTCCTAACTCGCTCAACTGTTCTTTCTCGTTTCCTGCGTAATTGTCTCATTGAGAGACGCCTGAACCCGCGCTATGGTGGCACTCGTAAATGAGATCGTCCCCGAATCTCCCGGACAGAAGGCCGTTGGCGCTCCTCCAGCCACCCTCGTCCACATGGGCCGGAGGCATGTTGAGAACTTCCACCTAAAGGTCACCCATTACAACGGAGGTCCAAATCTTCGGGACCAATCAGCTCGCCGATCTCGTGGAGGTCAACTTGTCGCGTAACATAGTGGGAACTCCGTCCACAAAAGGACTCGAAGGAGCGGGCGCCGTGCATGAAACGAAGACTAAGGCTTCATGAGAAGAGAAACCTTTTTAAAGATAATTTTGATTCGAATTATCATTGATTTTAGAGACGGTAATTTGTGTATGATTGTTGTTGGAACTTGCTCGGAACAACAAAGAAAAATGAGAGAAGCAAGATAAAGAAACAAGGTTCTCCTTGATCACTTCTTCTCTAACCCCTCCTTGCAATAAGGTGGGTAATCAAACTGATTGCCATTCAAACGGGGGTCGTTGTGCTTTGTCAGTTCAGCCATTAGCTTCGCACGGAGAACAGCTCTAATTTCATGATACTCCGCATCGCCCGCGAGATTCTTGATCTGGTGGGAATCACTCTTAAGTTCGTAGAGCTCCTCGGCAGGACGTGGTCCGAAGCCAAGATCCCATTGGGTTTTAAACTCGGGCTTATCGCGATTGAGCACCATGAAAGCCTTGGTCGGACCAGCATCAACATCAGCGTAGGTGAGACGGGTGTTTTTTGCGAGAGCATCAAAATCAAGAGATCCCTTCGTCAATGCCAGAAGGTCTCCCATGGGCTCCCGATCCGGAGTGAAATTGATAATATAGAGGTAATCAGCAGTCCGGATCGACCGCATGGAATAAGGTAACTGGCGGGCACGGGCGGACTCGACATGCACCTCCCGGCCAATGAGTGCCCAGGAACGGAGACCTGAGTGATCACCTGAGCCGAGTGCGGGAAGGAGATTTTCACCATGCATGGTTTCAGCTTTCTCAACCCCGGCCGCCGCGAGGAAAGTCGGAGCAAGATCGATGAGCGAGATCGGCTTTTTCAAAGTCTGGGCCGCCTGGATCTTCTCCGGCCAGCGGGCCGCAAAAAGAACCCTCGCACCGAAGTCGTAACAATTGGTTTTACCACGCGGAAACCCCGGAGCTCCGTGATCACCGGAGATCACAATGAGCGTGTTATCATATTCGCCCGTCGCCTTAAGCACCTCGAGGAGAACGCGGCAGCATTCATCAAAGGCCATTGCCTCGCCGAGGTAATCAGCCAAGTCCTCACGCACCACCGGAACGTCGGGAAGGAAGGTCGGCATCTTGCCCTTCAATTTTTCCGGATCGAGATTCCAGAGATTCTTTCCAGAACCTCTCGTCCACAAACGATGGGGATTGGTGGGATGAAAGTGATAAAGAAACGGTTGACCTTTTTTACGCTTCGCGAGGAAGTTGCGAAAGTTCGCACGGCACTCTTCATAAAGTGCTTCCTTGGCTTTCGGCACATCCTTGGAGTTGCTGACATTCTGTGAAAATGAATTCACCTTGCGGCCGGCCTTGTTGAACTGCGGTCCAAAGCGCTTGCCGCGAACATGATCCTTGTGCGTCAGTCCAATGTGGTAGCCATTTTTCTGAAGAATCTCGGCATAACCGGTGATCTCATTCCAAGGATCAGTTTCATCAGGCCCGTGCCACCGGTGATGCAACTGCGAACAGGAACCATTCGTGAAGAAATGTCTCCCGGAAATCAAAGACGCACGACAAGGCGAACACGATGGCGCGGAAACAAATACATTCGTCGCGAGCACTCCCTCAGCTGCGAGACGATCAAAGGTCGGCGTTGAGATGATGTCGTTAACCGAAGGTTGTGAATCGCTCGAATAGGCTGAAGCATAGCGCCCCAGATCATCAGCAAAGAGCAGGAGAATGTTCGGTTTCTTTTCTGCGGCGCCAAGGGACAGATTCATGATCATCGCAAAAGCAATCTGAAGACATTTCATAAGTTGCAGTCAATAGATTCCCCGAACAGGATGCAATACTGCGGATTGGTAATCCGTAAACTCCCTTGATCCTATGTTTTCCAAGTCCACTTCCCTTTCGCGTCCGCGCTCTTTTTCGCGACGTCTCATTCGTCTCACTGCCCCACTCGTCGTCCTTGCTTCTTCCGCCTGGTTTGCCCTAGGCGATAAGAAGAACGAGGCCCCACCTGAGAAAATCGGCTGGATCGAACCCGTGCTGAAAAACATCGAAGGTTGGACCGTCCATGTCGATCCCTCCCTTCTCAAAGGTGGCAAAAACGAGGAAGAAGGCGTGAAGGCGATCAAGATGTTGGCCAACCATCTTCAGCGAATTTCCATCCTCCTCCCCGAAGAGCCCCTGACCAAGATGAAAAAGATGGAGATCTGGCTCGAACATCAACATCCTGAACTCACGGGCATGCAATACCATCCCGGAGCAGGCTGGCTGGAAGGACGCGGATACGACACCCGCTTGGCTAAAAAAGTCCACATCACTCGCGCCGCCGCCCTTTTCTCGCGCGACCAACTGCTCAAACATCCGGCCGTCATCCTTCACGAATTGGCCCACGCCTACCACGATCAGATACTTAGTTTTGATGATAAGAAAGTGATCGCTGCCTACGACGCTGCCATGGAAAAAGGAATCCTTGAAAAAGTAAAACTCTACACGGGGCGCACCGTGCGCCACTACGCCGCCACCAATCACAAGGAATACTTCGCCGAAGCCACCGAGGCCTACCTTTACCACAATGACTTCTACCCCTTCGTCGCTGCCGAGCTGAAGGAATTCGACCCTAAGGCCTTCGCTGTCATGAAAAAAGTCTGGGGACCCGCTGCGGTGAAGTAGCGTCGCGCTATCGTAGAGGCTCCCTGTCCATGATCAGCAGCTCAGGGGAAACTGACGGCAACTCTTCCTCAGAGACGCAGCTCCACCTTCTTCTCCTTCACCGCTGGGATCTCTCGTCCGTCGACGATGACAGATCGCCTAAGAATACTCAGGAGGACGCCGACCATCGCGAGGGTGAAGACGAGGTTCGATCCACCATAACTCACGAAGGGAAGCGGGAGTCCGGTGTTGGGAATCATGGAGGTAGTTACTCCGATATTCATCATCGCTGGAACGACGATGATTCCGGTGACCCCCAAGCCCAGAATGCGACCGAAGAGATCAGAGGCATGGAGGGAAATCCCAACGCCCACGAGAAAGATGACAACGAAACAAAAGACGATCCCCAAAGTCACGATGAGGCCCAATTCCTCACCGATAACCGGAAAAATAAAGTCCGTATGATGCTCCGGGAAGTTCATCTGCTTGACGATACCATTACCGAGTCCCACTCCCGAAGGCCCACCATTTCCGAAGGCTTCAAGCGCCATCGCTTGCTGCCATCCGGCACCTTCTCGGTATTTTTCGGGCTCAAGAAATGCTTTCCAACGCTCCATGCGGTTGGGGCTATTTTGAACCATCAGGACAAATCCCACGGCACCAGCAGCAATCGTAGGTGCGAGATACCAAATGCGCGTTCCGGCGATAAAGAGCACCATTAAACCTGCGGCACCGAGACCGACCGCAGTTCCCATGTCCTTCTCAAAGAGGATAAGAAGAAGCGGAATTCCCAAAATAAGACCGGGGGTAATGAAACCTTTGATTAAAGTTTTCGTCTCTGCCTGATGCTTGGCAAACCAAGCGGCCAGCGCAATCATCACCACTAATTTGGCAGGTTCCGATGGCTGAAAACGACCCAGCAAGGGAAGAACAATCCAACGACTCTCTCCTTTTGCGGCATCCCCAATCCCAGGAATGTAACAACCGATGAGAGCCAAAACGGCTATTCCGAAGAAGTAAGGGGCGCCCTTCTTAAGAAAGCGGTAGTCCATGAAAGCAATCAGCCCCAGCCCCACCATGCCGACGACCAACCAACGGGCTTGACGAGTGAGGTAGAAGTATTGCTCATCATTGGTGTCCCACTTTGCGCTTGCACTCGCCAGCATGACCAAACCCACGGTGATGAGAGCGGCTACAGCGAAACAAAGGAAGATGGAGGCACCTTTTCCCATGAGAACTAACGAACGGGAATCTTGAGAGTGACTCCGAGTCGGAGTTTGGTGGGATCTGAAATCCCATTAATTGACATGAGGCTCTCCTCAGACACGCCAAACTTCTTGGAAAGCCCCCAGATGCTATCGCCCTTGACAACAAGATAAGTCTTACCCGAGAGAGGCTCATCAACAGGAATGGCACGAGGAGCCACCTTGGGCGTCGGCGTTTCGAGGTGACGAATACGAGGTTTGATCAGGACAGGTTCACTTTCAGGAGCCGGTCGAGAAGGAGGAGTCGACTCGACAGCTACAAGAGGACCGGAACGGCTTCCTTGCTGAGTCTCATTCGGGCCAGACTGAATGAGCGGACGCTCCAAGAGACTAACCGGCGGAATAGAAACGGCTGGAGTCTGATCACCAATAGCCAACTCGGAAGGCGTGGAGGCCTCCACCCGACGTGGCGGAATATTGATCCGTAGTCCGGGAGAGAGGGCCGCCGAATTGTTCGCCAATTTTAAGGCTTCGACATCGACCCCATGTTTGCCAGCAATGATGAGGTAGTTGTCGCCGCGCTCGACGAAGCCATGCTTCCCTCCTGGGACCAGCTTGGGCTTTTCGCTTTCACTTGGTTTCGTAGCAGCCGATGGAGTGGCCTTGAGAACATTCTCTTTGCTCCACTTGCTGTGCCAGGCGATGCCGCCGATCGCAACAACGTGCAGGAGCAAAATAACAACCAAGGCACGGGCAACACCGACGCCGGGCACTTCGCCAAAATCATCGCCGGTGGCAGTCGCGGCACGTTGCTTACGGCGCTTATGATTTCCGGTCGAAGCATTCAAGATGCGCAAGCCGGGGCCTTTCGGAGCTTTTCTTTTTTTCTGGAGTTCTGGGTTAAGTTTCATCGGTTGGTTGGGTTTTTGATGAGAGAATTATGGAAGAGAAAGGACGGCAGATTTAAAGGCGTCTCCGCGCGCTTCGTAGCCGGAAAATTGATCAAAGGAAGAGGTGCCTGGGGAAAAAAGCACAGTGTCTCCGGGCTTCGTTTTTTGGGCAGCAAACTTCACCGCTTCTTCAAGAGTGTCGACCGTTTCGCAGGGCACGACATCAAAGAAGTTGACGGCAATGGAAGCCCCAATCTCGCCAAAGAAAATCGCTTGGGTGACCTTCTCAGCGAGGAGAGGTGCTAGCAGCTGATAGTCGAGCCCCTTTTCCTTTCCTCCTGCGATCAAAATGGTCGGGCGATTTTGCGAACGGAGCGCGGCTTCCAAGGCATGGAGATTGGTCGCCTTGGAATCATTAAGCCATTCAACTTGATCAAATATTCCCACCAGCTCGCAGCGATGAACGGGAGGCGCATAATCAACGAGCGCAGCTTGCGCGACTTCGGGAGTGATTCCCTCGACCACAGCGCAAGCAGCCATAAGATTCTCCGCATTATGGAGACCACGGAGGCGGGTTTTACTCACGTCAATGAAGTGAGAGTCTCCGCAGAAAATGTCGTCACCCCGCAGGAACCAGTCGGCTTCTTCTTCGGTCGAGAAGGTCGTAATTTTTCCTGGTAATCCAGGAAGAGCAAGGAGCGTCTCTCCTTCTCGAATCACAACGGGAGTCTCGTCATCAACTTTGGCAAAGATGCGTTGCTTGGCCTCAAAGTATTCCATGAGATCGTGGTAGCGATCCATGTGGTCGGCTGAGAAATTGAGCCAAATGACGGCGTCGGGTTTAAAATCGACCGTCGTTTCCAGCTGGAAGGAACTCAGCTCAAGAGCAACCACCTCGGGAACCTCGTCTTGCAGAACAACCTCCGCAAAGGGCACTCCGTAGTTTCCGCAGGGCTGACAGCTCATACTATTTGCACTCACGAGAATGTTAACAAGTTCGGCAGTCGTCGTTTTGCCATTGGTTCCGGTGATCCCGATGGTCTTGCCGGCGTAACAGCGCCAGGAGAGTTCGATTTCCCCCCAGAGTCCACCGCTATTGACGGCGAAGGACTGCGCAAATTCTCCCTGGGTTTCGATTCCCGGGCTGATAATGACTAGATCGGAAAGCGTGGCCGCACCGGTTTCAGCAGTGGCATTGGCATGGGTCTTTAATTCCTCAGGAAACGAGGTGAAGACTTCCGGCCCACGCGAATCGAACACCGTAACCAAAGCACCACAACGAGACGCGAGTTTCGCAGCGGCAAGGCCACTGCGGCCCGCGCCTAAAATGGCGACATTCTGACCGGTAAGATCGAGCATTAGATGACTTTTAAGAGAGCAATTCCGAAGAGACTGAGGAGGATCGAGATAATCCAGAAGCGGATAATAACCTGGTTCTCATGCCAGCCCCGGAGTTCGAAATGATGATGAATGGGAGCCATTGCGAAGATGCGCTTTCCCCGGAGCTTGAAGGAACCGACTTGTAGGATGACCGACATTGCTTCCATCACAAAAACGCCACCTATGATCACGAGGAGCAGCTCCTGCTTGGCGCAGATCGCCGTCATACCAATAGCGCCACCAATTGCCAGTGATCCGGTATCGCCCATGAAGACTTTTGCGGGATGGCAATTGAACCAGAGAAAGCCGAGGCCTGCCCCGACAAGCGCCATCATTAGAATGGAAAGTTCGGCGAGGTGGGCGTTGTAGAAAATATTAAGATACTCAGCGGCGGGCTGAGTGCCACTGAGGTAGCAAATGATGGCATAAGCCATCGCCACCGTAATCGTAACACCGGTCGCAAGACCATCGAGGCCATCGGTGAGGTTTACGGCATTGGAAGTTCCCATCAGTAATGCGACAAAGAAAGGAATAGCCAAAAGCCCAAGAGGAATGACGAAGGTCAACAACGGGAAGCTGACCGATGTTACCTTGGCCGTGGTCGGTTCGATCATTTTCCCTCCGGAGTAAAAGAGATACTCGCTCGTGAGTGGGTTGTTAAGAAGGAAGACCGTCGCACCAAGCCCAACGGCGGCTTGCCAGAGGAGCTTCATCTTTCCACTGACGCCATCGGAACTTTTTTTCACGATCTTCTTGTAGTCATCGAGGAAACCAAGAACGCCGAGCGCGAAGGTCACCGCAAGAGTCACCAGGAGAAATGGATTAGTAATGTCGCCGCAAACAAGAACAGCGATCAACATGGTCCCAAGAATCATGATACCACCCATGGTAGGAGTTCCGGCTTTTCCGCCGTGGAGCTCAGCGAGTTTATGGACCTCTGCTGCAGTGCGGATAGGCTGCCCTACTTTAAGCGAAATGAGCTTACGAATCACTCGGCCGCCGAGCGCCAAGGTGAGGGCAAACGCGAGAGTCGCCGCGAATCCAGCTCTCAAGGTAATATAACCCAGAAGTCGCAGAAACGAAAAGGTCTCAGCCCACTCGGCACCGTTGACCTGAGCATCTTTCCAAAGTGTATAAATCCAGTAGAGCATCTAATTTGGAGGGAAAGCAGTTTGCATCACGCGCTCCATGGCGGCAGCTCGTGACCCCTTAAAAAGGACCAGATCACCTGGGGCGCAATGTTGGGGAAGAAAGGATGCCGCAGCATCCGCATTGGGAAAAAATTCAGCACTTCCACCCACCTCGCGAGTTGAAGTAGCGATGGTCTCAGCAGCCTCACCGACGACCACCAAGGCAAGATTCTTTTCAGCAGCTAGTCGGCCTACGCGTTGGTAAGAACTCTCGGCGTAATCACCCAGCTCGGCCATTATTCCGAGGACCGCAAGCTTTCGGCCTTCACCCGGAAGAGCCGCGAGGGTTTCGAGGGCCGCGAAGACTGATTCCGGGTTCGCGTTGTAGGTATCATCGATAATCGTGATTCCAGCGTGATCATACTGACGTAAACGTCCGCTGGTCAGCTGGGTTTGGGAGAGTCCACAGGCGATTTCTTCAAGGGTCAGCCCCATCGTCACTCCTGCTCCAGCCGCAAGAAGAGAATTGCTCACCATGTGCTTTCCGGTGACCGAAATGCTTGTAGCGATACGTCCGAGATCATCGATGACAAGATCAAAGCGAGAACCCTCGGCATCAGTGATGAGATTCTCAGCGCGGATCGAACCGCGATCATTTCCAACGATCACGATGCGACCTTTGGTGCATCGACGATAGTGCTCTACGAATTGACAGTCGGCAGGAATCAGCAAGGTGCCCTCTGCTTGAAGCTCACGAGCAACCGTCCCCTTTTCTTCCGCAATTGACTCGATGTTACCCAGGTTTTCGATATGAGCGCTGCCTACATTGGTAATGATCGAAATGTCAGGTGGGGCAATCTTGCACAAGGTCGCAAGTTCACCGGAATGATTCATCCCCATTTCCAAAACGGCGACCTCGTGATCTTTTTCCGTGGCCAGCACCGTGAGCGGGAGACCGATGTGGTTATTAAAGTTACCGAGGGTGGCATTCACGCGGAATTTCTGAGCAAGAACCGAGCGGGTAAAATCCTTCGTCGAAGTCTTGCCATTGGAACCCGTGATCGCAATCACCGGAATATCGAGCCCGGCGAGATACCATCGGGCCAATCGCTGGAGTGCGGAAAGAACATCCTCCACCACAATCGCAGGACGCCCGGCTAGTGCTTTCTCGGGAACATCGATTACGAGAGCCACAGCGGCTCCAGCTTGATCGAGTAAATCATGGGCATCGAAATTTTCGCCTCTGAGCGCAAAGAAAAGAGATCCTTCTTCAATGGCTCGGGTATCAGTCGAGACTCCGGCAGTGACCAAAAGTCCTCCGCTCTCCTGCGCATGCAGGAGCTGGCCATTCATCGCTTGCGCGAGGATATGAAGCGGATAGGTGATCATTCTCTTTCTTTGGAGTCGTCGTCCTGACGGCGGTAAATTCTGAGATCGCCTGACTCACGGGGAGCGATCTCGTCGTTATCACGAGGGCCACGGCGATCACCATCATCCCTCTCGTTTTGACGCGCCAAGTATTCCGCCTCACGCTTTTTCGAATAAACGATGATCGCCTTACGAGCTTCTACCCGGTCATCAAAGTGCCTCTTCACTCCATTGATTTCCTGGTAGGTTTCGTGCCCTTTCCCTGCAATCAAAATGATATCGAAGGGACGAGCCATCTCAATGGCACGATTAATCGCCTCTCGACGATCCACCACCAGTTCGTGAGTCGCTTCGCCGATACCGGGAAGGATATCGTTGAGAATAGAAAAGGGAACTTCGCTTCGGGGATTGTCCGAAGTGACGAAAAGGTAGTCGCTGTATTTTGCAGCGGCCTCTCCCATGAGGGGACGTTTTGTGACATCACGATCACCACCACAACCAAAGACCGTGATAAGCCGACCTGGATTCAGCTCGCGGAGAGTCTCGCAAGCCCTGGCCACCGCATCCGGGGTGTGGGCGTAATCAACAAACACCGCGAAGCGTTCACCACCGACATGCTCCATACGACCCGGAGTCTGTGGCGTATGGATGAGGTGCTTTACGATATCGCGCACCCGCATTCCAAGAGCCGATACCGCCGCAACTGCAGCAATGGCATTCTGCGCGTTGAAGCGTCCCGCGAAGGGAAAGCGGACCAGATACTGACGCCCCTTTGCTTCGAGCGAAAATTCCTGCCCTTTAAAACTGGGGTGAACATCCCCGATCTTAAAATCAGCGCCCAGGCTGAAACCAAAGGTGATGATCTTAAGACGACCGGTAAATTCTGCCGCGAGCTTCTCGCCGTATGGATCGTCGATATTGATGACCGCAACTCCATCACTCCCCTCTTCCGCCATTTGCTCAAAGAGGAGCTTCTTCGCATCGAAGTATTCCTCCATCGTGCCATGGTAGTTGAGGTGATCTTGCGTGAGGTTCATGAAGACGCCGACACGGAAGGGAATCCCCTCGGTGCGAGCTTGCTCCAATCCGTGAGAGGACGTCTCCATTGCGACTGCCTTGCAGCCATTTTTCACCATCGTGGAGAGAATTTCCTGCATCTCAAGGGCACCCGGCGTGGTGTGCGTGGCATCTTGATACTGGCTTCCATCGTGAACCTTGACGGTGCCAATCATTCCCGTCTTCACCATCGACTCATTGAGCAAATAGTGGATAAAATGAGTTACGGTTGTTTTGCCGTTCGTACCGGTCACAGCCACACAGCGCATCTTGGCACTCGGGTTTCCCGCGAGCTGGGCGGCAAGTCTTCCAAGCGCCTTGCGCGAGCTATCGACCTTGATCCAAAGCCCGGGATAATCGGCAGGAGCAATTCGCTCCGCGATGATGGCAGCCGGTTTTATTTCGATCACTTGATCAAGAAAATCGTGCCCATCAACCTCGCTTCCACGCACGGCGACAAAGACAGAATCTTGCTCGACCTGCCCGCTGTGATCAGTCACCGACGAGACATCGACATCCTCGATCCGAAGGCGGTCGGCCTCGGGGATGACTTGTAAAAGATCGGAGAGTTTCGTGGGATTATTCATTCGATAAAACGATATCAGAAACTTTCAGCTCGATCGGTTCGCTGGGCTTGATATCAAGAAGGTGGATCACGCGCTCGGCAACACGTTTGAAAACTGGTGCGGCGACTGAACCACCACCGACAGTTGCCTCGGGGTCGTCAAATTTGGGATCATCGATCATGATGTAAGCCACGAAACGCGGATTCTGAACAGGGACGATTCCAGCAAAGGAAACGAGGAAGCTATCCATGTCGTATCCCACGCCATCAATATAGCGCCAGGCCGTGCCTGTTTTGCCTCCGGTGCGATGTCCGGGAACAAATGCGCGCCAGCCGGTAGGACCGAGAGTGCCATCGCCGACCACCGTCTCCAGAGCCAAGCACATCTCACGCGCCGTATTTCGACTAACCACCTGGCGGACCACTTCCGGGTTGCGTTCCTCAAGGATATCACCGTTTTTGGCGATGATCGACTGAATGAGTCGAGGCTTCATCAGGACCCCCTTATTTGCGAGAGCAGCGTAAGCCATTGCGATTTGAAGCGGACTCGCACTCACTCCATAGCCGTATGATGCCGTGGCAAAGTTTTGCGGATTGCTCCGATTGGAAATCCTACCAGAGGCCTCGCCAGAAAGCGGAAACCCAGTGCGTTTTCCGAATCCGAAGGCATCGAGGGTTTCATAAAAGCCCTGGCTTCCGACCATTTCCGCAAAGAGAAAGGCCCCCGGGTTACTGGACTTCATGAGGACCTGATCAAAGGTGAGGTCTCCGTAGCTGTGGTGATCTCTCACCACGATATGGGGACGTGTAATTTTCCCCCATCCACAATTCACCATCGTCCTGCGATTTGCGACGCCTCGATCAAGCGCGGCAGACATCGCGATAATTTTCATTACAGAACCGGCCTCGACCTGATCCTGGGTGGCAAAGTTCCGGCCATTCTCCAGAGACTTCTCACGTGTGTTGAGATCGAAATGAGGACGGGTTGCCATCGCCAGAAGATCTCCCGTCTGAGGCTCCACGATGATAATGGTTCCCCGCTCGGCCTGGCAATGATCCATGGCCGCTTGAAGTTCCTCCTCGGCGATTGCCTGCACTCCGGTGTGAAGAGTGAGCTGCACGTGCTTTCCTAGCATCGGGGGGGTGAACGAAGCAGACTCAGTCAATTTCACCAAGCCATTGACATCGCGCTTGAGTTCCCGTTCACCAGGACGTCCTTGCAAATAGGAATCCATCGCTTTCTCGACTCCGGAAATCCCTTTAGAAATCCCTTTAGAACTCTTTTTACCATCTTGGCCCATCATTCCGATCAGATGAGAGGCAAAGGAATCCATGGGATAAACCCGAGCTTCACTTCGCTCAAAAGAGAATCCCTGAATGTAGCGCGCTTGGAGTTCGGACTCAATGCGGCGGGCTTGATCCTCACGGATCTTTTTCATCACCACGATGCGCTTCCGACCATTTTGGATTTTCTCGAAAAGAGTTTTTTTTGGCACGCGCAGCTCGCGACTGAGAACTGCCAAGGCGTAGTTCAAGTGTTCTTCGCGCAGAAGCTCCGGAGCCATCTTTTTAACACGAGACTTCATTTTCCTGAAAGCCTTGCGTTGATCCTCCTCCGAAAGATCATACCAACCCGCTTGGGCGTTGAGATTACAATGAGCTACCGCACTTGTGAGATTGTCCTCGAAACGCAGGTGATTGGCATCCGCAATGAGAGCAGCTTCCGGGCGATTCTGCGCGAGAGGTTGGCGGTGACGATCGACGATCCAGCCACGAGAAGCGGGGATCGTTTCCTTCATTTTAAAACGACCCAGTTGCGCTTTACTAGAAAAGTTGCGGTTCCACGATTGCACCGAAAGAAGGCGCCACGAAAGCGCACTGAGCCCGGCCACAAGGACCAGGCTGACTGCAAAAGCACGATTTCTAAATGCGGTATCCATGAGTAACCTTTCTAGCGGCGGGCCAGCACCTCCTGGTTGGGACGGTAAACTTCCGGTAATCCGGTCGGGATGGATTGGAGATCTGACCCCCTCTTATCGAGCTTCTCACGGAGAGCAAAAACATCCAACTCACGTTCGATATCGGACTGATGCATCGTAATCGCCAAATTGTGCTCCACCATGCGCTGCTGAGTCTTGGCAATCTCACGAAGCATCGTGACCTGCTTATTCTTCACCATGACGTAGGAAACGCCTCCTACCGACACGATGACGACGACGACCAAAAGAACGATAAGGGTCGGGATGCTGAGATTGGAGTTATATCGACGATGATTCATGATTCAAATACGTTCTACTACGCGGAGTCTGGAGCTGCGTGAGCGTGCGTTACGCTCGACCTCGACGCCGCCGGGAGCGACGCCTTTTCGGGTTAAAAGTTGATAGCGATAATCGGGATTGGGGCGTGGAGCGGGCCATTCCGGACGGTCGAGCTCTGTTCGGGAGGCGTCACGGAAATGCTGCTTAACCATACGATCCTCGAGGCTATGAAAAGTAATGATTCCCAAACGGCCACCGGGCTTGAGTAGATCCGCGGCGCTTTCCAAAAAACGGGCGAGCTCACCAAGCTCATCGTTGACCGCCATGCGGAGGGCTTGAAAAACCTTGGTTGCTGGATGAATTCGACCTCTGCGACCGAGAAGATTTTCAATCCCATCGGCTAGCTGAAGTGTCGTCTCAAATGGTTTCAAGACGCGCGCTTCGATAATCCATTGAGTGATGCGCCAAGCTGATTTCTCTTCGCCAAACTCGCGGAAAATTTTTGCCAATTCATCCTCGCCCCACTGGTTCACAATATCGGCGGCGGTGAGCTCACTCTCGCCCATGCGCATGTCGAGAGGACCATCAGAGCGGAACGAAAATCCCCGCTCGGCAGCATCGATCTGCCAGGAGGAAACTCCGATATCGAGAAGGATGCCATCGGCCTTTGGCCAGTCATTTTCAGAAGCCAGCCGTGCCATTTCTCCGAATCGTCCAGCCACCGCTTCAAAGCGATCGCCGAATTCCCTGAGTCGCTCGCTCGCGTAGGCGCGAGCCTGCGCATCACGATCGATCCCCTTCACGGTGGCATTTCCACGCAGAAGAGCTTCAGTATGACCGCCACCTCCCAGGGTGCCATCGATAAAAAATTTTCCTTCGACTGGTGCGAGATGCTCGACTACTTCGTCGAGCAAGACCGACTCGTGATAAAATGGAGTCTTCTCATTTCCTTCGGCGTGAATTGCGAGATCTTCCACCTCCGGTGCCGCTCCACAAGGCAAGAGCCAGGAATTGAAGCTGCTGGACACCCAAAAGTCGGGCGGCACCGGGGCTGAAAAAAGTCTCATCTTGTCTGCATTTTCAGAAAGGATATCAGTTAAAAAAGGTTGAGTATTTGGTTGAGTTTCTCGTTCTCCGCCTTCTCGGCGGAGAGCATCGCTTCCGCATTCACGGGGCTGAGCATTTCGAAATGATTGCCGCGACCGACCAAGATCACCGCTCCGGGAAGTTTGAGTTGACGTTCCTCCGCCCAGGCCTTCGGAATGAGTAGTTTGCCCTGCTCGTTCACCGAGGCTTCGATCGAATTGGCATACATCATTCCGGCCGCGTTGTCCTTCTGACGCGGGGTGAGATTTTCCGATTCCTCGATTTGCTCGAGTTTTTTGGAAAAAGCCGCCTCGCTGAGAACGCGAAGAGTAGGCTGACCGTAGGAGTCGGCACGCAGCAAGAAGACCGACTCGCCCTGAGCAGGTCTCCACGTAACTGGCACCGAGACGCGGCCCTTCGCATCGAGCTTGTGCTCGATGATGCCGCGCTGTGCCTGAATCTGGATTGCCATCAAATGAATCGCCGAAGTGTCTCGACGGGCACCAAAGTACACCAAAACACTCCTGACGGTCAATTTTAAAGCCCAAAGTACACAAAACCCTATAACAAAAGTCCGTAAACACCTTAAGAAATTCGAAGTTACTTAATTTTACCGGAATATCAAGAACGATGTTTCTTGACACAATCTCTAACCATCGAGAGATCAAAATAATCTCACCCGCAGGAAGTCCAATTTACCTAAAAAACGCCGCTGTTCCTATAGACCACGGAGGGCTCGGATCCCTCCGGTGGTCTCGTCGCCCGCCGATTTTCAACTCGCGACTGGAACTCAACAGCTACCAAACACTCGAATCCACGCTCGCCAACGCTTGAACTTTTTGCTCAAAATAGCCAAAATACCCCTCTCACCAACTCATCCCACTTCGCAGGAGATTTTTCCCACTTACCGTTATTCTCCTGATCGGAAAACACCCTGTCTAAAGATTACCTCCGCCATTTTCTTTGAAAATCATGCAGTCAATGTCCCTCTATACTCAATAATCTCAATTTTTGGACTGAGACGGAGATCTGATTCAAAAGAAGCAGGGCCCCTAGGAAAATTACTTTCCAAGAGGAATTTCCTACTTATTGGATTCTAAAAAAAAGAGTTTCTCACTGTCGCTTCTCCAATACCTAAGAGATATTCACCCTTTTATCTTCCCCATTTCATTCTTCAATTGCCCCACCCTTACTGATGATTGATACGATTAAACGAGTTTTCGTCCTTGGCCTAGTCTTCGCTTTTGCCTTTGCAGGGGTCTACGCCTTTCGCGCTTGGCAAGGAGGGCATCCGATCTTCGGTTTTGGTGAAAAGCCAAAGACCCAGCAGTTCTCGCCCGAAAATGCCACCCTCGCCACCGAGGCTCCTCTTGTTCCCAGCGAGGTCCCGGGCCTCGCGCGCGCGAACGACGAGATGATCACGCTCTTGGAGAAAGTGACCCCTTCAATCGTCAGTATCGACACCAAGATCATTCGCAAAGAACGGATCCTCGATCCGCTCCGGAATCGTATTTACGAGCGTAGCCGCGCAAATCACGGACTCGGATCTGGGGTCATCATTTCAGAAGAAGGGCACGTCATCACCAATCACCACGTGATTGATGGGCACCAGGAAATCCGTATCACTTTAAAAGACGGCCGGAACCTCCCCGCCATCCTCATCGATTCCGACCGCCTCTCTGACATCGCTGTTCTGCGCATCAAGGGACAACCTGACGAAATCTTTGCTCCGTTGAAATTCGCAAACTCAGACCAGGTCAAAGTCGGCCAACTCGCCATCGCTTTGGGAAATCCCTTCGGCCTCGGACCCTCGGTTTCCACCGGTTTGATTTCAGCTCGTGACCGCTCGCTCTCCGACGGTCAACGCGACATGTTTCAGACCGACGCCGCGATCAATCCCGGGAACTCCGGTGGCCCGCTCGTTAATCACCTTGGCGAGATCATTGGGATCAACGCCTCGATCTATTCGACCAACCGCGAGAACCCGAGTTTTGAGGGCATCAGTTTCTCAATCCCTTCAAATGATGTGGTCCGTACCATGACCCACATTCTTGAAAAAGGTCGCCCCATCTACGGATTTCTTGGGATTCAAGCACGCGATCTTGATCAGAATCTGAAGAATATTTTCGCCTACTCTGGTAAGGGAGCACTGATCTGGGATGTCACCCAGGGATCTCCCGCAGATCTCGCCGGCATTAAACGCTACGACATCATCAATGAGTTTAAGGGCGAAGGAATAGAAGCCGCCACTTCTCTCATCAGTAGCGTTCAACGTTCCGACGTTGGCGAGGAAGTCTCCCTCAGCGTATGGCGTGGAGATGCTTTCAAGATTCTCAAGGCCACCATCGCGGAGGCAGATCCCTTCGCTCTTCCTCAAAATATCACCGGAGGCGGGCGCCTCGCTTCCGATGACGCGATCGTGCAGTCCGTCGGACTCGAAGTCAGAGATCTCCCCATCATCTACCGTCAGCGCGGCTACGGAGGAGTGCAAGTCACACGTGTAGTTCCAAAAAGCTTCGGCGCAAATGCCAGTATTAAAGCGGGAGACATCCTCCTTGAAATCAATGGGGAACGCGTCAGAAATCAAGAGGACTTTTACCTAAAACTCGTGGCCGCGGCCGCCGTACAAGAAACTCGCTTGCGCGTGATCCGTGGCAATCATAGTTCCATCGTTACTCTACAACAGGTCCCAAGAACCCCCTCAGACTAGACTTTTAAAATCCCCCCTATCATTCCACTGCCATGAGTTCCTATTACCCCGACGAACCTCGCTCGAACTTCGCTCTCTACGTTTTGCTCACCTTCATCGCAGGCGGATTGGTAGTAACAGGCCTGATGGCCACTCAATGCAGCCCCACCGACCCGGAAGTCGTCAAGATCGACACCGAAAAAGAAGCAGCGGCAGATGCCCCCCCTAATACTGAGGTCAAAGAAACTCCCGAACCCTTCGAAGCGATGCCGGAGCCGGAACCCACCCCTGAAGTTCCGACTCCCCTCACCCCAGCTGAAGTCTTAACCGACCTCGATCTTGGAGCAGCCGAACTCGACCCCATTTCCCTCCTGCAAAAAATCGGAAACTCCCTACAAGCAGGTGAAATCCAAAAAGCCGCCTCTCTCATCGGAAAAAACGCACTGACCGAAAGCCACCTCTCTGGACTTCAGGCCCTTTCCGACTCCAACAAACTCCGCATTCACCCGGCTCGTCCCATCAGCGAAATTGGCGAGCTTGAAGCCAATCGCCGTGCCCGTTGGGCCATCAATCTCGATGACGATTTCGGCTCTCGCATTTACTTCGACCTCAACCGCCAGGACACGGGAAAATGGACCATCGAAAAAGTCACCCTCCCTCCTGTTGTTGGTGAAGGAAAAGTGCCTCCGCGTGCGATCTTCGTCGACGCATTGGGAATCACGGACTCCTTCCTCAACGCCGCCCTCCGTCAGGAATTCGACGATGCCAAATCCTTCGTCGATTCCGAAAAAGTATCGGACGCCAAAATAGCAGGCCTCTGCATTATTTTCGAGGAAGCGAAATACAAACTCCGCGATCAGAAGCCGCTTCGCGCCATGTTCAATCGCGAAACCACCGCCGGTTTCAAAGCGAATGTTGCAGATGACAAAGGCGAGCGGGCCGCCGAGTTCGGAATCACGGTGCAGCGCGCCGATATCACCCAACCTTGGCGCGTGACCGAGGTGAACCTTGACCAGCTCCTCGCCGACTATGCCACCCGCGTTGCTGGAGGCGATGTCCACTTCACTCCCCTCGTGAAGAACCCCGCCGGAGGCGACACCCTCATTCTCTACTTTGGATTCGATGAAAACGGGCTTACCCCGCGCACCGAGCGCCAGCTCGATATCGTCGCCTCCCTCCTCCTCACCGACTCCAATAAAAAGCTCACTCTCTCAGGCCATACCGACGCCCTCGGCTCGAATGAATACAACAATAAGCTCTCAGTAAATCGGGCCGATGTGGTGCGCAAATATCTCCTAACGTTAGGCGTTCCTGAAAGCCAAATGATTGCCCAGGCCGAAGGAGAGACGAAACCACGTCGTCCGAACGTTAAGACTGATGGAGAGGATGATCCGAGCGGTCGCCGTGCGAATCGCCGGACCGAGATCTACCTCGATTTCTAAAACTCAACGAAATAGACCGCACACCTTTCTCTTCAATGCCTTGATCGGCCGACCCGCGCTGCGAATTCCGTTCACTAAATTTAAGAGGGGTTTCTCAGAGCCCGACAGCATCTGAGGCTGATACTCGTTGATCAGGCGATACAGATGATAGCGGGAAACGATCTTGCCGATCTTCCAAATCGGAGAGATTTCGAACAAACGAAACGAGACCCGCTCAAAGTCGACCATCCCGAGCTGCCCCGCATCCGAAAGCAATAAATCCCGCACCGGAATGGCGTGACGGGCCACTCCTTGAGCGAGCATTTCCCCCACTAAGCGACGGAGCTGGATCACCTGATCCTCATCGAGCGACGTTGGCATTTCCCCCGGAAGACGACTCATCACGAGAGTGAACGTTTCGTCATCAAATGAAATCAACTGAGGGAATCCCTCCAAGCCCTTGAAACACTCAAAGGCTCTTTTTTCCCGCCCATAGCGGATTTCAGAATTGCGCGCTTTCTTAAAGGTTTTGGTGACGGTGTCGTCCCCGATTTTCACATACATTTTAGTCGTCTCATAGACTTTATCGATGACAGCTTTCTCAGGCACGCAGGGAAAGTAATATCTTCTTCGGCAAAGAGCCAGAATCGGCTTTGTTAGAATTTCCGCTAAATTTCTACGCCTTCGCCAGCAGCAGAAATGATGACCCGGTCGGCGATCCCACGACGTTCCGCTTCCGCAATTAGCCGTTCGATCGGTTCGTCCGGGTGCTCGTTTCCAAGTGGGAAGGTGCCGTAGTGCATCGGAAGCATGAACTCAGCCCCAAGATCCTCGAAGGCTTGTAGAGCCTCTTCCGGATTCATGTGAACGTCACGCCCGCTCGGTGCCTCGTAAGCCCCGATAGGTAAAAGGGCGACGCAGATGTCCTCGCGCCGGCCAATTTCTTTGAAGCCGTCGAAGTAGGCACTATCACCCGCATGAAAAACTTTACGATCGCCCGAGCCCACAAGGAAGCCGCCGTAGTCACGATTGGTATCAGCTCCGTAGCGCGCGCCCCAGTGGCGACTCGGAGTGTGGACGATACGCATTCCTCCGATTTCGCACTCTTCCCACACCGCCATTTCCTGGATGCTCGCAAAGTCCAAATTTTTGACCAGGCTTCCGCTCCCCTTGGGCACCACGATTCCATGGGCCGCCTCGATCACCTTCAGGGATGGTTTGTGGAGATGATCAAAGTGCGCGTGGGAAACGAGGACGAGATCAAGTTCGGGAAGTCGACAAAGCTCCAAGCCAGGCTCGCGTTGACGCTTCACCGGGCCGTGCCAGTTCGCCCAATTAGGATCAAAAATGACCGTATGTTGGCCAAACTGAACCAGCACGGAGGCATGACCAATCCACGTCGTGCGCACCATTCCCTCTTCGGGCGGCGTCATCACTGCGAGCCGAGATTCTCCCTCGCGCTTTTTAAGAATCTGGGGAAGGAGACGATAACGCCAAAAACGATAGTTCCGCTGCGGCCATCCCTTCTTGGGAAAGAGCCCGGAGTAACCCTCGTTGGATGTTTCGTCAAAAGACATCCGTTAGCTCAGCCCCTCCGCTATTTTCTGCGCCCAATTTTTTGCCAACGCTCCATAATCTTTAGAATCCGCGTAGGTGATTCCGCGCGAAACGTTGACCACACTGGGCGCGCTCCGACCCGAGTCCTTAAGAACATCCAAACTTCCCCCCTGAGCGCCTAAACCCGGGATCAACAAGGGAACATCGGGTAATTTTCCCAGCACATCTTGATCGGCATTCGTAAGCCCCACCACCAAACCGGTCGAAGTCTTTTGTCCCTCGTCAGTGGCCCGGTTACAAAGGTCGCCCACTCGTTCGAAGAGCGCTTTCCCTTCACAATCCCGTCGTTGAAAATCAACGCTCCCGGGATTGGAAGTCACCGCCAAAAGATAGACGCCTTTTCCCTCCCAATCGAGAAAGGGTTGCAAGGTGTCGTAACCCAGAAAGGGATTTAGAGTGACGGCATCGACGCCCCAGTTTTCGAAATAGGAGCGCGCGTAATATTTCTGCGTTTCACCAATGTCACTGCGCTTGGCATCGAGAATGATGGGCACCTCCTTGGGCATTTCTCCAAGGAGATCTTGCAGAATCTCGATCCCCCGAAGCCCCATCGCCTCAAAGTAAGCCATGTTCGGCTTAAAGGCGGCCGTGAACTCCGCGGTCTCACCAACGATACGGCGCAAAAATTCAGGAATCGCCTCGATTCCTCCATCGGTCAGCTCGGGGCGGGGATCGAGTCCGACACAAAGGCCGGAGCCGGTGGCGAGCATGCGTTGCTTGAGTCTCTCAGCGTAAGTCACTCAGGAGTTTTAGCGGGCCGTCCTAGGTTCGTCCAGAAAAGCCCTGCGGCTAAAGTAATTAACCCCAAATTCCGGGCGATGGATAAAGGATAATTGGTTGGCTCATCGCTCTTTCCATGACAACCACAATTGATATTGAGCCCCTGACTCCAAACCCAGGCAATGGCGATCGAGAAGCCCAGTAGCATCACGATCGTGATTACGAGACCACTTCTGAAGCAAATCCCAGTCGCGATCGCGAAGCCGAGCACGACCTCTAACCAAGGCACAAAGTAGCCAAAGATCGCATCCCAAGGGCGATCAACAATCTGATAATTCCCAACTGAATCGACGAAATCACTGAGATCCATCAACTTCGTAGTCCCAGAATAAATAAAGAACCCGCCCAGCGCGACGCGCAGGATAAGAATAGCGATGACAGAGGCTTTCATCAGGAATTTCCTTAAACCGAAGTTTCAGCGATTTTAGCCTTTCGCATCTTCTCTTGAGTCAGTTTTTTTTGATAGCGCCCTTGGACAACATCAGTGAGCAAAAGCACTCCGATGACGAAGTAGAAGGTAGTCTTGGTCATGGCGTGAATTTCATTTCCGAAGAATTTGAGATGCGCCAAATGGGCTCCTTCCGTGAGCAACATAATCCCGACCACGAAGAGAACGAAGAGCCCGAGGACCTCATACATCCGGTTGCGCTGAAGAAAACTTGTCACCTTATCTGCTAGAAGGATCATGATTGCCCCACCGATTAAAATGGCGATCACCATGACGACCATTTGGTAGCCCAGGTGGGCTCCGGTAGCTGGATCCTTGATTCCCGCCAACGCCATCGCGCTAAGGATGGAGTCGAAGGAGAAGATGACATTCATGAATACGATGAGCCCGATGACCTTCTTGGAAGAAGACGGCTGACGATTAGCCGCGTGCCCTTCTTCCTCAAGGGACATCATGTGAGCAATCTCCTTAGTCGCCATGTAAAGGATGAAGGCTCCACCAAAGAGCACGATGACACTGTGGAAATTAAACGAGCCTTCGACCCACCCCCCAACCGTCGTAAAAAAGGGATCCTGAAGGACAACAACGAGCTTGATCAGGACGAAGAGAAGAACGATCCGTAATCCCACCGCAATCCCAATTCCGAGCTTGCGAACCCTGCTCTGATCCCCCTCCGGAGCGCGCTGCGATTCAAGGGAGATATAGAGTAGGTTATCAAAACCGAGGACTGCTTGTAGCATCACGAGAAGAACAAGCGTGATGAGAGAATCAACGAAAGGCATGCGCGGATCCTAGCAACTCCCGCTTCTTTGCCAAAAAGAAAAACGGCCATGGTAAAACCAAAGACCGTTTAAAAAAATGGAGGAGCCAAACAACTAGTCCGTCACGCCAGGCTCGGTGATTCCAGAGACGTCGGGTGGAACCAGAGCTTCCACTGGAGGAAGCTCGGGAACATCCACAGATCCAGGAATAGGAACATTAGGGGTGATCGGAGGAACCGAAGTTCCAGGAGGCGTCACAGGAGTGTTTGGTAGAGTAGGAATCTCGGGAAGAACCGGGGCATCGGGCGCGGGAAAACTACTGGGCGGGATGAAAGGATCGCTGCTCGGGACCGCCATATCACCTGAAAGAAGCGGAGGAGCCACAGCCCCAGTAACCAAGGTTCCGCTTCCTGTCGCGCGTTCGATCACCATGATTTCCGGAACGAAACCCACTGCTCCAGAATCGAGTTCGACTCTGGTGTAAGAACCTTCAGAAGAAATATATTTCAGAGGAACTCCTGCTTGAAGCACCTTATCAGCAGTAGCATTTCCTTTGGGAATAACGCGGAAGAAGGTGGAGTTGGGCATCGATGTCTCGATCCACTGTCCGGGGGTGTATGATGAGGTAGAAGGCGCTGCATAGGAACCTGCACCTTGTGAAGACTGGCTTCCAGGAGCACTAAGAGGATCGAAGCTTCCGTCTGAACTCAAAGGATGCTGCACATTTTTCAGTGCACCACAGGAGTTTAAAAGAACGGTCGCTCCGCCGAGGAGAAGGTAATGAGAAAGTTTCATTGACCTACATATCCGAGCAGAGGGGAGGGCTCCGGTCAATACGATTTAGAAGAGCTCGCAGAATTCCTCTAGATTCAATCATTTCCAACCGTTCTTCTGCCAATTAACGTTTCGCCAATGCGAAGCTTCAAATCAATTTTGCTCACCGGAGGGGCTGGCTTCATTGGATCCACTCTTTTGAGGAAACTCCTCGAGCGGCCCGATGTCCACCGCGTCGTCGTCCTTGATGCCTTCACCTATGCTGGAGATCGTGGAAACCTCACTGGCCCGGATCAGGACCCGCGATTCCATCTCGTAGAAGGCTCGATCAACGATGCGGCCCTCGTCCAGAAGACTCTGGATGACTACCAGGTCAGCGGTATCTTTCACTTGGCCGCCGAAAGTCACGTCGATCGCTCGATCATCGATCCCTCAAACTTTGTCCACACCAATATCGGAGGCACCTCATCCTTAATTGAGTGCGCCCGCTCCAGCGAGCTCCCCCTGCTCATTTGCTCGAGCGACGAGGTTTACGGCTCCACGCCCGTCCACTATAAGTTTACGGAAAGCCAGCCCCTTCGCCCTTCGTCTCCCTACTCCGCCAGTAAGGCTTCAGCCGATCTTCTGGCCCTCGCGGCCGTCACGACTCATCTCCAAGACATCGTCATTGCCCGCTGCACAAACAGCTACGGGCCTCGCCAACACCGCGAAAAACTCATTCCCAAGCTCATTCATCAGGCACTCCGTAACCAGCCGCTTTCGCTCTATGGGAGCGGACAACAGATTCGCGATTGGATGCACGTCGACGATTGCGCCCTCGGACTCATCGCCGTTTTCGAACGAGGAACTCAAGGAAATATTTATCACCTGGGAGCAAGCTGCGAGAGCACAAATCTCGGAATCGCACGTCGACTTTTAAAACTCCTTCACAAACCGGAATCCCTCATTACCCACGTCAAAGACCGTCCGGGACACGACGTGCGCTACGCGCTCAACGTCAGTCGGTCGTTGCAGACCCTTCAATGGAAAGCGCGCATCCCTTTCCGCACTGGCTTCGAAGCGGTCGCGCGAGAACTGGCCTCGCGACTTCGACCCAGCTAGTGCTTGGAATTTGTCTAACCAACTCCCAGCTCCTCCTCGATGTAGCTGATGTCGCGGGCCGGAAGTCCGCCATCGCGAATTCCTTGAAGGGTGCGCTGAGAGCCACGACGGGTTCCCGGGCCACTCACCTTGTGAACGACTGTTTCCACCAGGGCAGGAGCGAGAGCAGCCAAACCGAGGCAGGCAAGAGAAAGGCCGACGGGGCGACGGGCGCTGTCACTCAGGACCTCGGCCATGAGAACGCCCGCAGCGGCACCCAAGATTGCAGGAGCAAATGCCGAAGTGGTGTCGACCCAGTCTTTTTCTTCGTAAGAATCATTCATTGGCGGAGTATACCCCAGAATCGCTCTATTTCCAAAATGAAAAAGGATCGCGTGTCGGTTTTGACAAGTGTCCCCCTAGTCCCTTCAATCATCCACAGATGAGTAATGCCTATGCCTTGATTCTTGCCGGAGGAAGTGGAACCCGTTTTTGGCCCCTGAGCCGAAACGCCAAACCGAAACAACTTCTCAACCTCTTCGATAAATCCACCCTCCTCGATCAGACCATTTCCCGCCTCGATGGACTCATCCCCAAGGAGAACATTCTCATTCTCACCAATGCCCTCCAGGAGGAAGAAGTGCGCAAAGTAGCTCACATGCTGCCGCCCGAAAATATTTTTGCCGAGCCCGCCAAACGTGACACCGCTCCCGCCGTTGCTCTTGGCATTGGACTAGTCGCAGCCCGCAATCCGGATGCCGTCATGGCCGTTCTTCCTTCAGATCAACTCATTCAGGATGAGGAAGCCTTCCAATCGGTCTTGAAAGACACTCTCGCCGCAGCCGAGGGGAGCGATGGACTGGTCACCATTGGAATCAAGCCCACCTGGCCCTGCCCATCTTACGGCTACATCGAGCGTGGCAAAACAGCGGACCTTGGCGATCTCAAACTCACTCACGAAGCCGTGGAAGTCGTTCGTTTCCGTGAAAAGCCCAGCCCAGAGCTCGCCGAAACCTTCCTGCGCGAAGGCAACTTCGCCTGGAATGCCGGAATGTTTATCTGGTCAGTCGCCACTGTCACCGCAGAGCTTCAGAAGCACACCCCCCAGCTCGCTGAGTTCATCGAGGAACTTAAGAAGTCCTCCGACGTCCTCGCCACCATCGCCGATAAATTCGCCGGGCTCACTCCGATCTCCATCGACTACGCGCTGATGGAAAAAGCGGCCCGCGTTCTCAACATCGAAGCCACCTTTGACTGGGATGATGTCGGCTCCTGGATCTCCGTCGCCAAGTATATCGACCTACAGGGAGAGGACAATCGCACCAACACCGACCTCACCGCCATCGACTGCCAAAACAACATCGTCTTCAACGCTCGCAAGGGTTCCAAAATCGCCCTGCTCGGCGTCAATGATCTCATTGTAGTGCAAACCGATGACGCCGTCCTCGTGGCGAACCGCCATCAAGCCGATGACATCAAGAAGATCGTCGACGCCCTTCCCGACCATCTTCTTTAATGTCCGAGCATCCCATTTTGGCAATCGATCACGGCGAAGCCCGCATGGGCCTCGCGGCGACCGATGAGTTCGGTATCGGCGCTCATCCAGTCGAGACGGTCGACTGTCGAAAGGGCGATCCTCTTGAGCGAATCATTGAGATCATCGCGGAGCGGAAGATTCGCTCAGTTGTTCTCGGTCTCCCGCTTCGGATGGATGGCTCAGAGGGACGAAGCTCCGAAAAGGTTCGTAAGTTTGGCGCCGTCCTAGTCTCCAGACTCGGCGAAATTCCGCTCGCTTATTTTGACGAACGCTTCACCACCGTGACGGCCTCCGAAAAGCTACGAGCCGCTGGCAAAAAGGCGAAGAACCAAAAGGGCATCATCGACCAAGCCGCCGCCCTAGAAATCCTCAACGACTACATTGGCTGGTAGTTTTTCCATTATGCGTCTCAAGCTCACCATTTCCTACGACGGCTCCACTTTTAGCGGTTGGCAATCGCAACCCAACGGTAAGACCGTGCAGGATCTCATCGAAGCCGCCATCGCCACCACTGCAGGTGAAAAAATCAGGCTCCACGGCTCCGGACGGACTGATGCCGGCGTGCACGCGCTGGGACAAATCGCTCATTTTGACCCTCCCGGACATCTGACGATGAACCCTTTTAATTGGGTGCCAGCGCTCAACACGAAACTCCCCGCCGCCATCCGTATCATGAGCTGCCAGGAAGTCGCCGATGACTTTCATTCCCGCTTCGGGGCTTTGGGGAAAACTTACGCTTATCGTCTCTGCACCCTTCCTATTCTTCCGCCCTTCGACGCGGGCCGGGCATGGCACCTCCCCCGCCTTCTCAATCCCGAAACCCTAGAAGAAGCTCTCGCTCTTTTCCGTGGCACGCACGACTTCCGATCCTTTGCCGCCAATCGTGGAAATGAAACCGCCGAGACCGACTACCTGCGCACCATCACGGAAGCGTCCTTTGTCCATACCGATGACGGCATCCTGCTGCACTTCACGGGAAACGGATTCCTTTATAAAATGGTCCGGCTCCTCACTGGCGCCGCCGTCAATGCTTCCCAGGGCTATCTCCGGATCGACGATCTTAAAGAGCTCGTCGAAGCCCCAAGTGGAGCTAAATCACCCCTCTGCGCTCCGGCCGATGGTCTGACTTTGCTTGAAGTGAATTACTGAGAGCTTGCCCCATCGCCGATCAATTCAGAGACTCCCTCACGATGATCATGGCAAAAGGATTTTGGAAAAGGCGCCTCCTCGTTGTGATCTTAATCGTGGCAGGCTCCATCCTCATTCTTTTCCCCGCCTGGCTTCCAGATTCTGGATTCCCTTCGACTGATGAAAGGACTGCCGAAGGCGGTCAGCTTGAAGAAACGACCTCCAAAGGATTCAGCCTCCCGACCGAAGAAAGCGCCGTTGAAGGACTCCAACTTCTCCTCCTTCTGGGAAGCGCCGCCTTTTGGTTCGGAGCAGCCAAGTCCGCCGGAGAAATTGGCCCCTTCTATCGCGTCATGGGAGCTGGAGGAATCGCCGCAGCGTTAGGAGAAGCTGACTATCTCGTAAACGACAACCTGAATATCCCCTCTTGGATCCTTTTCGTCATCCCGGCGCTCTACATTCTCTTTCTTTCCCTGAAATATCGCCGGCAGTTCCCGGCTTTCTACACCGAGTTCACTTCTCATCCTGCCGCGGGATTCTTCGCCTCGGCCTTTATGATGATCTACGTCCTCGCTCGCCTTCTCGGCACCCCTCACCTTTGGAAAGCGACCCTCAAGTCAAACTACCACCCCGACGTCCCAAGCACCGTGCAAGGTTACCTCGAACTTCTGGCCTGCTACCTCCTTTTCGTTGGAACGATTGGCCTCTGCCTCCGCGACCGAAGACACGATGTCACCGAGGATTAACGATTCGTTTTTCCCGCCAGATCCAAGAGCAGGGAATTGGAAACGGCGTTTCCTAAACGCTCGAATTCATCAAAGGTCCAAACCACCTTTTTCGACTTTGGCTCAATCTCAATGAGAAGTGGGTTCCCGCGACCCGCATGGCAGTTTCCGATGACGTAATTTCCATTTGAAAGCACCTCAAGAGTCGTCACCCAAGCGAGTCGAATTTCCGGAAGTTCATCCTGCGTGAGCTTCCACACAACCCTCTTCGAGGGAGTTACTTCGATGACACTGTGTCCGTTTCCGGTCGCGATAAGGGTGTTGCCATTCTTCAAACGAAGGGCCCCAAACAGGCGATTTCCAAAAGCCTCAAGGCCATGCCCTCCCTTGTTCTCTTTTCCAAAAAGGGGCACCTCATACTCCCAAACGACCTTTCCCCCACCATCGTATTCGCGCAGCTTTCCATCGGCCTCATGGCACACCAGATAATGACCGTTTGCCAACTTCCGCACGAGGCGGGTGTCCGTATGCGCATTGGGATGATCCACCGTAAGAGCGAATTCCTTCAACAATTTCCCTTCGCGATTAATCTCGATAATGCGCGCAGGTCCACTCTCCGCGATCATGAACTTCCCTTCTCCCAGGGGTTGAAACGAATGCAGCTCCATACGCTTTCCTTCGTTCCCATTGGAAGCCGCGGCATCGTAGCTCCAAACCACTTTTTTGGTCTTCCGATCAATCTCAACCAAGCGTCGCATCTTTTCCTGCACGAGAATATTTCCCGACGGGAGCAAGTGCACATCGTGAATCCCATCCCACTTCATTTCCCAAGTCACGGCTCCTTTGGAATTGATAATCACGAGCTTGCCCTTGCCTTGCGTGAGCACTTCGTGGGCCGACAGAATTGGAAGGAAAAGGAATAGGAGGAGATATTTCATTCGCGGTCAGAGTTAGGTCGAGTGATGAGATAGGAACCCGCAATGGTAAAAAGCCCCAGCATAATCGGAGCATTGCCCCCCATTATAACCAGCATCGAAGACATCACAATCCTTCGGTAAATCCCAACCCGCCGCGAGGAAAAAAGAGCAAACAGCCCAATGCGACACAGGTGAGAAAGACCCAGCCAAAATATTTTGTAATTCGATTTCCCATCATTATTTTTAATCGACCTTAGCTTTTCTCCTATGCGCACCATGAAGCAATTACCGCAGCAATCATAGTTTATGATCGATGTTTGCGACGCTGTAATCTATTTTCTCTGAGGAAAATTCGCTCCTAGCGTGCTGAGTCAATCCCACGCGACTCATGACCTCCGCTCTTCTCTGCAACGACAAGCATTCCAAACTCGATCCCAGGGGTGCTCTTTCCCTACCTTTTCATCGCGATCATCGATTGACCTCTCTCCGTGCCTTCGCTTCGGTGATCCACTTGCGGTCGGCGGTAGAAAGCTGGGATTCATTCGTCTTGAGCTTTTTGCCATCGGGTTCGATAAGGAGGAGTTCCCCGTTCCGATAGCGGGCAAGTTTCGCGAAGAGACTTTGGCCGTTCTTGCCATTCCATTGACGGTAGCCCTTGGCCGTCATTGAACGTTTCCAGACCGCGTAATTATGCTCGTGTGTAAGCACGAGGTTCTTGAGTTGCCCAAAATATTCCGAAGAGTTTCCTTTTTTATACCCTCGGTATTGCGCAAGAACCCCCTTGGACGGACTCACCACGATGACAGCGGGAAGTCCCAAAACGCGGTATTGCTTCTTGAGCTGCTTAAGGTAGGCGCGCTGACGCGTTTCGGAATCTCCAATTTCTCCTAAATTTCCTCGGGATCCTCCCGCCCCGGAAAGGTCCAGTTTCAACCGGACAACTTCTTCTTTCGACCAGCTCTTAAAATCGGGCAGGCCAAAGACCTCGCGATTGAGCGTCTTACAAAGCGGGCTTCCCGCTGCGCCCGAACTAGCCGAGCGCGTGAACCAAATGAGCATTGGTTTTCCAGTTCCGGCGGATTCGCGTTTTGCCTCGGTATAGCTTGTTCGCCATGCCGATTTGGGTTTTTTCACCTTCGTAAAGGCCTTGTCAAACGCGATATCCGCCAGGGGTTTGCTATCATCGGAAAAGACAATCATGTCATCCGAGGGAAGAACGTAGCCCTGAATCTTCACCTCTCCTTCTTTAACACTCGTGGGGAGATACCCGGCAGCTTGCACCGGGGCGTCGCCGACCGAGATGCCATCGCCCTCGGCTGGCTTCTCATAGCCCAGCCCCGCGAATCCTGCCGCGGAAGGGCCTTGGCCCTGATTCAATCTCCTGATCTTGGGCCGGATGGTGGGCACTTCCATGAGCTCCGCGCAAGAGCTGAACAGGACAGGAAGAAAGAGGAAGGCAGCGCGCATGGAACTTAGGGTAAGGATAGTAGAAAAAGATGCAAGTTGGGCGTTAATGAAGGGTCATCGAGGGCTTGCGGTCTGGATCACCCGCGCTATGATCCCCACCGTGAAGCAACTTCTTGTTTTTCGACTACTTTTGCTAGCGATTCTCCCTCTACTTTTTGTCTCTCCCGCTTCTGCCGCAAGCGGCGGGGCAACTCCCACCTACGAAGCGAGCGAATATGGTCTTGATAAGGACCGCTACGCCAAATTCCCCCTTCCCATCTCCGTTTATGAGGAAACGGAGAACGAGGAGATGGGAATCTGGGACAAGCTCAAGAAACGCGCGGGTGCTCAAAATGGTTTCAACCTCGTCGCCTCCATCATTTTCCTCTGCGCGATCGTTCATACCTTCCTCGCCGGCTATTTCATCGAAATGGCGCATCATCACGAGAAAGCCCACAAGGAACTCATCGAGAAAAAGGGACTCACCGGGGAGGCCAAACCCCACGACGGGGCCAAAGATGATGTTTCCTTTAAAGCGAACCTCTTTCATTTCTTGGGAGAAGTGGAAGCCATTTTCGGGATCTGGGTCATTGCCCTAGCTGGAGCGATCCTTTGGTTCTTCGGCATTCAAGCAAACGAGCTTGGCGATGGCTTCAACCAGCTAAAAGGATACATCGGCAAAGATGTCAACTACACCGAGCCTATCTTCGTTGTGATCATCATGGCGATTGCCGCCACCCGCCCTGTAGTTCGTCTCGCGGAATTCCTCGTGGACAAGGTCGCCAAGGTTTTCGGCGGAAGCACCGCCGCTTGGTGGTTCTCCGCTCTCACCATCACGCCGCTACTCGGCTCATTCATCACCGAGCCGGCCGCCATGACGATTGCCGCGCTTCTCCTGGCGAAGAAATTCTTCGACCTCAACCCCTCTCCTAAGTTCGCCTACGCCACCCTGGGCCTTCTCTTCGTAAACATCTCGGTGGGAGGAACGCTCACTCACTTCGCCGCTCCACCCGTCCTCATGATTGCCCAGAAATGGTCCTTCGGAATGAGCTTCATGTTTATCAACTTCGGGTGGAAGGCCGCACTCGGTATTATTATCTCAAACACCGCTTACTTCTACTATTTCAGGAAGGAATTCTCCGGTCTCAAGAAGCAGGTGAGTCAGGACATGCACATCCCAATGAAGTGGGTCGACCGCGAAGACCCGATCCCCCTTTGGATCACCATCGTCCACGTCCTCTTCCTCGCTTGGACCGTCGTCTTTGCTCACGATCCCGTCCTTTTCGTCGGCGGCTTCCTTTTTTTTCTCGGCTTCACCCAAGCCACCGGACATCACCAAAACGATGTCAACATGAAGGGCCCCATCCTCGTCGGCTTCTTCCTTGCTGGTCTCGTCATTCACGGAGGCTGCCAGGGTTGGTGGATTTCCGTCCTCTTAACTTCCATCGAAAACGAATGGGTCCTCATGATCGGCTCCACCGTCCTCACGGCCTTCAATGACAACGCCGCCATCACCTACCTCGCGTCACAGGCTCCAGGCCTGAGTATCGGGGCAAAGTATGCCGTGGTTGCAGGTGCCGTGACTGGTGGAGGCCTCACCGTGATCGCCAACGCGCCTAACCCAGCCGGCCAATCATTGCTCAACCGCTACTTCAAGGGAGGCGTGGCTCCCTTAGGTCTCCTGAAGGCCGCTTTGGTTCCTACGGTCATTATGGGTGCTTGCTTCATGCTTCTTAAAACCCCCGGGATGACCCAAGACCCTCAACCTGTCGTAGATGCCCATGACGCAGAACACTTCGAGGGCACCGGAGTTTTTGAAGGCACGGGCACCTTCGAAGGCTCGGGCCGTATTGAAGGAACAGGAACCTTCACCGGCGAAGGAACCTTCGAAGAGGCAAAACCCGCTGAATAAAAACCATGTTCACCGGACTCATCGAAGCCAAGGGGCGCGTCGCCCTCATGGAAAACCGTGGAGAGCAAGCGCGCCTTAGTCTTGAGATCCCCTTCTCCGGGGAATTGGCCTTGGGCGAATCCGTCGCCGTGAATGGCTGCTGCCTCACCGTGACCGAGATCGGAGAAACGGTGAGCTTTGACCTCCTCGCCCAGACCCTCAAAGTCACCTCACTAGGACAATTGAGCGCTGGGGAAATCGTCAATCTCGAACGAGCGCTCGCCATCGGTGATCGCTTGGGTGGGCATTTTGTCCAGGGACACGTCGACGACATCGGCGAAATCCTCGATCTCTCTCCCATGGGACAGGATTATCTCCTCAAGGTAAAGCTCCCCGAATCAATCCACGCCCTCTGCCTTGATAAGGGCTCACTGACGATTGACGGCATTTCGCTCACCATCGCAGAACTCAAAGACGAGTCCGCCGTCTTCTGGATCACCCCGCACACCTTCGCCGAAACCCACCTCGGCGAAGCCCAAATTGGACAAACCGTAAATCTCGAAGCTGATCTTCTTGCGAAATATGTCCAAAAGCTTACTGTTCGATAAACTCATGCAACCCATCACGAAAACCCTCATGACTCTCATCTTTGCCGTGCAAGCGGCCGAGGCCCAGCAGCCCGTCTCCGAGGTTCCTGCCTGAGTAATGTGACCAGGCGAAGCGGGCACCGTGCGTGGCCGATCAGGTGGTGGAGACGTCTTTGAAGACCTCGCATTCCTCGAAGAAAGCAGTAGCCCCATGCTGAGAAATCTGGGTGGATTTTTGAAGAAGCCGGAAGACAAAAAAGGGTTCGCCTTTTACTCCCGCTGGGTTCCTGAGAAGCCAGATCACGGCAAGGTTTACATGAACCTCAGCTATCAGGTAACCGATAATCTACGCGCTGGTCTCGATTGGCGACCGCTCACTGGCGATGTAAGCCCGCTTATCAATTTCCGTGCGATCTCCGAAGACGACGGCTGGAGACCCGCCCTAATTCTGGGCATGAGCAACGATGACTTCGGAGACATCAACAGCGATAGCTACTATGCGACTCTGTCCAAACACGCCTTCGTCGTGGAAAAAGTGAACGTCTCGGTCTACGGCGGTGCCACCTTTATTAGGGAATTGGACGAGATTCGCCCGGTCGGAGGAATTCACTGGAGCCGAGGAGCCTGGTCCGGCCTCCTTATGTATAGCGGAGTCGATGAACACATCTCGATTTCCCGCAGATTGGGCAGCCACACTGTGACCTTCCTAATGTTCGACCTCAAGCTCCCGGGAATGGCTTATAGCTTCACTTTCTAGGTTATCTGGACAGAAACCGAATGAGAGTAATGATCGCCCTTAATTGTGAAGTGGCTCTTTAATTCGTGGATTACCGGAGTTCTTTTGGCACTCGCGACATTTCTGGCGTGGAATCATCGCTTCGAGGTTTCCGATCACCCGCTAAATGCGACGGTGATTGATGAGAATTTTCTGAAAACGATCCCCGCGCCTAGGCGGACGCACTGCTCAATTCAAGAAACAGAGGAAGGTCCGGTGACCCACCTCGAGCGAGAGGGAGAGGGAGAGAAAGGAACTCCCGCGATCCAAATTATACTGCACGACTTAGAAGATGTGCAATTCATCTACATCAGCTGTGACTACCGCTTGAAAGACGTTGTCCCCGGAGAACAAAGCTGGATGACTGCGAAGGGAATTTTCTCTGACAAGATGGAAGATGAGAGCTCTCGACAGCCCTCTGACTTTGTCCTTTTTGAAGGATCGGGAACTCAAGACTGGACGAAGCTCGAAGTGGTTAGAAAACTCACCGGAGCAGTTACAGACACTCATTTCTATTTCTCAGTCGGAGGAAAAAGCGGATCTCTTGACCTTAGGAATCTTCGCTTTTCGAAAGTCGCGGAACGCTCTTGGGTTCGATTCGTCTCGATCGCTCTCGCGCTCGGCTGGCTGAGCTTAATCCTCCGTCTGCTTTGGAAATGCGATGTCCGTAATCCGGTGAGAGCAGCGGGCGCTGGTCTCATGATGCTCTCGTTGCTTTGGGTAGGAGCCTTTCCCACAACCATCACTCTACTCGCGCCTCTCTCTGACGCTTTTTCCCTCGATCTGCCCGATGTTCCCAAAAGCCCATCTCTCGATTCAGACACTGCTATTTCTCAAGCCTCTGTATCCCCTAAAAAATCAGATCCCGCCGAAGACCAGCCTCGCAACACTACGCTGCCGGAACGTGAGTCACCTGATGATGCGCTATCCGCGCCCAGCCCGAGTCTAAAAGAGAACGCCTCTCCTAAGAAGGGAGCGAATTCAGGAGTCATCTCCACACAGCTCAGGAGAATAATGATCGTCTTGTCTCGGTTCCATATTCTTATCTTTGCGCTGCTTTCCTTGTTCTGGTTCCTCCTCACACGAAGCGTCAAAAGCTGGCCCTTTGTCGTGGCTCTTGCCGTACTTCCCGAAATGCTTGCTCACTTCACCTTCTATGGATTAGATTGGAAGGATGGCATTGATCTCTCCCGGAACCTCTCGGGAGTGGCCTTGGGATTTCTTACTTGGCGGCACCGGGACCACATTTTTCAGATCACTCGAAGGGCTTTCCGCAAACAAAAGGCCTGAGAATCCCGTCTCGACATTGAGAAAGCGGGTCCTATCCTCGCGCGCCCGCGATCTACCGCGGGATTTCCTGCTATGGCCAAAGGTTTCCAGACTCTTCCCGGTTTTCGCGACTTCCGACCCGAAGACTGCGCGGTGCGCAACTACCTCTTCGCAAACTTCCGCGAGGTGGCCAAACGCTATGGCTTCGTGGAATACGAAACCCCCATTCTTGAACCCACCGAGCTTTACGAAAAGAAAGCCGGGGGCGAACTCAACAGCCAGCTTTTCTGCTTCGAAGACAAAGGGGGGCGCAATGTTACCCTCCGCCCCGAGGTCACCGCCTCACTCGGACGACTCGTCAGCACCGTTCAGCGCGATTATCCCAAGCCCCTTCGCTGGTTCGAAATTGGCCAGTGTTTCCGCTACGAAAAGCCCCAAAAGGGCCGTACCCGTGAGTTCTACCAGTTCAACGTCGATCTTATCGGCGAGTCCTGCCCCGGAGCCGATGCCGAACTCATCGCACTTTCGATCGACCTAATGAGCGAGTTGGGATTCCAGAAAGGCGACTACGTCATTCGCCTCTCGGACCGCGCTTACTGGCAAAAATTTGGAAATACCAAAAGCCTTTCATCCGAGCAATGCGACTCGCTCTTGCAGATCGTCGATAAGCTCGAGCGCGAGAAACCAGAAGTCACCGAAGAGAAATTGAACGTTCTTGGTTTAACGACCGCTGAAGTTCAAGAGGCCATTTGTAATCCCGCTTCGCTCGGCGAAAATCTCGACACCATCCTCGCCAATTTGAAAGCACGCGGCATGGCAGACTTCATTGAGGTCGACCTCTCGATCGTGCGTGGACTCGCTTACTACACCGGGGTCGTTTTCGAAGTCTTCGATGCCAAAAAGTCCCTCCGCGCCGTCGCCGGTGGCGGTCGCTACGACTCTCTCATTTCGGCCCTCTCAAATGGCAGCGTGGACCTTCCCGCCGCCGGATTTGCGATTGGCGATGTCGTCATCCGCCACCTCATCGAAGAAACTCCGCACGCTGCCGAAAAAATGCAGACCGCCATCAATGCGGGCTCTGGCTGTGATGTTTACCTCGTGCTCGCTGACAACAGCAAACAAGCGAACGCGCTCGCTCTGGCCGCCCAGCTCCGAAGCGCGGGGATCGCGACCACCTTTTCACTCACTCCCGCAAAGGTCGGAAAACAATTCAAGCAGGCCGAGCACTGTCTCTTATACACATCTCCGAGCCCACGAGACTAG